>OGHC01000004.1_pt1 | contig 316851 bp, 263 predicted proteins | sample 1571381 | NCBI WGS metagenome assembly OGHC01 (sample SAMEA2581945, study PRJEB24529) | metagenome | biome: Human gut stool | place: China | collected 2011 | reverse complement strand
TATCTATCTTTTCTGTTGAACTCAAATCATAATTTTTCTTTCCTGTACTTATTTGTACCAAATAATTTTCTAAATTTACAGTCTTACTTTCGACTTGAATATCTACCTTTTCAAGTTCCAATGCTTCTTTTATTCCTGCTATAGTTTGAACTTTCTGTGTACTTTTTGCTCTATCAATTAGACTATTATTTCCAATTACTATACTAATACTTATGCCTGCTAATATCAATAAAATTACAATTGTTATAGCTAGTGTGATTAGCGTTATTCCTTTAATTTCTTTTGTTTTCATATAAGATTCATCCTTCCGTTTTTTTATTAAGTAACATACTTAATGATAAAGAGAGAATCTTACTTTCTCATTTATTTTTAGCTTGCAATAACAGTTTTAGTATTTTTTAATTTATTTTCTTTTTTTATAATTTTTTTCTATAAAAATTTCTTCTAGCACTTGATTTTTTATATTCTTTTGGTATAATACGAAGTATAAAAATTCTCATTAAGTATGTTACTTAAACACATTTTTATATTTTTCTTCAAATTTTTCTATTGATATCGGCTTTTCAAAATAATATCCTTGTATCATATCACAATTTATTCTTTTTAAGTAATCAACTTGTTCCTTGTTTTCTATGCCTTCTGCCACAACTTCTATTCCCAGCTTATGTGACATTTCAATTATTGCCTCTATTATAATTTTACCTCGACTACTTTCTACTATATCATCAAAAAAACTTTTATCCATTTTTAGAACATCTATATTAATATTTTTTAACATGCTAAAAGATGAATAGCCTGTTCCAAAGTCATCCATAGATACTGTAAATCCCAATTTGTGAACATTCCTTTCCGCTTCTTTTGCAAGCTCAACATTATTAACAACAGAGGTCTCCGTCATTTCTAATTCTATAGTATTTGGTTTTATACCATATTTATTTACAAAATCTATTAAATCATTTATATGATTTTTATTATACAAATGTAGTCTTGACTCATTTACTGATATTGGAAAGATTTTATAACCTTTTTTCTCCCAGTTTTGTTGTAATTTGCAAATACTTTCTAGTACATATGTGTCTAGCTCTGTTATTAACTCATATTTTTCTAATAATGGAACAAAAATATTTGGCATTACTACATCTCCATCTCTATTCCAACGTACCAATGCTTCTGCTCCTGCTAGTTTTTCAGTCTTTGTATAAAACTTTGGTTGCAAATAAATTACAAATTTATTATTTGCAATTCCTTTTTTTAATCTTTTTTCTAAAATCTTTCTATATTCTATATTCATATTATCACCTAAAATTATTGTTTACATTTTTCATAAAAAAATTTCATATTTTAGAAAAAATTATAAAACCCCAAACATGTTGAGGTTTTATTTTCCTATCTTCCATCATCTTGTTCAATTAAATCTCTTCTGTTTACTTTTGAACTTTCCTTATTTTTCTTAAGTTCTCCGCTTTCAATTATTTCTCGCAAAAAGTCTCCTAAATCTTTATATTTAATGCCTATTTTTTGAATGATTTCTCTTCTTCCTTTTCCTTGTCTTATCAACTCAATTATTTTTTCTTTTTTTGCTTCTCTTGCTTGCGTGATTTCATCTTGTGTAATAACTCCATCTCTTATAAGTTCAGCCATAAGACTTCTTATATTTTGTTCATCTTTTACTAATTGCCTCGATATTTCTTCTGCATTATATCCATATTTCAATAATTCAACTATTCGTTTTTTAGTTTTATCTACTTTTTTATATGAATCTATTTTGCCCTCCGAAAATAGCTTGTCTAATATTCTTCTTAATGTATCTTGCTTAGTTATCTTCATTTCTTTCATAATTTCACGTTGACCTAAGCCCGCTTTTCTTAATTCTATCACTCTTTTTTCTATTTCTTCATCTGCACATTGGTAAACTTCTGCTATAGATAACCTTCCTTCTTCAACAAGCCTATCAAGATATAAATAAGTTCTATCTACAGAAATACCTAAAGAACTAGATATCTCACTCACATTTCTTTTTGCCTTTGCCATACTCAATATCTGTTTTAGCTTTTCCTCAGTTTCTTTCTTATATAAATTTGTAGCCAAGCTATCAAGTTTTCCCTCTTCTACAAGTAATCCTATTATAAGCTTCACACGACTTTCATTTGTACCAAGTTCCATTGCAATCTTATCATAAGGATAATTCTTTTTTCTAAGCTCTAATATCTTTTCTTTTAATTCCTGTTCTTCTTTATAGCTTCTTATCATATCTATTCACCTTCTTATTTAAGTTGCATCGATAATAGTTTACTTATTCCCTTTTCTTCCATTGTTACACCGTAAACTGTATCTGCAATTTCCATTGTTCCTTTTCTATGTGTTATTACTAAGAACTGTGTTTCTGTGCTGAATTTCTTTAAATATAAGGCATATCTCGCAACGTTTACATCATCAAGAGCGGCTTCAATTTCGTCTAATATGCAGAATGGAGCTGGATTTATTTTTAGTATTGCAAACAATATTGCTATTGCTGTTAGTGCTTTTTCTCCACCCGATAATAGCATCATGTTTTGTAGTTTCTTTCCTGGTGGTTGTACCCTGATGTCTATTCCACATTCTAGTATGTTGGCTTCATCTTCTAATATTAGCTCTGCCTTTCCTCCACCAAATAGTTCGATGAACACTTCGTTAAAGTTTTTGTTTATTTGTTTGAATTTCTCATCAAATTGCTTTTGCATTGTAGTCGTCATTTCTGAAATTACATTTCTAAGCTTTGTGATAGAGTCTTCTAAATCAAGTCTTTGCTCGTTCATAAAGTCATATCTTTCTTGCATTTTCTTGTAATCTTCTATTGCATCTACATTTATGCTTCCTAAGTCTGCTATATTTTTACGTAGTTCTGTTGTTCTCTTTTGAGCAACTTGAACATTATCTGGCTTTGCGTAACCATCTGCATTGTTAGGAGTTAGCTCATATTCTTGCCACAATCTGTTTATTAAATCATCTATATCTTGTTCTTGTTTTGTTTTCTTGCTCTCCACCTTTACTATTTGCTCTTTTAGACCATTTAATACACTATATTGTGACTCTATTTGAGCCTCTATCTTTTCTAATTCCTCATTTTTTACTGTCTTTTCATTCTTTAAAGCCTCTATTTTTTCAGAGCTATTTGTAACTTCAGATTTAATCTTTTCTATTTCTTGCTCGAAGTTTGAAATTGCTTCTTCATTTTTAGTAGTCTCTAATTTTGCATTCTCTATATCTGCTTTTTTAGTCTCTATGCTTGCATTTGCATTTTGAATGTCTTGTTCTATTCTTGCAATCATTTCGTCAAGAGATGTTCCACTCTCATCAAATGAAGATACAGAAATTTTTAAGTCTGTTATATCTGTATTTAAGTTGTCTATGTATGTTTGGTCGTCTTTATTTAGCTCTGCAAACTGTGTAATCTCTGCATTTAATTCTTGCATTTCTTTTTCTAAATTTGCAATTACTTGTTTAGTGCCTTCCTTAGAAACTTCTAATTTTTTCTTTTCTTCATCAATTTCTTCAACTTGATTTTTTAGCTTAGCCATTTTTTCTTCAAGTTTAGTAATTTGACTGTCTATCATGTCTAATTCTTGCTTTTTAGTTGCATATGTAATCTCAATTTCTTGTAAATTTTTCTCTAGCCTTGCAGATTCTTCTATTGTATCTGCTATTTTTACAGAATGTTCTTCCTTTTCTTTTTCTAGCTTCTTAATTTCAGAATTAAGCTCTTCTAACTTAGCCTTTAATTCTTCAATTTCTCTGCTTCTTCCTAATATATTTACAGTCTTTTGAGCTACCGAACCACCACTAATTGCACCAGATGGATTTATTACGTCTCCTTCTAGTGTTACTATTCTAAACGAATAACTGTTAGCCTTTGCAAGTTTTATGGCACTATCCATATTTTCTACAATCACTGTTCTGCCAAGCAAATTCAAGATTATGTCTTGGTATTTCTTATCTGCTTTTACTAGGTCTGCTGCTATGCCAATAACTCCATCTATTCCATTAGAATTTACTTTTTCTATTTTCTTTCCATGAACTGATGAAATTGGTAAAAAGCTTGCTCTTCCTAAATTGTTGTTACGCAAATGCTCTATTAATTTTTTTGCATCTGTTTCTGTTTTCGTAACTATATTTTGCATAGCCTGGCCTAAGCACATTTCGATTGCAGTTTCATACTTTTTGTCAACAGAAATAAGACTTGCTAGCACACCTTCAACTCCTGCATTTAATTCACTATTTTGTTCACATGCAAGTAGTAAAGATTTAACACTCTTCATATATCCATCTTTATCACGCTCTGTTTCGATTAAGAACTTGCATCTAGAATCTTTCATTCTGTACTCTGCTGTAAGCTTGTTTATTTTTTCATCAAAGTCTTTTATAATGGCTAAAACCTCTTCTTTTTGAGCCTTGATTTCTGTTAGAGTCTTAACAGCCTTGTTTCTTGTTGCTTCTATTTCTTGAAAGTTTTTCGAAATTTCTTGTTTCTTTATTCTGTTACTATCTAATTCAGAAATAGTACTTTGAAGCTCTTGCTTTACATTTTTCTTAGTTTTTTCTAAGTTTTCGTAATTAATTTCATATGTATTAATTTCGGCAAGTCTTTCATATTTTGCGTCTGTATCGGCTTCTACCTGTTTTTTCTTTCCTTCTATCTCAAGCTCTTTTTCAGATAATTTAGCAGATATTTTTGCAAGCTCTTCTTCCTTCTCTTTCAGCTCTTTTTCAAACTTTTCCTTATTCTTAAATAAGTTGTCCTTCTTAGAAACCTTGCTATCTTTCTCCTCATTGAAATCATTAATTCTTTGATGTAGTTCCTCTATTTCTTTTGTAAGTCTTTCAATATTTGTAGCATTGTTTGAAATTCTTTCTTTAGAAACATTTATCTGAGAATTTAACTGTTCAATCTTAGTCTTACTCTCGAAACCAACATTTTGCATATTTTCAATTTCTGCAATAAGTTCATCAATTCTAGCTTTTAAAGTATCTTTTTTATTTTGACCCTCTTCTAGCTTTTGGCTTTCCGATGTTTCTTGGTCTTTTAAAATTTGTAAATCTTCTACAATTTGTTCAAGTTTTTCTTTATCTGTATTTATGTTATACACAAATAATCCAACTTCAATGCTCTTAAGTTCTTCTCTTAAATCTAAGAACTTTCTGGCTTTATCTGCCTGCAATTTAAGTGGATCTAATTGTCCTTCTATTTCAGATAAAATATCATTTATACGTAATAGATTGAGCTTTGTTTGCTCTAGTTTTTTCTCAGACTCTACCTTACGAGTTCTATACTTTACAATTCCGGCAGCCTCTTCAAAAATATGTCTTCTATCATCAGATTTATTGCTCAAAATTTCGTCAATTTTACCTTGTCCAATTATAGAATATCCATCTTTTCCAATACCGGTATCCATAAACAATTCTATAATATCTTTAAGTCTACATGGTGTTTTATTTATAAAATAGCCAGTCTCACCACTTCTATATAATTTTCTTGTAACTGTTACTTCATTATATTCAATTGGTAATTTTCCATCAGAGTTATCTATTACAATAGATGCCTCTGCGAATCCCAAAGATTTTCTATTTTGAGTACCTGCAAATATTACGTCTTCTGCCTTTGCGCCTCTTAAAGACTTCATACTCTGCTCTCCAAGTACCCATCTAATGCTATCCGAAATATTACTCTTACCAGAACCATTTGGTCCAATAACAGCTGTAATACCCGGCTTAAATTCCAATACGGTCTTATCTGCAAACGATTTAAACCCTTGCAGTTCTAATCTTTTCAAATACATTTATAGTTCTCCTCTTAATAATTCTAATCCACTGGTTAATTCCATTACTTCTTTCATATCTATATTTTTGTAGTAATCATCTAGACTCAAATTATCACTAACTTTTTTTAGTGATATTAAATCTATCTTATACATGCAACAAATTATATAAATAGAATTTAGTTCCATGTCAAAAAGCACATCGTCTTTTATATCTGTATGTGTTACAAAACTTTCAGCACTATAACATGGTAATTTCTTAATATTTTCTAATGTTTTAATTCTGTCATCATTAAATTCTTCAACAGTATATTGTTGCTCTCCTGGAATGTTCCATTCATAATTATAAGATTTACTAACATTAACCCATTCTCCAATTTTAGAGTTAGTAGAGCCAACATATCCCATATTTATTATTAAATCTGGCTTTATCTCACAGTTTTCTAAATATCTGGTTAAATTGATTGCTGTTTGTTGCTTTCCAATTTCAGTGATAATTAAAGAAATATTTTCTTTTCTATATACATTTTTGTTAATCTTTTCTAGTTTCAATTTTTCTGCAATGTCTGTTGCTTCCTTTTTCATTGCAATAACAAATAAAATCTGTTTCATTTCTAGTTTAATCCCCTCATCAAAGATACAAGTCGAAAAATTAATTTTCTGAATAAAAACATTTTACTAATTTTCTACGTAATTTTACAATTGCATCATTATTTTTATTGTACACAAGTCAAATTAGTTTTTGACATTCGATTTCTTGTTTATTTTATACTAATATGTCGTAAAAAGCAAGAAAACTAAGCGAATATTTCACTTAGTTTTCTAATATTTATATGGAATTAATTTTATCTTCCTTCGTCGTCTCTTTGTTTTTGAGCTTCAACTTTTCTTGCATGTCTTGCTACATATTTTGAATAATCTGGTTGTTCTTTATTATCCTTATTTTGAGCATCTTTTGCAGCTTCTTTTTCAGACATTTGGCGTAATTTTGCTATAAATGCATCAACACTTTGTGCTTCTGTTTTTTCTGGCTCTCCATCTTTTTTAATTGCATCACCATTTTTTATAATTCTTTTACCTTCTCCAGACTTAGCTTTTTCTCTTGCAGCTTTTATAGTTTGAATTGGGTGCTTTATTGCATTCCATAATTTAGACCATCTGCTTGTTTTTACTAGTGCCTTTTCATTGTTTTCCTTTGCTGCTTGTTCAGCTTCTTCTTTCTTAGCTTCTTCTTCTGATTGTAAATCAGTCCACATTGGTTCTACTGGTTTATCTATATCTTCTACCGTAGGTTTCTCAGCAGCCGGAGCTTTTTCTTCTTTCTTTGTAAATCTGCCATCCATAGATTTAGCTTCAATTTCATCCCATGTCTTGTTTGCAAATAAGTTTTTCCAAGCAAAATCACATTTTGCAATTTCAGTATTTAATGTATCAATTTTATGCTCTAAATCTTTATTAGCATTTTTCAAGCTGTCAATTTTAGATTTAATTCCTGCTTTCTTTTCATCAATATCAGATTTTTTTGCTTCTAATTCATCTAATTTTTTAATATCATCAACATCGAAATTTTTCACGTCAGACTTTTGCATTTTTTCAAGTTCAGCTATAACTGACTTAGTATTTTCATCTTTATCTATTTCAGTTACTTGCTCTTCAAGTTCTGAAATTGCATTTTCATTATAACTTACTTCATATTCTAAATGTATTTTTTTATTTCCAAGATCATTTTTTATTTGTTTTATTCTTTCAATCTGTGCCTTATTCTTTTCAAACCCTTGAACTCTGTTTAATTGTTTTTCTAATTTAGGTTTTTGTTCTTCTCTTTCTTTTTTAGCATTTTCCAAAGCCTTATTTAAGCTTTCTTTTCTGGCTTTTTTTGCTTCTAAAGCTTTTTTGTCTTCTTCTTTTTCACTTTTGCCTAACGCTTCAATTTCGGTTGACAAATTAATCATTTGAGCAGTTATCTTTTCTACTGCATTATCCAAACCACCAATTTGTTGCTTTAAAGATTCACCTGTTAAATGTACAAATTCGGGTGACATTTTTAAGTATTGTTGATATTCATTTTCAATTTTATTACTTCTCTTAGCCATTTTATCAATCTCCTTTTATAACTCATATGTCTATATTATAGCATATATAATTTATTTTTTCAATACTTTATGTATACTAAGTCTTATTTATCACAATAAATATACCATAAGAGAAAAAATTTGTGTGTATTTTAACAAAAATGTAATATTTTGTTATATTTTTGCAACATTTTGTATATAAGCCAAAATCAATATTTTTCTCAAATGATTTATTAAGACATTATCACAAATGAATTATAACTTATCGCTGTTTGTATAAAAATCATTTGACAAACTTCAAATAATATGTTATTATTCTATTACAAATAAAAATGTTTGATTCCAACGGTCAAACTTGTAATCGTATGTGTACCTGTGAATACACATACTTTTTTTATATAAGAAATAGAGCAGGCTGTGAATCCTACTCTACCGACCATATGTATGTCTACTCCTGGTCTTTGTCTGATTGCTTCTCTTCATTTAATTGTTGTTCTCTTGAAAGTTCTAGTCTTATGACTTTTTCTCTTTCTACTAACAATTTATCAACTAAACTCAGTATTGCATCTCCAACGGTCATCTTGTAACCCTCCTTTCCGTCCTTAAGTAAAGACTACCTTTTGACAAGAAAGGTTGGTATTATCTTACAATATTTTTACTAAGAATTCAAGCAAACACTCATAATTTACGTCGAAAATTTATTAATAAAATGGTGTATTTCATTTTTAATAAAGTTTATCTAAAATAACGGCAAAAAATTCTACTCTATTAAAAATAATTTTTCTAACGCTCTATCTGATAATTTTCCATATTTCAATTTTTTATCTGATATCTTTTTTCCCTCTAGCTCTGGTAAGATTCCATAATTTGCATTCATTGGTTGGAATTTATCATTCGGAGTTGATATGTATTTTGCCAAAGCTCCTATCATTGTATATTCAGAAAACTCAATTTTTTCTTCTTGTTTTAATTGTTTTACAGCATTTATTCCGGCAACTAATCCAGATGAAATGGATTCTACATATCCTTCTACTCCTGTAATTTGTCCCGCAAAATATATGTTTTTGTTTTTCTTTAATTGATATGTTCTATCTAATAATTTTGTAGAATTTATGAAAGTATTTCTATGCATTACTCCATATTTTGCAAATTCCGCATTTTCTAAACCTGGTATCATACTAAATACTCGTTTTTGTTCTCCAAATTTTAAATTTGTTTGGAATCCAACAATATTATAAATTGTTGCATCTTTATTGTCTTGCCTTAACTGAACTAGTGCATATGGCCTGTAACCTGTACGTGGATCTGTAAATCCCATTGGCTTTAATGGGCCATATCTTAATGTATCTATTCCTCTCTTTGCCATTACTTCAACTGGCATACAGCCTTCAAAAATTTCTCTTTTTTCAAATTGATGTAATTCTACAACCTCTGCATTAACTAATTCATTCCAAAAATGTTCATATTCTTCTTTATTCATTTGAAGATTTATATAGCTTGCATCTCCATCATTTTTCTGCTTTGCTTTCCATTCCTCTACATCTTCATCCTTAGCTCTTTCTTGTTCATATCTATTGCCATAAAAAGCTATATTCATGTCAATACTATCTTTGAATATTATTGGGGCTGCTGCATCATAAAAGTGTAAATCGTTTTCTCCTGTAAGTTCTAAAATTTGCTTAGATAAGGCATTAGAAGTAAGTGGGCCTGTTGCAATTATAACAATTCCATCTTTTGCAATGTTTTCTATTGATAGTCCGTCTTTTCCAACTTCTTGCCTTATTATTTCTACATTTTCCATGTTTTCTAAAGTTTCTGTAACCTTTTTAGAAAACACCTCTCTATCAACAGCTAGAGCCTGTCCTGCTGGTACAGCAATCTCATCAGCAACTTTAATAAGAAGGGAATCTAAATTTCTAAGCTCTTCTTTTAAAAGTCCACAAGCATTCGTGTGCAAATTAGACTTAAAAGAATTGCTACAAACAATCTCAGCTAAATTATTATTAGAATGTGCTGGTGAAAAATTATTAGGTTTCATCTCATACAATCTAACTTTTATGCCTCTTTTAGCAATCTGGTACGTAGCCTCAGAGCCAGCTAATCCGCCACCAACAACAGTTATAAAATCATTCATATCGAATCCTTTCTCGCCCAATAGGGACGCCCCTTTTTGGGCGAATTAACTTTTATAATTGCCTGAACAATTTTCGCCCAAAAAAGGGCGTCCCTATTGGGCGAAATTATTCAAACAAATTCATTATGTCTTCTTTTGAAAGCTTGCTTATAAATGTTTGGTTTGTTGAAAGCATGCTATCAATCAAAGTTTCTTTTCTTTTTTGTAGTTCATATATTTTCTCTTCTATTGAGTTTTTTGTTATTAATTTATATACTTGTACATTTCTCTTTTGTCCTATTCTGTAGGTTCTATCTGTAGCCTGATTTTCTGCAGATAAGTTCCACCATGGGTCATAGTGTATTACCACATCTGCTCCAACTAAGTTCAGTCCTGTTCCACCTGCTTTTAAAGATATTAAGAATAATTTTTTGTTTGGATTACTGTTAAATTCATCTACTAAATTTATTCTTTCAGATACTTTGGTTTGTCCTGTTAATTTTAAGAATTCTATATTCTCTTTTTGTAGTTCTTTTTCTATTATTTCAAACATTGCCGTGTATCCTGAAAATAGTAGTATTTTGTGTCCTGATTGTATTGCATCTTTTACTATTTCTATACATTGGTTTAGCTTACCGCTTTCGCCCTTGTAGTTGTCTATAAATAGACTTGGGTGGCAACATATTTGTCTTAATCTTGTTAATAGTGCAAGTATTTTTATTTGGCTTTTTTCTATTCCATTTTCTTGTATTTCTTCCATTGCATTTTTCTTTGCCTTTGCTAAATAAGACAAATAAATATCTCTTTGCTCGTCCACCATCTGGCTATTTAGAACAGATACCATTTTATCTGGTAGCTCTGTTAAGACTTCACCTTTTATTCTTCTTAATACGAATGGCTCTATCAATTTTTTCAATTTGTTCATTGCCACTTCATTGCCCTCTTTTATTATTGGCGTTTCATAAAGCTCTTTGAATTTTCTGTATCCAAATAAGTAACCAGGCATTATGAAATCGAATATTGACCATAACTCAGATAAAGAGTTTTCTATTGGCGTTCCAGTTAGTGCAAACCTTGTTTCTGCTGATATATTCTTAATTGCCTTTGCATTTTGTGTGTTATTATTTTTTATGTATTGTGCTTCATCTGCAATTATGTATTTAAATTTGAAGTCATATTTTTTATATTCTTCTATATCTCTCTTCAATAATTCATATGAAGTTATTACTATATCATAATTTGGTATTGATGCAATCTGATTTTTTCTTTCTTCTAGTGTTCCATGTACTACTATAGATTGCATTCCTATCGTAAATTTTTCCGCTTCATTCTGCCAGTTTAGGCATAATGAACTTGGGCATACGACTAAACATGGTTTCTTTCCTCCATTATCTTTGTATGCACAAATTACACACAATAGCTGAACAGTTTTTCCAAGACCCATATCATCTGCCAAAATTCCGCCCAAACCGTAGTAATCAAGCATACGTAACCATTGTACACCTACTTTTTGATATTCTCTAAGGCTAGCATTCAAGTTCTTTGGCACTTCCATGTTTCCTTCTATTTCTTTTACATCGATATTTTCAACTAAATTCTTGTAGCTTTCATCTTTCGTAACATGAATAAAGCTATTCTTTTCCAAAATCTTATCTAAATAAAGAGCCCTGTACATTGGTAACTGTAAAGTATTGTTCTTTATTTGACCGTAATCAACATCTATATCTTCGGTTACACTCTCTATAAATTTGATAGTATCATTATCTTCCAAATTTACGAAGCTTCCGTCTTTTAGTCTATGGTATCTCTTCTTTAATTTATACTGCTTCATTATCTCCTGAAGTTCTGCTGGGTCGAAGTCCAGGCTAGAAAAATCTATGTCTAGCAAATTATTTTCTACCTTTACACCCAAATTTACAGCAGATGTACTTCTAACTTCTTTTGCCTTAAAATTATCTGTTGCAAGCACTTCAAAATTCTTCATATATGAATCCATATCATTAGTCAAAAATTCATATATCTTGTCATCATTTGCAAGAATTAATCTATTGTTCTTTTGGTCTAACATGAATCCACTCTTAACGAACATGTTAATTAATTTGCTTTCTTTTATTGTATTTCTAGAAAGTACTTCTACTTGTTTCTTAGAATCTAGCGGATTTATCTCTACATCTCCATATATAAATCTAATGTCTGCTAGCACATAATTTAAGTCATTGTAATCCAAATATAATTTTGCATATAGCTCTGCAGGAATATATTTTTCAACTTTCTTGTACTCATTTTCTCCAATATTAACACTATTTTTTATGCTTGGTTGTACTATAGAGAAGAAATTAGACAATTGACTCTCTGGAAGCAAAATCTCTTTTGTAAAATTCTTTCTAAATACTTCCAACATTTTAATAACAGTACTACTATATTTTTTTGAGCATCTGTATAATTTTTTATCAAGCATTAAATATGTATATTTTCTGCCCTCATAAACCATATACGCATATATATCCACATTTACAATTATCTTATATTCTCCATCATCATTTTCTTCTAATTTAAATTTAATGTCTGGCTCATTTGGTACAAAAACAACAGCATCAGTTCCAAACTGGTCTTCCATTGAAATTGCTCTATTTTTCAGGCATTCAAATAAATCATCCAGCCCTGTGTTAGAAATAACTATTGCATCTTCTCCCATTCTTTTGGTGTAGTAGTCGTATCCTGTAGACGACTCATTGGCATATTTTATTATTTCTGAATATTTCAGTATGAAATCTAAAAGATTTCTGTCTTCTTCCACAAATTTTTCTCTTGTGTGTGCAAATTCAAGCTTTGCTCCATATTTATACTTTTCACCACTTGCAAATCTATCATAAAATTCTGGTAAAGACTTTACCTTATAGCTCTGCTTCTCATCTTTTTTAGAAAGCTTTATTTCTAGTTTCAAGCTATTATTTGTTCTACTACATATAATCTTTGGCTCAATATGAACGAATCCTTCCTCCTTGCCTGAAGATGTATTCTGTTCTTCCTCTTCTTCATTAATTCTGTAAAATTCATTTACTAGTTGATTGAAAATCTTGTAGTTTTCTCCACGTTCTTTAACCGTATCTGTACTTCTACTTTCTTTTCTCTCTCCAGAAAAAATTCTTACATAATCAGAGTTACTCGCAAATTCTTTAACAGTTGCAATAATATGTTCACAGGCACAATAATTGTCCTTGTAATCATCACAAGTACACGATAAATTTTCAATCTCGCCTTCTGCAACTTTAATATAAACTTTGTGTTTCTGTTTTACTATAATTCCGTCATCGTTCTTCTCATCTTTTACGATTGAATGAACCTCAAAATTTTGTTTATTATCATATGTAATCTTATTTATTTCAATAGCTTTATTCTGCATTAATTTTGAAGCCAAATCTAGCTTCTTTGCGTCGACCTGACTTATTAAATCTTCATATATTTGTTTATCTATAATATTACTTTCCATCAATAAATCTCCCCATTTCACTGATTATCTATTATATACCTTTTTTCGACGTTGTGCAACGAGTACTGGAAAATTTCCCATGGAAAATTTTATATGTTAAAACTATTATCTCTTTCTTCATTAGTACTTTACATATTCTTCTCTTATGTTTAAACATTGGTATTTGCTTTTTATTTAGCATTTTAGTACTTTTTAATCTTTCATATAAAAAAATTAGCAGAAAAATTTTTTCTTCTACTAATTTTTTCATTTTCAATATATTTATTTCATTTCTACAATCACAAGACACAAGTATATTGGGGCTTTTTTACCTTATTGGGTGTGCACACAGTCCCCTATATTGCCTTAAATCTAAGTTCAATGCTCTTATTGCTTTTCTTAAGTTATTTGCAGTTACAACTTGTACTTTAAAATGGTAAATTTGTTTAAGTACAGATATCGGAAGCTCGGGGTACTGTGTAGCTCTTGCGGAAAGCATAGTATATCCTTTATCTACCCAATCCTGACCAAGCCACGCATATGCTGACTCAGTATCTCCACCTGGTTTGTGATTATTAGGATATCCTGAATCAAAGTATTTTTTTCCATCAAATGTTATCTCATAGTTAAGTGAAAAAGCCATAGGTATTACACCTGGTTTTTGTTCTTCATTTTTGCATACAAATTCATAATAGACCATGCTTGGTTCCACTATTGGTACAATCATTGCTTCTGCTTTTACCACATCATTCCCAGAATCATCTTTTCCCATTTCTTTTATTTCATCTGCTTCTGTATATGTTGTAGCTAGTCCCATTTCTACTGCCTTATCAAATATTTCTTTATACTTACCACACCCGCACTCTGCTGTTTTATAATCTTCTGTTTCAGCTTCTGCATGATCTCGATGATCAAATAATTTTTTTGTTAATCCAGATATAGCATTATAGTTTTCCTCTATTGTACGATTTTTATATTCAGTATTAGGCTGGTTATCTATTCCATCATCTTCTTCTATATTTTCTACTTGACCATCTTTATTAACAGTTAATTTATATCCATCTGTTCTTACTATAATATTTTCTTCTTCCTCTATAATTTTATCTTCGGCAATTCCTAGTTTCTTATTTAAATTGTCTTTAAATAAATCTATATCGAATATTCCTAAATTTTCATATTTTATACTGTCAATTGCTTCAAGTTGTATTTTTTCTTTTACACTCGCCTTTGAAGTCTCTTTTGACGTTTTATTTGTCAATTCAAATATTCCACCATCTCTTATAATTAAATTGATGCTTACTCCCGCTAAAATTAGCAGAACTACTATAGTTACCACCAATGCAACAAGAGTAATTCCTTTCATTTCTTTTGTTTGCATAAAATTTATTCCCTTCTAAGTAATCCTTAAGTAACGTACTTAAGGCAAATTAATCTATATAATAATATCATTAAAAAGTAATTGTAGCAATAGGCTAAAGGAAAAATTCAAAATAATACGGTTTTGAAATTTATCTGCAATTTTTATGTAACAGTTAAGTAATTAAAGTATTTACAATTGTTTGCGTATTATCTAGTAATTTTTAAGTACGTTACTTAAGGATATTTTTTCTTTATTCAGTAATCATTCAATTTAAGCGTAAAAAATCGATTGCTATTATCTCTTTAGCAATCGATCCGAAAATAAAAGGGGATGTTCTAATTTTTTAGTTAGTAATGGAGTAACTTATTACTAACTATGGTTATATATTACCAATACTTTTTGTCCTTTTTGTGAACTGAATGTAACTAATTAGTATTTTATTAATTTGTATTGGTAATATAAATTTATTCATGTTTAATTTATATAGTCTTTAAAATTTTAATTTTTTCCAATAACATTATTGTTCTTGCAATATTAATGTAATCTCTTTCTCTTGTCCATTTCTGTTTACTGTTACTGTCATTGTGTCTCCAATATTGTGTGTATTCTTAATATTGTTTAATTCTGTCATAGTTTTTATTTCTTGTCCGTCAGCCTTTACTATTACGTCTCCAGCCTTTATTCCAGCTTTTTCTGCTGCTGAATATTCGTCTACACTTGCAACATAAACACCAACTACTAGGTTATTTCTCTTTGCTGTTGTTTCGTCCAAATCTCTACCAGAAATTCCTATATATGGTCTTTTTACTTTATTGTATTGAATTAATTGTTCTATAATTGGTTTTGCAGAATCAATTGGAATTGCAAATCCCATTCCTTCAACACCTGTTGATGAAACTTTTAATGTGTTTATTCCTATTACTTGACCTTGGCTGTTTACTAAGGCTCCACCACTGTTTCCAGAGTTTATAGCAGCATCTGTTTGAATTAATGTAAATGTTTTTCCATCTGAATCTGTTACTTCTCTATCTAGTGCAGAAATCATACCGCCTGTAACAGTGTTTTGCATTCCTAATGGGCTTCCTACAGCCATTGCAAATTCACCTACTTGTACAGAGCTTGAGTTCCCTAATTCTGCTGCTGTTAGACCTGTTTTATCTATTTTTATTACAGCTAAGTCTGTTTGTGAATCAGTTCCTACTATTTTAGCATCATACTTAGTTTCATCACCATTTAATGTTACCTTTATAGAGTTTGCCTCTCCAATTGTATAATATGATGAAGATGAGCTTGAGCTTATTACATGGTTATTTGTAATAATGTATCCATCTTCGCTAATAATAATTCCCGAGCCTGTTGCAGTTGCTGTATTTTGTTGATTAAAGAACATTGAATTAACCGTGTAGTTTACTTCAATACCTACTATTGAAGGTAATACTTTTTTTGCAACAGCAATTCCTGTTCCAGAATACTCTGCTAAAGAAATTTGTGTTGTGTTTAATGTTCCTGTTGACGCACTTGTGCTGGTTGAAACAGAATTATTATTGTTATTGTTTTCTCTTATTATATTGCTTCGTATCTCTGGAACTCCTAAACATGTTCCTAATACAAGTGTTGCACCAAGCACACCGCTCAAAAATGGTACTGCTACACTTTTTCCAAAATTAGATTGACCTTTTTGCTTTTTTTCTGATTGTTTTACTGCTTTAAATTCTTTACCAGATTTATCTACAACTGCATCTGGTGTTTTTACATTGTCTTTATTCTCTTCCATTTTAATTACTCTCCTTTCTTACTGTGTCAAAAAATACTTTTTGACTCGTCTTATTCTCTTAAGATTAGCTCCATTATTCATTCTATCCTAATCTAGAGTTATAATACAATATATTTGTGAAAAGTTTGTGAAAAAAAGGCAAATATTTGTGAAAAAAGAATAGCCTTCGCTATTCTTTTCTATTTATATAAATATAATTGTGGATTTATTTTATTTCCATTTAGTCTTATTTCTAAGTGTAAGTGGTTCCCTGTTGAATTTCCTGTTGAACCAACTGCTGCAATTACATCTCCTGCTGTAACTTCATCTCCAACAGATGCATATAATTTGCTACAGTGTCCATAATATGTTTGCACTCCATTTGCATGGTCAATTATAATTAAGTAGCCATAACCACTCATCCATCCAGAATATGAAACAGTTCCATCAGCTGCTGCTTTAATACTTGTTCCATATGGAGCCGCTATATCTAAGCCTCCATGAGCATGGTTTCTTACACTAGTCTCTACTACGCCATATCTTGATGTAATGTTTCCTACTACTGGTTTTACACTAAAATATACACCATTAAATGTTGCTTCTGCTATTCTTTCTTGCTCTGTTTTTATTCCTCTCAAATCTGTATCAACACTTAATTTTGCAACTTCTAATGATTGAGTTCCAACACTCTCGAAGTCTGTTGTATATTGTTCTTGAATTCCAACTTTTGCAACGTCTTCTGAATATTCACTCTGCATTTCTGCAACTATAGTTTCTGCTTCTTCTACGGTGTTTACATATGTTTCTATTTCATTGTTTATCGTAACCGCATAAACTTTATACATAGTTTTTATATTTTCTGATAACATTTCTGCAATTTTATCGTCATCTTCTGCCTCAACATCCGATAAAACCAATTCATATGTTGGTTCCACTGTTAATTCTGAAAACACAGCACATGGATTATCTGATGTTAATAATTCATTGTTTATCTTTTCTTCCATTGCCGTTTTGCTCTTTACATAGCCTATTATTTCGTCGTTTATTTTCACAGCATACACTGGATTATATTTTACAAATACTATTGCAATTATTATAAATAGTGCTATTGAAGCAATTGTTAGCAATCTAAAAATTTCTTTCGTGCAGTGTTTTAATCTATTGTATAAAATACTTTCACTCTCCTTTTTAACTGCGACGCTTTCCATTATACCATATATTTTATACAAATGCAAATTTTTTATTCATATCGATTACTACATTTCTATTCCATCATCTTTTTTATTCATTCTTTTATCTCTTTGTTTATTACCTGATTGTTCTTTATTGGTATCTATGTATACTCTCTTAATTTCTCTAACTTCTGCCTCTTGTGCTCCAAATTCTCTCATAGTTTTTTCAACATTTCCATCTTTTTCTAAACTATTTATCATTAGTTGTTTTCTGTGCGTTTTACTAATGACATCTCTTGCTTCTTCAAGCTGTGGTAAACTTCCATATATTTCTATACAATTATTTAATAATTTCATTGCAGGCAAAAAATTATGTTGTTGTGTACATACATCTAAAACAAATCTTATGCCAGACATATCTGGTATTGCTTCATCTCTTGTAATAACATCTGTTAATATTCTATATTCATCTTCTGTTAATGTTCCGTCATATTTTACTATTTCTTTGCAATACTCTAAAATTTTTTTCTTTGTTAAATCTGTTATTTTTTCATCACCTAATTTTATTATTATTCTTTTTATAGCTTCTCTGTTACTTTCTATTTTATTTTGTGCATAATTTCTTTTTAGTCTTTCAATTTCTTCGCTATTGGCTTGTTCCATTGAAAATCTCTTTGTACGCTTTTTATTTTGTGTTGTAGAAATATTTTTTTCGGTACCTTTTTCTTTGCCTTTTTTCCCCTGTTTTATCTCTTTTTTTGTAGGAACCTTTAATTTTCTTTCTACTATTACCCTCTGTGCAATATTTCCGACAGTACCTTTAGAGTATCCAATTCTTATCACTATATCATCTATTGAATATCCTTTCATTGCCAAATCGGCAATTTGATTTTCATCTTCTCTTACAAGTTCAGCAACTAACCCATATATTTTTGTTCCAATAATTTGCTCCATATAATGTTGGTTTAATTTAGCAGCTTTTATATTATATATTTTTTTTACATTTACTCCCAATATTTCTGTAAGGTCTTTATTATCATATCCCATATCTAATAAATATAATATAACATTCTTTTTATCCTTATTACTACTAATCTCAAATTGTTTTCTTATTAATATACGCTTTTCTTGCTCCATATTTTCTCCTTCTTCATATATCCAATAAATACATTATACCACAAAAAAGAGGCAAATGCTATTCCTCATTTGCTTCTTTAATATATATTTAATTGTTTTTTGCATACACTACTCTTCCAAATTTATATCCATTTACCGCTTTCTGTATCTCTACTATTGGTATTGGTGCTACTGCAATTAAAATTGTATATAGCCATTGTATTCCTGTTAATGGAACTAAACTAAACACCTGTGCAAGTGGACTTACAACGACAACTATTACCTGCAAAATTACTCCTAATACTAATGCTCCAACCAAATACTTATTTTCAAGTACTCCAATCTTAAATATACTTTCTTCACTCTTAATATTAAAACTGTGAACTAGTTCCAAAATTCCTAATGTTAAGAATGCCATTGTTCTGCCAACTTCTATGGAATATAAACGATTTCCAATACTAAATGCCAATAGAGTAAACATTCCCAACATTGATCCCTCTATTATTATTTTCCACCATAATCCATCTGCAAATAAATTCTTTTTAGGGTTTCTAGGGAGCCTGCTCATTATATTTTCTTCTTCTTTTTCTAATCCTAATGCAATGGCTGGAAGTGAGTCTGTTACTAAGTTTATCCACAATAGCTGGATTGCCAGTAATGGTGATTTTATTCCTAATACTAATCCGAAAAATATTGTTACTATTTCTCCTATATTAGTAGAAATTAAAAAATGTATCGCCTTTTTTATATTATCATATATGTTCCTGCCCTGTTTTACAGCCTCTACAATTGTAACAAAATTATCATCTAGCAAAATCATATCTGCTGCATTTTTTGCCACGTCTGTACCACCTTTTCCCATTGCAATTCCTATGTCTGCATTCTTCAATGCAGGAGCATCATTCACACCATCTCCAGTCATTGCAACTACTGCACCTGTACTCTGAAAAGCCTTCACAATTCTTACCTTATGTTCTGGTGAAACCCTTGCGAATACCGAATAATCCATTATATTTTGTTCAAGTTCGTGCTGGCTCATTCTCTCCAAAGTTTCACCATCTATTGCTAAATCTCCCCTCTTCAATATTCCTAATTCTTTCGCAATAGCCTTCGCAGTTTGCAAATGGTCTCCTGTTATCATTACTGTTTTTATTCCTGCTCTTCTACAAGTTCTTACTGCCTCTTTCACTCCTTCTCTTGGAGGATCAATCATTCCAATTAAACCACAAAATATTAAGTCTTTCTCCATTTCTTGCATTTCTGGCAATTTCTCTACATCTTTATAGGCTACCGCAATTACTCTTAAAGCCTTTTCTGCCATCTGATTATTTTGTTCATTTATATCGTCTTTTTTACTAAAGATTGGCACAACCTGACCACCAGAATAACAATTACTGCATCTCTTTAATAATACATCTGGTGCTCCCTTTGTAATTATTCTATATCCATTTCCGTACTTGTGAATTGTTGTCATCATCTTTCTTTTCGAGTCAAATGGAATATCATTAATTCTTTTCATTTCATCATACAAGAAAGATTTACTTACTCCTTCTTCCATTGCTGCATTCGAGATTGCAACTTCTGTTGCCTCTCCAGCAAAGCCTAGCTTACCATTAATTCTTTCTTCTGTTGTATCTGTACACATAGTTCCAAGTTCTAAAATAAACTTTCTTTCATTGCTGTTAGCTCTTCCAAAGCAATTCCTAATTTCTGTTACAGTCATCTTGTTTTGTGTTAAAGTTCCTGTTTTATCCGAGCAAATTACACTACTGCTTCCAAGTGTTTCAACTGCTGGAAGCTTACGTATAATACTGTTTTTCTTAGCCATTTTTGTAACACCAATAGAAAGCATTATAGTAACAATTGCGGGTAGCCCCTCTGGAATTGCTGCAACAGCGAGACCTACAGACGTCATAAACATTTCTATAATAGGAATCTTCTTAAAAATTCCTATTACAAATATTAATACACAAATTATTATACAAGCAATTGCTAAAATCTTCCCAACCTCTGCAAGTTTCTTTTGAATTGGTGTTTCTGGAGACTCATCCTCTATTATCATTCCAGCAATTTTGCCAACTCTTGTATTCATTCCAGTTTCAACAACTATTGCCTCTCCATGACCATTTACTACTATTGTAGTTGCAAATACCATATTGCACAAATCACCCATTGCAGTATTCTCTTTTAAAATCTTACTACTATCTTTTAGGCTCGGAATTGTTTCTCCTGTTAATGCCGACTCTTCAATCTTCAAATTATATGAATTTATCAATCTGCAATCCGCTGGCACATAATTTCCCGCTTCTAAAATTACAATATCACCTGGAACCACCAATGTTGCATCAATTTCTTGAACTCGTCCATCCCTTCTAACTTTTGCATTCGGAGCAGTCATCTTCTTTAGTGCCTCTAACGATTTTTCTGCCTTCTGTTCCTGAACCAATCCCATAATTGCATTAAAAATAACTATTGCAACAATTATAATAGAATCTATGTAATCCGCTTCTCCGTTAAGCTTAGAAACAACTGCCGATATAATAGCAGCAATTATTAATGTAATAATCATAAAATCATTAAATTGTTTAATAAACTTAACAAATATACTCTCTTTTTTCTTCTCCTTCAAATTATTCGGTCCATATCTCTCAAACCTCTTTTGAGCCTCGTCATCTGTTAAACCAATATTAATATTAGTTTTAAGATTTTTCGCAATCTCCTCAACACTACTAGAATGCCACATAAAAATTCCTCCCTTTTCATTTGTACATAAAAAATACTATGTACTTTTTATACATAGTATTCTACTTGTCCATTAATTATTCACTTATTTTTATACTTCGGGTTCTACTGCTACTTCTGTTTTTCTTGAATCTCCGTACTCTCTTCTCATTCTTATAATATCAGTTTGTCTTAAATTCGTAGCATTCATTATTTCCTCATTCGTCTTTCCATTTTTCAAAAGATTATATGCTTGCTGTTTCTCCATTGCTACTTTTAATGTAACACTTATTTCCGAAATCAACTCATTTTTTCCATATATTTGTTCACAAGTAGCACATAATCTTCTTGCAACAGCATACTCTCCTAGCTTTCTATATTCATTACTAATAAATAGAAGATTTTCTGGAGAAAACTTTCCATCTCCATAAGCAATAGTTTCAGCTAATATATCTACTTCCTCTCTAGTCAAGTTTCCACCGCATTCAACTATTTTTTTACAACAACTAGCATATTTTTGTTGTATGGCTTCACTGATTATGTTTCTTCTTATATCTTGTTCATATTTACTCATTTCTTCTCTACAGTCATGTATAATACCTTCTTTATTTCTCATGTCTATTTCTTTTTTTAATTTTCTTGAAAATAAGTTGGGATTTCTTGTATTTTCATTTTCTTTTATTCTATTATCTTTGATAAGCCTATTTATTATTGGACCTATTTTATTATATGACATTTTTGATTCTCTTGCCATTTGAACTCTACTAATTCTATTTTCCATCATCTCTATTAGCATTTGTTCTAGGTCATGTAATCCATATTGCTTTTCAAACATAACTGAGCTTTCATCTAATTTTCCTTCGCTAATCAAATCCTTTGTATAATTATATGCCATACTAATACCTATTTTTAAAGTTCTAGCTACTTCACATATTGCACAACCACTTTTTATTAATTTTTGTATTTCATTTTTAATATATGCTTCTTTTCCAGTTTCTTCTGGTGTTGGGTTTAAATTAGTATGTTTCAGTTGTCCCTTTTCAACTAATTTTTGTATTATAGTTGTGACAGAAAGGTTTCCTAAACCTAATTCTTCCATAATCTGAGGTTTGGTATAACCACTGTTTCTAAGTTCTAATACTCTACTTTCCAACTCCAAATCTGCATTTCTATTTAGCACTTCTTTTGTTACTTTTCCATCTTTAATAAACTCTTTAATATATTTATATACTGTATCTATAGATACCTCTAATTCGTGTGCAATTTCCTTTACTGTTTTTCCATCTTCAAGCAATTCCAATGCTCTTTGTTTTCTTTTTAACATACTCTTACCATGTAAATTTTTATATTTTGTTGCAAGCAGTCCTTTTTCTGTTAAGCTCTTTATAGCATTGCTCACCTTTTCTGAACTTACATGTAATATGCTAGATATTTCGGTAACCGTGTATTCATTTTTCCTCAATTCTAGTACTTGCATTTCAAAATTTATATTTTTTTCTATAGCTTCATTAATATCTTTCATATTTTCTCATTTCTCCTTTTTAACAACATTAATTATCTTTCAACTTCACATGTTTCTTTTTTAGCTTTGACTTTTTCTTGCAACCAGCTTCAAATAATTCTAATATTCTTTTTTCTCTTTCTTCTTCTGTCATTTGTTGTAATTGTGCATTATCTTGTCTTTTTGTACCCTCTGTTATTTCCTTGCTAACTTTCTCTTTTGGTAGAGTTTTTCTGCGAACTTTTCTTACTATTTCATCATCTCTTATTCTTCCTTCCTCTTTTAACTCTCGCACATATACATAGCCTACATTCTTATTTATACCTAGCAATTCAGTTGAAAAATTACAATTTTCTCTTCTTGTTATTTATTAAAATTTACTCTATACTTATTTTTTCTATTTTAACATATTTAATATGTTCCACATTGTTATTTCTGCTTCTCTCAACCATTTTTTCATATACTCTATCTCGTAAATCTTGTTGTCTTTCTTTTAATGGTAATTCTTCGTTTGGATAAAATGGTCCATCTACATATGAGACGAGTTGAATTTTATTATTGTGTCTGCCGTAGCCTTGATATGTGTTTGTTATACAGTATGCAGGCGCATTTAATTTTACTGGATACTTGAATGACACTGCTTTGAATGGTCTTATTTTTGTATAATATGGCCAAATATGGGCCTCTGGATATATTGTTATTGAGTTTTTGTTTTTTATTTTTTCTTCTATTGTTGCTAAAAAGTTTTTCATTGCTTTTATGTCTGATGGAATTGGAATTGCACCAAGCATTTCGACTAATGTTCCAGTTCCTCTTAATGAAATGTTTACTGGATTTACTATTAAAAAGTTTCTTTTAGGATAATCTGCAACACTTGGTATAAATGTGTCTGCAAATGGTTGTGTGTGATTTGCATACATGAAATAACCTTGATTTTTACATTCTTTTAGTTTTTCTTTTCCAACAAATTTATGTCTAAATTTTATTCTTAAATATCCCCATTTTATTGGCATGCTTAGTACATTCTGAATAAATAATGAACATACATTCCAAATTAAACCTTTTTTATATTTAAACTTTTCGTCTATTACTCTTGATTGTATAGTTGCTGGAGCAAGTTCATCATTTAATTCATCACTATAATATAAAACCTTTTGTTTCATTTTTACACCTCCATTTTAGTTTGAAAAGAATTAAATTTTTGCAAGAAAATGATATTCAAAAAGCAAATTTACTGTATGTAACCGCGTTATGAATGAAATTTGACGTAGCCAAAATTGTAATTTTTTTCAACTTAGCTTTTTTCAAAAAACTGTGAAGTATAATTGCTCCACAGTTTCACATTGTATTTTTATTATTTATTATTATTCTTTTCACACGTATATTCCAATGGAATTCCATAAAATTTTTCATATACATTCTTCCAGGTTTCAAAGTTTTTCTGTTTCATTATTTCTGTATTTTCTTTTTCGTTTAGTTTTTCGTCTGGATATATTGGTTCTTCCACGTTTATTGTATATTCTTGTATGTTGAATCCATCTTCACCAATAAGTTTACTGTCTTCCATTGTTATAAATATTGGTATTACTGGTACGTTATTTCTTGCAGCCAGCTTGAATGCTCCATTTTTTAGTGGCTTTGGTTTTCTGTAATTCCACCACATACTTTGCTCTGGATAGATTAATATATAATCTCCTTTTTGTAATATTGTGTCTACTGCTTTCATAAAGTTTACCATTGTTCTCTTGTTTGAGCTTAATGGTAATGTGTCGCAATTTCTAAAGAAGAAGCCATATAAACCTGGGAAATTTGTGTAATTTCCTTCTCTTATCACTTTGTATAGCCTTTTATCTTTTTCATTTTCAGACATTCTAAACACTTTTTCTACAGTAAAACAGTCAAATGGATTGAAGTGGTTACATGTTATTAATGCTCCCGTTTTTACTTTGTTTAAATTTTCTATTCCATTTACTTGTTTTATTATTAATTTGTTGTTTTTTAGTAAGTTATCTAGAAATCTTTCTCCCATTTCGTTGGCAAATATTCTTTTTATTTTGCTAGACATTTTTTCTCTAAGATAGTCTATGTTTTCTGGTGTTAGTACTATTGTAGGAGGGTCTTCTTCAACATCTACATCAAATTTTCCTTCTCTCTCAAACTCTTCTATCTTCTTTAAAACTTCCAACCTATCTTGTGCTTTCTCTATTTGCCCATCATTTCCTTCTGATGCACTTCCTGGTTCTTGCTTTTCTCTTACTTTTATTGGTTGATTTTTTAGCATTTCTTCAACTATTTCTTCTTCATTTCCTACTGCTTGTAATTTTTCTTGTCTTCTCTTTTCTTTCTCTTGTTTTCTTTCTTGTCTAGCCTTTTTCGAAATTGCTAACAATTTTTTTGTATCCATTAAAACTATCTCCTATTTTCTTCTATCATCGCCAACACAATCAGCTTCCAATTTAGCTAATTCTATAAGTTTTGAGCTATTTGCATCATCCTTTTCTTTGTCTGCATCTGTGTATTTACTCTTCATAGCTCTTATTTCATCATAAAATTCTGTCTCTTTTGCATATTTCCAGAAATACTCTTGATATAATACATCATCAAAGTACCATGGCTTACAACCTAAATTATAATGTACTAAATTAATAGTTCCTTCACGTTTTCCCATTGCTGGCATTCTGTTCCACTCAAACCCTAATAGCTTTACTCTGCCTTTGCACAATCTATTCATGTAATCTTGGTCTTGTGCAACTTCAAATTTAATTTTTCCTAACATATATAAGAATTTTTCTTGGAACTTGTATTCTCTTAAAGCTTTTAAATTCATTACAATAATTCCTGCATTGAAATAATTGTTATAATCTATTACTCCAACAACTTTTTCAACATACTCTTGGAATACAGGTATTGCTTGTACTGCACCGTCTGGAATTCCTGCAATTAAATTATCTCCCATATCTGTGTTATATAAATCTGCAATGTCTGCTAAAGTCACAGTATCGCTATCTATGTAAACTACTTTATCATATTCTGGATAAAGCTCTGGTATAAACAATCTAAAATATGTTGTATTTGAAAAATAGTTACGTGTATATAATTTATCTTCAATTTCATGTAGCTTGCTACTCAAATCTACAAATTCTATACTAACATTTTCTGTTTCATATGCTTTTATTTTGTTTTTATTTTCTTCCGATACCTTTGTATATAATATTTTTATCTCGTATTTATTTTCTTTTGATGAGTTTTCTATAACAGATTTTAGCGCTACTCCTAGAAAAGGAATGTATCCATCATCTACTGCCATGAAAACTGGTACTATATTTTTGTTCATTTTAAAATTCTCCTCCTATAAAACTTGTTTTCAACTTTCTCCATTTTTCAGATAATATTTAATTCTATATCTCATTTTTATAAATATTTTTTTCTTCTGGAATTTACTTTTTCTCAATCATTTCAAATTTGCAACCTCTTTGTTCAAATTCTTTTTTCCATTCCAAATATTCATTTAGGTCATCATCAAATCTAAAGCATTTTAGTTCTTTATGAATTCCATCAATTTGCCATTGTTTAAAATTTTCTGTGTGTGGATATGGTTTATACATAAGCCTTTTACAGAAATGGCAAATTACCGTATCTTGTCTTCTAAAGCTTGCCTGCTCATTGAATTTTCTTGGTAATAAAAGTTTGCTAGTAGTACTCCAGAAAATAGCATCTTGGTCTGCAAATGGTAATTTTCTCTTTTTTATTAAAGCTCTTGCCTTTTCTAGTAAGCCCGTTTCTTTAATTTTATTTAAATTTAGCAATAACATTCCAGCATTAATGTAATCTGGTCTGATTATTTTAGAACCATACTTTTCCTTAACAGCTGCATACTCATATTCTTCAATATTTGTGTTGTATAATTCTGCTATATCTTTTGCAGCCATCATATCTATATCTAAATATAAAAGCTTTTCTGGCATGTTTGGTACAATATCTGCAAACAACCTTAACAAAGTATAAGGAGTACAATATGCGTTTTCATTTTTTCCATGACCAAATTCTTTTTCATATATCTCTGTAACATCTATTTTGGTAACTTTGTTCTCTGAATTCTTTGATTTAATTACTTTATTTAAAAAATCAATTTGTTCATCACTCATCGAAATAAAATCCGGATTAATTCTAGAAACATCCATTGTGTATATATAACAATTTACCGCTTCGCTTGTTTTATTTGTAATAGATATAAGCTCTGTTAATGCTCCATCAAATACTTTATAATTACCACAAAAAAGTATATTTATCATAATCTTCCCCTGTTATTTTTCTTTATATACTAAATACTTTGCAAACTGTTTTAATATCTTTAAATGTATCGTTTACTATTATACTTCATTATTCAAATTTTTTCAACTTTTTTCGTCATCAAATTTTAGTATAGCAAATGACAGGGAAAACTTCCCTGCCATTGCGATATACTATGTGTTTATTATACGGTCACAGCCTGCTTTTGCTCATAAAGTTCAATAATAGAATTAAGCTCTTTTCCGCTCAGCATGCCTTTTTTCGTAAGCTCATTAACCAGCTCCTCTACCACTTCTTGGTGTTCGTCCAAGACCCGCGTTGCCTTTTTAGCCGCTTCTTCTAAAATTTTCTGGACTTCTCGGTTCACAATTTCGGTAACTGCCGGAGTCTGCATCTGATAATCCTTGTCGTTCAAATAGATTTGGTTTTCCCCAAGCCTACTGGCCATACCATATTTGGTTACCATTTTAAACGCAATTTTCGTTGCTTTCTCCAAGTCACTCTCAGCCCCTGCATTATTTTCAGACTTCATAAAAAGCTTTTCAGCAATTCGGCCAGCCAACAAATCTGCAATCAAATCCGTAAAATACGATTTATCCTTATTTACAGTTTTATCAGTCGCGTCAGTCACTGTCAAGCCAAGATAGCCTTCAGCAGGAACAATAGAAATAGCAATTGCCTTCCGGTCAATCAGCTTATCAGAAAAACGCTGGACAATAAAATGTCCAACTTCATGGTAAGCTGTGCTTCGTACCATTTCTTCAGACATATTACGAAATTCTTCGAAGTTTGCTCCAAAGTTTTTCATAATAGATTCACGGTCAACGCGATCTTTACCACTCATACGTGCAGTAACCATAGACACATCAATCAAGTCCTTAGTGCGGTCTGGATTGCTTGTGTTGTAGTTGAAACACGAAGAGTAGAAAATAATCATTTCGATCATCTTCTTAGAAATGCGAACTCCATGGAATTCTTCCAACTGCCTAATAGATTCCTTCAGCATGTCGTAGACTTCCGTGGTACGAGGTTCTCTTACTGTGATTGTCTTAAATCTACGCCTCAAAGCTCCTTCCATGCCAAATGTTTGTGCATATTCTTCATCAGTCGTTGCACCAATGACAATTGCATCATCGCCAGCCAAAATGGGCTTCAATGCATTAGACAGATCTTGTTTTTCTCCGTGCGAGACAGCACCAGCGCCAACAATCATGTGAATCTCATCGATAAACAGGATAACATTGTTATGTTTTTTCATCAATTCAATGAGGTCCTGAAACCGTTCTTCTGCCTGTCCTCTCAAAGTAGTGCCAGAAATGATGTTATTCACGTCCAAAGAAAGAACGATAAAATCATTAAACATTTCAGGGCATCTCTGATTAACAATGTCAGAAGTCAGCTTATACACGATGGAAGATTTACCAACGCCAGGTTTTCCCACAAGGATTACATTGCGTTTTGTTTTCTTCATCATGTTGCGCCAAATTTCTTCACATTCAGCATCCCGTCCAAGAATTTCACAATTCGGATTATCAATAAATTTACTGTTCAAAATTGTTACACATCCTGTAAGAGACGTCGGAATATAAAATTCCTGTTCCATGTTGGAAGTTGCTTCATTGTAGTTCTTTTGGAATTCCGAAATATCAGTATCCCATTCTACCAAAAGTTCCATCATAGCTTTAGATAAGTTTTCGGAAAAAGAAATAGCAATGTCTTTAAATGTTACCCATTCACGTTTTTCTTCTGTCACAATCTGAATTGCATAGTTAAAAACATCTGCCAGATCCTGTGAAAAATCAATACCTCCACAATTTGTTCCACATGCATCAACAATGCACGAGGTAAAGATATGAACGTCATCTTCTTGGTATGCTTTACTTTCAATAAAATTTTCCGTAGTCTTTGTTTCATGTTCCGAAGGAAATACAGCATCAGTGCTATTTTTTTCTGTCTTGTTTCCATCCTCATTTGCATCTTCGCAGTAGCCGTTTCTAAGAATCCGTTGCACATCATCAGAAATTAACTCCAGCTTACAGCTCGAAGATACTTCCATTGAAGTGGCAAAAAGCCGATTCAAAAGAAGCGCATCAAACAGTACTAGTGTGTTCATCATCCTAAGTTCAAATTCTTTAGTAATTGCTATCATCTGATGGATGACTTCTTTCACTTCTGTAGTCAGCTTGATACCCATAGTACATACTCCTTTCTACTATGATACGCTTTTCATTATAACATCATATTTTGCACTTTTCAAGCTTACATCTCCAATAATTCGACATTATTTGACTTTTTTCTGAGTTTAAAATGACTATTTACTTTTTCTTTTACTCTTTCAATTCTTTTGCTAATTTTCCAATTGCTTTTGTTTCGATTCTTGAAACATAACTTCTAGATATTCCCATCATTTTTGCAATTTGCTTCTGCGTTTTTGGTTTATCTCCATTTAAGCCAAAACGCAACTCAATTATAGTTTTCTCCCTATCTTTTAAAATTTCTCTAATTTTTTCATATAATCTTCTTACTTTAAATTTTAAATCTACTTCGTCTTCAATATTTCTCTCATTGTTCTCTAAAACCTCTTTTAACGTTACAGTATTATCATCTTTATCTTTTCCAATAGTGTCCTCCAAATAAACTTCTGCCCCAAGTTTTTTCGTGCTTCTCAGATACATGAGTATTTCATTGTCTATGCATCTAGACACATATGTAGAAAGCCTTGCCCCTTTCTCAATTTTAAAACTATTTATTCCCTTTATCAAACCAATAGTACCAATGGAAATTAAGTCTTCTTGGTCAACGTTTGTAGACGCATATTTTTTGCATACATGTGCCACCAACCTTAAATTTCTTTCTATTAATATGTTCCTCGCTTCTTCATCGCCTTCAGACATTCTTACTAAATAAATTTTTTCTTCTTCTGATGAAAGTGGTTCTGGAAATAAATTATTGTTTGAAATATAACCTACAACAAACACTGCTGTTTGTAAAAATTTTAAAAAGCCCATTAAAGAAATGGTTAGCATACACGCACCTCCATTTTCGGTTGAAAATTGTAAACATTTTTAACCATCACTATAACACAATATATGAAAGAAAAATAAATAACGTGCATGGCCACTTAAAATAATACTTTTTCGCAAAAAAAGACCAATTCACATTTTTATAAAGTCTCGGCACATTGTGCTTAGAAAGAGCATCTTCGTACTCTTCAGAAGGTGCACTTCCAGTTTCGTTTAAAAATATTAATTGGTCTTTGTTTATTTTTTATTATACATTTTTTATAAAATTTTTCTATTGTAATTTCATATTTATCTTTTCAATTTTTCTATTTATTTCGTCAATATTACAACCTTTTGCCGGTTCATCTGTTATGTTGTATTTTTCTTTAAGTTTAATTATTTTTTCCACACTTTTATCTATTTGATTTATGTCTATTTTTTTATTCTTAACATTCTTTTCTATTTTATGTATTGCGTGAATTACTATGTTGTGAGGCGCTCCTATCATTATTATATCTGCTCCTGCTTTGCATGCTTTCATCGTGGCTTTTACATATCCATATCTTAAGCTTATTGCCCTCATCTTTAAATCGTCTGTCATTACTAGACCTTTGTATTGGTATTTGTTTCTTAAATAATCATTAATTATCGTTTTTGATAGAGATGCAGGATTTTTCTTATCTACGTCTTTTACAACTAAATGCCCTACCATTATAACTTCAGCATTTTGCCCAATTGCTCTTTTAAAAGGTAATATATCTTCTTTTTCTAAATCTTCAATTTTAGCGTCTATCACTGGCAAGAAAAAATGAGAATCTTTTTTTGTAAGACCATGACCAGGAAAATGTTTTATAACTGGAATCACTCCTCCATTAGCTAATTCTTTCATTATTTGTATTCCATTTTTGCTTACTTCCTCTGCATTTTTACCATAGCACCTGTCTCCAATAGCATGCCCATCCTCAAATCTCTGTATATCTAGCACAGGTGCATAATCCATATTAAAACCGGATTCTTTTAACATTTGTGCAGTTACCATTCCAGCCTGCTCTATTATTTCTATATTATCCTTTGCAACCAGCTTTCCAGCACTCTTTATGTTCTTTAACTCTCGAGGCATTCTGTTTACCCTTCCGCCTTCTTGATCTATACTTACAAATAGCGGAATATTACCACTTTCGTGGTTTACCTTTTTAATTTCATTTATTAAATTTATCATTTCTTCATATGTGTCATAATTTTTCCTATAAAGAATTATTCCTCCAACTTTATATTCTTCAATCATTCTCTTTGTTTCATTTGTTATTTCTTTTCCCTGTATTTTTATAATCAACATTTGACCGATTTTTTCTCTTAATGTTAAATTTTTCATACTATCATCTCTTTTCTAATAAATTGTTCCTATATTGCATATATTATATCATCTGGAGGTAATTTATGAAATACTTTTACAATTTTTTAATTGGTATATTGATGGGATTTGGTGCTATTCTGCCTGGTGTCAGCAGTGGAGTATTTTGCGTTATATTTGGCATTTATGAAAAACTTGTTAATAGCATAATAAATTTTTTTAAGGATTTTAAGACAAATTTTCTTTTCTTATTTCCAATCGGACTCGGCGGAATAGTTGGCGTAGTATTGTTTGGAAATGTTATAAAATACTTCTTTTCCTTATATAAATTTCAGTCTTGCTATGCTTTTATTGGGCTCATTTTAGGAACCATTCCATCTCTTTTCAAACAAGCTTCTACTAATAAATATGTTGAAATAAAAAATATAATTCCAATGATTATTTCTTTTTTATTTGGAATTGCTCTAATATTTATAGAAAAATCTTTAGGGTTAGGCACTACAAATTCCGCATCGTCAAGTTATTTATATTTAATACTTTCTGGTTTTTTAATGTCTGTTGGAATTGTAGTACCAGGAATTAGCAATACTGTAATTTTAATGTGTTTAGGAGTTTACACAACGTACATATATGCAGTTGCAACAATCAATTTCCACATTTTAGTTCCAATGGGAATCGGGCTTTTCTTTGGTTGTTTACTGTGGATACGAATTATAAAATATTTATTTGATAAACACCATCAGACAACTTCATTATGTATTATCGGATTCACCATTGGTTCTGTTTTCGTGCTATTTCCAGGTTTTGCGCATGGCATTTTGGGATTAATTTGCTATCCTATATTTTTTGTTAGTTTAATATTATCATATAAATTAGCTAATTTAGAAAATACAGTAAGTACTTAAACTATAAAAAGGCATAAAACATTAAAATTTTATGCCTTTTTTATTATTTTTTTCTTCTTAATATCCACCCTTTTTTCACTTCAAAAGGAATTTCTAATATTACTGTCTGTCCTTGTTTTCCTGGATTTACTGTACTTATCTCTTCGTTAGTTTCGCTATCATATAATTTTTCTATTGTGAATGCCTGTGGTTTTATTTCATTTGGGATTATCAATTCCAATGTGTCTCCAACACTTAACTTATTCTTTATTTCTATTAGTACTCTTGAATTTTCTGATTTATCTTCAAGAATTTTGCCTCCAAATTCATAATCTGGATTATATTGTTTTCCTTCGTATTCTTGGAAATCTTTATTATTTCTGTCATTAAAATAGAAAGTTGTAAGTCCTCTAGTCTTTACTTTTTCAAGTTCTTTCAAATATTTTGTATAGTCATATCCTTCTGGATTTGTCATGTAATCGTCTATTGCGTTTCTATATACATTTACAACAGATGCTAAATAATATTCTGTTTTAAGTCTTCCTTCAATCTTTAGGCTATCAACACCCATTTCTATTATTTGTGGAATTTCTTTTATCAAGCACAAATCTTTTGATGATAATATGTATGTTCCATTTTCATCTGTTTCAACAGGCATTAGATTTCCCGGTTTATTCTTTTCTTCTAAATACATATTATATGCCCATCTACAGCTTTGTGAACAATCACCTAAGTTTGCTGACCTGCAAGATAAATATTCGCTTAAGAAACATCTTCCAGAATATGCCCAGCACAAAGCGCCGTGTATAAACATTTCAACTTCTAAATCTTCTGGCTTATTCTTCATTATCTCTTGAATTTGGTCTTTGCTTGTTTCTCTGCCTAGAATTACTCTTTTAGCTCCATTATCATACCAAAACTTTGCAGCATGATAGCTTACAACATTTGCCTGAGTACTTACATGTATTTCTATGTTTGGAGCAATCTCTCTAATCTTTTGAATAACTCCACCGTCAGAAGCAATTATTGCATCAACATGTACTTCATCTAGCATTTTTACCTGCTTTTCAATTTCTTCATAATTTGTGTCCCATGCATAAATATTTAGTGCTGCATACACTTTTTTTCCAATGCTGTGTGCATATTTTATTGTTTTTTCCAAGTCGTTATCGTCAACTTCTGCTCTACTTCTAAGTGAAAGTGAAGCAGTTCCGCAATATACAGCATCGGCTCCATACATAAATGCAACCTTAGCTTTTTCAAAAGACCCTGCTGGGGCCAATAATTCTGGTTTTTTCATTTCATAATCTCCTATTATTATTTCTTTATTCTATCATACTTGAGCTGTAACTATTTTTTAATTCTTTTCTTTGTAATTGCCAGTCCATCTCCAACTTTCAATATTTCAGTTTCAAGTTCTGGATTTTCAGTAGTTTCCTTAATATACTGTCTTAAATGAGTAACAGCTGTACGTTGTTTGTGCTTATTGTAATCACTCATTACATAACCTTTATACAAAACGTTATCTGCAAAAATAATTCCATCATCTTTTAACATTCTCAATGCATGCTCCAAGAAAAATGGATATTTTCCCTTAGCAGCATCTATAAAAACAACATCATATTTATCATTCATAGTTGGAAGAATTTCGACAGCGTCTCCTTCATAGATGTTTATCTTTTCTTCTACTCCAACCTTTTTTATATTTTCTTTAGCTTCTGCAATTCTTTCTTCATCTCTTTCAATTGTGTCAATCTTTCCACCATCTTTTAAATATTCAGAAAAACACATTGCAGAATATCCAACAGCCGTACCAATTTCAAGTATTTTTTCTGGTCTTTTCTCTGTTAAATATTTATCTATAACTTCTAAAGTGTCATCCATAATAATTGGAATATGTCTTTCAAGTGCATATTCTTTTATTTTTAGTAGTTCATCTTTGTTCATTTTACTTTTCCCTCTTATATATTATCTCAATTCTTATAAACTCGATATTAATTATAACACTAAAAGCACCATTTTAGCAAGTTTTATAAAAAAATCAAACTTTTATGTAAATTTATACAATTTTGCACGCCTCTACTTAGATTATTCCTATTTCTTCCCATTTTCTAATTTTCGAATCTTAAATCCTTATAGTCATGTATATCAAATCCGTATTTTTTATAAATTTCACTTACTTTATCTAAAGATAATTTATTCTTATCAATTTCTAATTTTTCAATCATTTCTTCTACTTGCTCTTTACTTTTCCCTTCAATTTCAAGATAAGTTGGAATCATAGGCCATGAATCAATATCAAACTCTATATTTCCTAATCTATATATAGTTCTTTTGTTTTCTTGGTACATACTATGTTCATACCCTAACATATTCAATATTTCATCGGTTTTTTCAAAATCTGACACTTCCACTTCTAATTCCTTTACACTACCTATTTCTTTTTTAGCAGATTTGTCCTTAATTGTTAACGTTGTTTTAGTCCCATTTGTCCTTAATCTAATAAATCTGCCTCTATATTCTTCGTGAAAATTATATAAATTTCTTTTTTGAAAAAAGTCTCCCTCTTTAACAACTCCCATTTCCAATAGTTTTTTTTCAATTTTCATAGCATCTATATCTAATACTGTTATTTCATATTCATTTTCCATTCTTACTTTTTCCCCTTTATAATATAAATCTGAATCCTTTACAAATTTAGCAAAAACAGGCATTCTGTAGATGCCTGTTTTTTTTGCAATAAAGTTTCTATATTTTCCAAAAGAATCAATTATTCTATCTTCTTGCAGCTTTTTCTCTGTCTTTGTTGTTTAATATTACTTTTCTTAGTCTAATATTTTTTGGTGTTACTTCAACAAGTTCGTCTTCTGCAATGAATTCTATTGCTTTTTCTAGTGATAATTGAATTGGTGGAACCAATCTTAATGCATCATCAGATCCTGAAGCTCTTGTGTTTGTAAGGTGTTTTTCTTTACAAACGTTTATAGAAATATCTTCATTTCTAGAGTTTATACCAACTATCATTCCTTCATAAACTTCCACACCAGGTCCTATGAATAATTCTCCTCTTAATTGAGCATTGTACAATCCATAAGTGATTGATGTTCCTTGTTCGAATGCAACTAAAACTCCTCTTGTTCTTGCTTGAATATCTCCTTTGTATGGCTCATAGCAATCGAATATTGAGTTCATTGTTCCAGTTCCCTTTGTATCTGTTAAGAATTCTGTTCTATAACCAATTAGTCCACGTGCTGGAATCTTAAATTCTATTTTTGTATGTCCGGCTTCTGCTGGTTCCATGTTCTTCATTTCAGCTTTACGTCTTCCTAATTTTTCTATAACTGTTCCAATTGCATCATCTGGTACATTTACAACTAAGTCTTCTATTGGCTCACATTTTACACCATCAATCTCTTTGTAAATAACCTTTGGACGAGATACTAGAAGTTCGTATCCTTCTCTTCTCATTTCTTCTATTAATACAGATAAGTGTAATTCACCACGTCCGCATACTTCGAAACTATCTGGAGAAGCTGTTTCCTTAACACGTAAACTTACGTTTCTTTCTAGCTCTTTGAATAATCTGTCTCTGATGTGTCTTGATGTAACAAATTCTCCTTCTTGTCCTGCAAAAGGTCCATTGTTTACACTAAATGTCATAGAAACTGTTGGTTCATCTATGTTTACAAATGGTATTTTTTCTGGATTTGCCAAATCACAAATTGTATCTCCGATGCTAATATCTGGAATACCTGATATAGCAACTATATCTCCGGCATCAACTTCATCAACTTCAACTCTTTTTAATCCCATGTATGTGAATAATTTAGCAATTTTTCCTTGTGTATTTTTTTCTTGTTTACAAATTGAAACTGGCATTCCATTCTTTATTTTACCACGTTCGATTCTTCCTATTGCAATTCTTCCTAAATAATCATCATAATCAATATTAGATACTAACATTTGCATTGTTCCATCCATATCACATGTTGGAGGTTCAATCTTGTCGATTATTGTATCGAATATACATGTAATGTTATCAGAATCATCTGATAAGTTCATTTTTGCAATTCCGTTTTTAGCTGATGCATAAATAACTGGGAAATCTAATTGTTCATCAGAAGCATTTAATTCTATGAATAATTCTATAACCTTGTCTAATGCTTTTTCAGGTTCTGCACCTGGTCTATCTATTTTGTTTATTACAACTATTGGTTTTAGGTTAAGTGCTAAAGCTTTCTTTAAAACTTCTCTTGTTTGAGGCATTGGGCCTTCAAAAGCATCTACCAATAATAAAACACCATCAACAGTTTTTAATACACGCTCAACTTCTCCACCGAAATCAGCATGTCCAGGAGTATCAACTATATTAATTTTTACTCCATTATACATAACAGATGTATTTTTAGAAAGAATTGTAATTCCTCTTTCCTTTTCAATATCTCCAGAATCCATTACTCTTTCTGCTACTTGTTCATTCTCTCTGAAAACATGGCTCTGTCTTAAAAGTGCATCAACCAATGTAGTTTTACCATGGTCAACGTGTGCAATTATTGCAATATTTCTAATATTTTTGTTATTCATTTTTCCCCCTCTTCGCCCAATTGGGACGTCCCTTTTTGTGCGATTTTAATTTAATTATTTTAATCTTACTATTTTAATTATCTCTCATAAAATATAATTTTATAAATTTGATTTAACTTATAAATAATATACAAAATTCATCTTTTTACATGCTTTTACCTTGCCATATATCTCTAGCAATATCCAAGGTTTTCGCCCAAAAAGGTGCGTCCCCTCTGGGCGAAATTTTATTATGCATTCTCTTTATATTCTTGTGATGTTCCTTCTAATTCTCTTATCGATAGTTCTATTTTTTTGTTTTCAAAATCTATGTTTATTATTTTCGCATTTACTTTTTGTCCAACTTGAAGTTCTTCTTCAGGCTTTGCTATTTTTCTTTCACAGATTTGTGAAATATGAATTAGTCCCTCTATTCCTTTTTCTAATTCTGCAAATGCTCCAAAAGGCATTATTTTAGAAATTTTTACTTTTACCACATCTCCAACATGGTATTTTTCTTCTACTTTATTCCAAGGATTTGGACCTTTTTTCTCATAAGATAATTTGAATCTCTTATTTTCTTTATCAAGCTCTTTTACACTTACTTCAATGCTTTGTCCAACTTCCAATATATCTCTTGGGTTTTGATTTCTTCCCCAAGTCATTTCCGATATATGTAACAAACCTTGTGCACCACCAATATCAACAAATGCTCCATAATCGCTTATTGCTGTTACAGTACCTGTATATTTCTTTCCAACTTCAATGTTGTTCCAAAATTCTTCTTCTTTTGCTTTCTTTTCTTCCTCAACTAAATCTTTTACAGAACCGATAATTTTCTTTGCTCTTTCATCGTTTTCTATAACTCTAAATCTAATTGTTTTTCCTTTATAAGAGCTTACATCTTCGTCTCTTCCAACTTCTGATAATGAAATTGGTATAAATACTCTAATTAAATTCTTGTATAATACGACTAATCCATTTTTATTAGTCTGCTTAACTTCTTCTTCAAATACTTCTTTGTTGTCTACTTTTTCTTTGAATTCTTTTCTTATTTCTTTTATTTTTGCGTGTTTACAAGACATTAATACATTGCCTTGTCCGTCATTTAATTTCAATACATCTGCTTTTATCTTATCTCCAACCTTATATTCATCAGCTGGTTCTAGTCCTTTTTCACTAAAATATTCATTTCTTGGTATAATTCCATCTGCTTTATAACCGATATCTACAAATATTTCGCCTTTTCCATTAATTTCAACTATTGTACCTGTTATGGTACTTCCAACTTTTACTTTCTTAAAAGTTTGATTTATTATATCTTCAAATGTTAAATTATCTTCAAATTTTTCCATAAAAATCCTTCATTTCTATATAGTTTTGAGTCTATTTTGACTGTGTTTTTCGAAGTTTTAGTATTTTTATAACAATTCCAAAACTGAAATGCTATAAAACAATAACTTTTTCGCCCAAAAAGGGGCGTCCCTATTGGGCGATTTTCTGTTGTCAATTATACATTATTTTGCTTGATTTGTCAACATAATTATGCTGTCCATAATTTCTTTTGTTGCCTTTTCTATATCTTCTTTTTCTGGATTTTTTGGTTCGTAATTTGTATAATCTAGTGGTTTGCCATAGTTTAATTTTACCTTAGTAAATGGTTTGAATGTTCCTTGTATTCCAACTGGTACTACTTTTGTTTTTGTTTTTAAAGCCATATATGCTGCTCCATTTTGTACTTTTGCACCTTTTGCTAAGCCTTTTCTTGTTCCTTCAGGAAACAATCCGAGTGCCTCACCATTTTTTAATGCAGTAAGGTTCATTTTCATTGCCTCTATATCTCTCATTCCTCTCTTTACAGGAATTACATCAAATACATGTGCAAACCAGTTTAGAAATTTGTTGTGAAATAATTCTTCTTTAGCAATAAATCTTATTCTTCTCTTGCTTGCAGTTACTAAACCTATTGCATCCCAGGTATTTAAGTGATTAGCACAAACAATTACAGGTCCCTCCATAGGAAGGTTTTCTTCATTTATTTTTTCTATTCTAAACACAACCTTATAAAAAGCATGTAAAATTGCTTTTATAGTCGCTCTTTCTATTTTCTTCCATGTTGTTTCCGGTCTTACCCAATATATTTTTTCTTGCTCTTTTTTTGCCTTTAATTTTTTATCTATTACATTGCTTATGGCTTTTTCCACTTCTTTTATAGTCATTTCTGAGCCATCTATAACCACTGCATCTTCTGCCACTTTTAAGGCTCCCATCTCTTTTTCCATGTCATTTTTATCGCGTTTCTTTATATTTTCTAAAACCTCTTCATATGACATTTCGATGCCTTTTTCTTCGTTTTGTTTAACTCTTCTTTTAGCTCTTACTTCTACATTTGCGTCAAGATATATTTTAACGTCTGCATTTGGAAATATTACAGTTCCAATGTCTCTTCCTTCCATTATTACATCTTTTCCTTGAGCCATTTTTCTCTGAAGTCCGCCCATCGCAAGTCTTACTTGCTTTATACTTGAAACAGGTGATACATTTGCAGATACTTCCTTGCTTCTTATTTTATCAGTTACATCTTGACCATTCAAAAATACTTTTTGTTTTCCTTTTTCAGTGCTTAATTCTATTTGAATGCTCTTTAACATTTCTGCAATTTTTTCTTCTTCATCCATTCCAATATTTTGGTTCATCATTTCTAGTGTAACACATCTATAAGTTGCACCAGTATCTATATTTACTAGATTATATTTTTTTGACAATCTGCTTGCCATAGTTCCTTTGCCTGTTCCTGCAGGTCCATCTATTGCTACTATAAAAGACATTTCCTTCTCCGTCCTCAAAATGTACTTTCCATACATTTTGCATATTTTTTATTCTTCATTCATATGAATTCCCTTTGCAACTAAATCAATTTTTATTATATTCATCGCAGTTTGTTTTTCTATTTCTTTTTTTACCCTTGCTTTATAATTCTGTAATACCTCTATAATATTATTTCCATAATTTATAATTGCCTCTAAGTATATTGATATTCCATCTCCATAATTTTGTGTCCTTATTCTGGAAACATCATATATTTCTGGCATTTTCTTGGCTACTCTTTCGGCAATTTGTCTAAACACACTGTCCGATATAGTAAAATTTCCAAGATAACTAAAAGTAGGCCTTATTATTGATTTTTCTGATATATAAGGTGTTCCACCTTTTGATTTAAATATTTGTAGTGGATCTAGAATATATCCAGAAAAATCCTTTTTTATTTCAAATGTTGGTACTGGTATTACGTGTTTTCCTTGTGTAACACGTATATTACGAGCCTTTTCCATCTCTTCTTCTGTTGCAACTTCGTTTATATAAATTGTTTTCTCAAGAGGTGGTAAATCCAAGCTTTCTATTATTTTCTGTATCATTTTGTCTGATGTTCCCAAAATCAATAAACTATCTGGTTTGTATTTTTTGAAAGCTTTTTTCATATCAGCTTGTTCTTTTTCTTCTATAAAAAGTGCATGTTTTACAGTCTCTATTTTAGTTGGAGCCTTTTTGGCTGATGTACCTGCTAATACTTCATTTTCATTTATTAACAGACCATCATCTATTATGTAATGAATGTTATTTTCTCTTGCAACTAATTGTGCTCTGTAACTCTTGCCAGTTCCAGATGGTCCAACAAAGGCCAATACTCTCATTTTCTGTTTTTCCACTTTTATCTACCACACCTTTCTTTTTAATTTATTTTACATACATTAAGATTTATATAATTTTACTTTATTTTTCACTTCACAAATTTGACACCTTCAATTTAATAATAACATTTACACATGGAAAACAATATTTAAAAGGCAAGGTCACATACGTGGTGTATGTAACCGTGTTTTAAATATTATTTATCACTGCAAAAAGTCTAATTATTTTTCGATTAGTTCAAAAGTATATCTATAATCCTTATACTCATCTATAAATTGCTTTTCATCAAGCTTTTTCACATCATATTTTTCTGCAATTTCATCATATAATTGATGTGTATTTTCATTTTCTACAATCCAAATTCTTCCCGTATAATTATCTAAAATTTTTGATAAATCTTCTTCTATTACCATATATGGTGCAAAAGCTTTGTATGCATCATGTACTCCCCAATGTTCTTTATTGTAGAAATATGATGTATTATCATGGTTTTCCGATACTTCTGTTGTTATAACAGCCCCATTTATAGCTCCAGAGTATATGATTATATCTCCATCTTCAATTTTTTCATCTAAGTATGTCTTAAAATCTCTATTATTTTCAGCATAGTTTTCTCTTATAGTTTTACAGTTACTAAATGCTGACAAGGTCAATATTATAAGGCATATTGTAATCATACGTACCTTGTTTGTATCTTTTGCCATAAAATATGCAATAGAAAACATGAATGCACCATTCAATATTAATAAATATCTACTTAGTAAAATTACACTATGTAACATGGCACAAATTACTAGCACTAGAAGAATTATTCCTATATAGATGATGAATCCCCAAGTACCAGGTTTTCTTTCTTTTTTTGGCGTGCTTGCTACCATATAAATTAAATATGCATAAAATGCTGTTGATAGTATTATTGGCTGGAATGCCAAATTTCCTTTATATTGAACTGTTAATATTTCATATATTGAACCTGGAAAAGTTAATGTAATCCAGAAACTTGTTCCTTTCAAATGGCTTACAAACACTATAAGCCATGGCAAATATGCTACAACTTGTAGCACTGCCGTTATTGTAAATTTTATTAAATCTTGTTTTCTTTCTTTCCTATTCTTGATTAAATATATGAATAGAGCCAAGTTTATAACTCCTACCAATAGCACTCCATAATAATGAGTGTATGCTAAAGCCAAGCTACTTAGTCCGAAAAATACATATGTTAATTTATGAATGTCTTTCTTATAAATTCTATAAGCATATATACACATAATAGTTCCCAAAAGCATTCCTAAAGAATACATTCTTATTTCTCCTGCATATTGTGCAGATACAGGTAACATTAGTGTTAAGAAAGAAAACCAAAAACCAACTTTTTCTCCGAAGTCTTTACGAATGTGTGTATATCCAAGTATTGCAGTTAATGCAATCGTAATTGCTGAAAACAATCTATAAACAATAATATTTTCTCCAAATATTAAATTTAAAATATGCAAACAGAAATAATAAAATGGTGGATGTACATCATAGCTTGTTATATTCCATATTTCTGAAAAAGAATGCCTTACAATTCCTATTGTGTAACTCTCATCAAACCACATATTCGTGTGAAATATTGATAGACTCATGAATATTATTCCTAATATAATTACAGCTATATGAATGTATTTTGGTTTAAAAATTTTTTGTATTTTCTCCATTTTCCCCGTATTCCCCTTCAAAACAAATTTATTTAAAACAATTGACATATTTATTCTACTTGATGTATAATAAACGTAGAAAGTAAGCAATTACAGAAATGTAGTTGCCAAATATATTGCAAACTGCACACTGCTCTGTAATCGAAATATAAAAAGCAATGTGTAATTTTTTTATTTGCTTATTTTCCATATAATTTTACATTATTTTTATAGAAAAGTCTATATATTTTCATAAATATTCAAAAATTAAAGAGATGCTTTATTTGCACCTCTTTTTACTGTTATGCTACATCTTTTATTTTTATATCTCTTACGTGATCTATCTTTTCCCACTTTGTATCACGTACGAATAAGCACTTGAAGTTTATTAATAACCATGAGCCTAAGAACAATGGGTATAAAGCAAGTCCCTTTAGCATTGGTCTTATTGGTTTTCTTTCAATTATCATTATTACAATTCCAACAAATATTGGCAAGAAAAATGTTGGTAATATATATCTTAAGCAGTTTATTAATAAATCCATTGGTGTCATTCCACCAAATATGAACATTACAAAGTTTATTAACAATAACACAATAGTCATTATAAACATTGGAATACTTCCCATCATGTACAAAAGGCCATCAAAATTCATCAATGTTTTATTTTTCTTTACAGCCCCAGCTAGTGGTTTTGTATATTCTTGTAAACATTGAATATGTCCTATTGTCCATCTTGATCTTTGTGACCATGATTGTTTAAATCCTACTGGTTGTTCATCATATACTATGGCATCTGTTGCCCAGCCAACTCTTTTACCTTGTATTATACGTTTCAAAGAGAATTCTATATCCTCTGTTAGAGTGTCTGTGTTCCAACCTGTTGGTTTTATTATATCAAATTTAACCATAAATCCAGTTCCATTCAAAAGAGCTGATAATCCCAAATTGTATCTAGCTAAATGATAGAATCTGTGCATTGTCCAATAGAATATTGCATATCCTGCAGAAACCCAGCTATCTGTTGGATTTTTTATATCTCTATAACCTTGAACAACTTCTTCACCTTGGCAAAGTTTTTTGTTCATTGCAGTAAAGAATCCCTTATCTACAATGTTATCTGCATCAAATACGCAGAATGCATCATAATCTGCATTTTCTTCTATTTTTTGTTTTAAAAACCATTGAAGAGCAGCCCCTTTTGTTCTTTTTTTAGGGTCATCTTCTTTTCTCTCTAAAACAATTGCTCCTGCTTCTTTTGCAATCTTAACCGTATTATCCGTACAATTATCTGCAATTACATAAATATCTATTAAATTGGCAGGATAATCTTGTTTTTTCAAGCTTTCTATTAGGTTTCCTATAACATTTTCCTCATTATGAGCTGGCAAAATCGCCATAAACTTATGGTCCTTTTCCTCAACCAATGGTTTATCTTTTAATTTTACAAGTGAACATAAACTTACTATCAACTGATATACCCAATATATAGTTAAAATCCAAACCATTGCTTGTTGTATTATATATAAATACTTCATTTTATCAATCCTTCAATTATTATAATGTTGGGGAATTTTCGTTCCCCACATCTATATTATACTACTTATTCATATATTTGCAACTATTGTCGAATTTTGATATTTATTGCTACTTTTACGTGTTGCATTTATTATTCTTCTACGTGTTCTTCTTTGTTTTCTTTATTTTCTTCTAAGTCTTTCATTGTTAAGTTAATTCTGTCTTGATTGTCTATTTCATAAACTTTTACTTTAATTTCATCGCCTACTGCTAAAACATCTTCAACTTTTTCAACTCTCTTGTTTGATATTTTAGAAATATGAAGTAATCCTTCTCTTCCTCCACCAATATCAACAAAAGCTCCAAAGTTCATTATTCTTGTAACTTTTCCGTCATAAACTTTTCCAACTTCGATATCTTTTGCAATATCTTCAATCATTTTCAAAGCTTTCTTTCCGTTTTCAGCATCGTCTGTGTAAATGCAAACTCTTCCGTCTTCTTCGATGTCTACTTTAACACCTGTTGCATCTATAATTTTGTTTATCATTTTTCCACCAGGTCCGATTACATCTTTAATCTTGTCTACATTGATTGTTGTTGTAATTATTCTTGGTGCATATTTAGATAATTCAGCTCTTGGCTCTGCTATTTGTGGTTTCATTATTTCGTCTAATATATAATCACGAGCAACTTTTGTTCTTTCGAAAGCTTCTTTGATTATATCATATGTTAGTCCATCGTTTTTAATGTCAACTTGGATAGCTGTTATACCATCTTTTGTTCCACCAACTTTGAAGTCCATGTCTCCGAAGAAATCTTCTATTCCTTGAATATCTGTAAGCATTACATATTCATTTGGATTTTCTTTTGATGTAACAAGTCCTGTTGATATTCCTGCTACTGGTTTCTTTATTGGAACACCTGCATCCATAAGTGCTAGAGTGCTTCCGCAAATACTTGCTTGTGATGTTGAACCATTTGAAGATAATACTTCTGATACAACTCTTATTGTATAAGGAAATTCATCTTCTGATGGAATTACTGGAACTAGAGCTTTTTCAGCTAATGCACCGTGTCCAATTTCTCTTCTTCCTGGTCCACGTGATGGTCTTGCTTCACCAACTGAGTAAGATGGGAAGTTGTATTGATGCATGTATCTCTTAGATTCTTCTTCGTCTAATCCATCTAATTCTTGTTCTTCAGATTTTGTTCCAAGTGTTACTACTGATAATACTTGTGTTTGACCTCTTGTAAATATTGCGCTTCCGTGTACTCTTGGTAAAACTCCAACTTCACAAGATAGTGGTCTTATTTCATCTATTCTTCTTCCATCTGGACGTTTGTGCTCTTTGAAAATCATCTCTCTTACACATTCTTTTTCTAGGTCGTGTATGCTATTTGCAATTTCTGTACTCTTTGCTTCTGTCTCTTCTTCTCCATATTTTTCGACAAAATATGCTTGAATATCTTCTGCTAATTTATCCATGTTAGCATCTCTAACTTCTTTATCCACAGCTTGTACATCTTGATACATTCTCTCTTTGAAGTTTTCTTTGATTTCAGCATATACATCTTTGTCTGTTGCAAAAGAAACATATTCAAATTTTGGCTTTCCAACTTCTTCTTTTATTCCTTCTATGAATTTGCAAAGCTTTTTAATTTCTTCATGTCCGGCTTTTATACAATCAAGCATTGTGTCATTTGGTATTTCATCTGCTCCTGCTTCAATCATTGTAACTTTTTCCATAGTTCCAGCAACAGTTAATTTTAATCTGCTATGCTCTCTTTGAGCAACTGTTGGGTTTATAACAATTTGTCCATCAACATATCCAACATTTACAGCTGCTGTTGGTCCGCCAAATGGAATATCTGAAATTGATAGTGCAACAGATGCACCAATCATAGCACAAACTTCTGGGCTGTTGTCTTGTTCAACAGATAAAACTGTTGCAACAACACATACATCATTTCTAAAATCCTTTGGGAATAAAGGTCTGATAGGTCTATCTATAGCTCTTGATGTTAAAATAGCCTTGTCAGCTGGCTTTCCTTCTCTTTTTTGGAAGCTTCCTGGAATTTTTCCAACTGCATATAGTTTCTCTTCGTAATCAACTGATAGTGGGAAGAAATCAATTCCTTCTCTTGGCTCTTTAGATGCTGTAACGTTTACCATTACAACTGTGTCTCCATAGTGAATTATTGCATCACCATTTGCAAGTTCAGCAACTCTTCCTGTTTCAACTGTTAGCTTTCTTCCGGCTAACTCTGTTTCAAATTTTCTGTACATAATATCTCTCCTTTTAATTTATTTATAAGCAATACTTGTACTTAGATTGTAACCTCTATAAAATGTTATTTTTTATTTGCTATATGTTTTATTATTTTTTTAATTTTTTTGTCCTTGCTTTCGAAACTTTCAATTTTAAAATGTTAAATATATGAAAGTTTCTCTAAGCGCGCTTCGCTTGACCGCTGCGCGGACCTTCAAAAATTTTTAAAAATAATAAAACATATAGCACCAATATTAATAGTATAGCATTTTATACAAGCTACCTCTAATTTTACAAGTATAGTTATACAACTTTAATGTGACTTTAAAATGAATTTTTTATTATTTTATGCTTTTTTACATTAAAATAACAAAAATTTTTTCTGTAAATTTGTAAAAATGGGCGCTTTATCTTTTGTAAAACGCCCTATGTCTTTATTATTTTCTTAATCCTAATTTTTCTACGATGTCTCTGTATCTTTGAACATCTTCTTTTGCTAAATAGTTTAATAAGCTTCTTCTAGCTCCAACCATTTGTAATAATCCTCTTCTTGAGTGATTATCTTTTTGATGTGTTTTTAAATGTTCTGTTAAATTATTGATTCTTTCTGTTAAAAGAGCTATTTGAACTTCTGGAGAACCAGTATCCTTTTCATCTCTTCTGTAAGTAGCAATAATTTCTTGTTTTCTTTCCTTTGTCATTTTCATTTCCTCCTAATTTTTATTTGCCTTATTCTTAGATTTAGTGGAGTTTTTTCCTAAAACCATGAGTAAGGTATGTTTTACGGTATCTATAATACCACAGATTGATAGAAAAAACAATAGTTTTGGTTTAAAACAGTCAAATTTTATTATTTTATTTTGCTATTATTATTTACATTTTCTATTTCAAAAGCCAATTTGCTATGTCATATATTTGAACTCCCTCATATTGATAATCATTATGTCTAGTTCTTGCAATTAATATTTTCGGATATGCATCTTTTATTTTTAATAAAGGTCTTACTTCTCTTTCAAAAGTTTTATCATCACTTATATTGTCTGAAACCTGAATATATAATTTTCTTCAATATAATTATTTAAAGCCATATAATCCCTTAAATTATCAAATTTAACTAAATTAAAATTAATATCAATGTCTATTAAGTCTTGTAAATATTCTCGCTTTATCAATTTCATAGCAATTATTCACCTCGAATATATTATATTATGTGTTTCGCAAAAAGTAAATATTTTTGTTTTTGCGAAATATGTTAAATTTTGTCGTTTTTCATTTACCTTTTCTATTACCACTAAATTATAAAAATCGAAGAACTACTCTTTAAGTAATTCTTCAATTTTTTATATAAGTATTTTTTAATATAAAATCATTCTTGAACCTATATTCTCTAATTTTTCTCCTGTATATGTTGGTTTAAATGAAAATCTTGCAGAAACAGGATAAGATTCTCCATCATAAGAGCAATCTCCACCTCTTACAGTTCTTGAATTTGTAAAATTAGCTTCCATCGTCCATTCCCAAACATTTCCTGCTAAATCATATATGTTCTTTATCATCGCACCGCCAACTTCACCAGATTTAAACCTGAAAGCTTCTCCCGCTCTCTTTGTTTGATCTTCAGAAATTTTTATCTCTGTGTTCAAATAATTTCCCATATTACTGCTATTTATAATAAAATAACGTGAACCTTGAACAACATTGTTGTTTCTAATGTCCTTCATCCAAATCATAATTTGATCCCATTGGCATCCCCAAATCATATGGCTCGTTGTAGTACCTTTAGTTAAGCTTTTTTGTGTTGTATATAAATTATACCAAGATGTGTTAGTTAGAACTTTTTGATTTTGCTTACTTTGAGCAACATTGTTTGAATCTACACTAGTTTCAAATCTTGCAACCCAAAATCCGCCATCATTTTTTACTCTTTTAATTAAAGCATTAAACTCTTCTTGATAAGAAGTTTGAGTCCAACCAGCAACACTAGCTCCATTATCATCTATATTAGCTGGTTCTCTCTCATTGTTTCCTTCACTGTATGCTATGAAATTAACTTTAGTTTCAGTATCTTCATTAATAGATTCAAATCTATAAAGAACTCCCTTGTAATTTCCATCAGCAAGTTTTAAAGCCATTGGATATTTTTTATTTGATACACTCTCTGAAATAGCATCATTTATATCAATTTCATTATCTAATTTGCTTACATCTAAAACCGGTGTTTCAACAGGAATCCATACAAACTGATTTCCCTCTTTCGAATTATCTAAATCATCATTTGCAACATCTGAAATTACCATTCCATCATTAATACTTGGTGAATCTGCAATTATAGCATATCCAGCTGGAACTGTTACAGTTTTAAAATTTACATCTGTATACACAGACCTAGTTTTTGCAATTTCTCCTTTGTTGCTTAAAGTTGGCAAATTTTCAGGTTGTTCAACCACAACATTTTCAATAACATTTTGCTCTTCTACATTTGCAACAACATTTAATTCTGCATTCATTGGTAATGGTTGAGCATCATGATTAGAAAATGTAAAAAAAGCAATAGCCACAACTACCACAAGTATTGCTGCAATAATACACATTAAAATAATATTTAATACCTTACTATTCATAAATAATTTCCTTTCAATTTTTCTTAAGATTTATGTTTGTATTTTTTTGTTATACATATTTATATCATATATTGTAACAATTAAAAAAATAAATTTCAACAATTTAAATAAAAAATATATGATAATATTTTCTGCTGTGTTGCCATTCATATAACATATTAAATTGTAAGTATTTTCATATAATTTTGTTTAGTTAAACTCTTAAAATATCAGCATTGCAAATTTTAATAACTAATTTCTTATTTTGCCGTTTTAAAACATTGTAACAATGCACAATCTATGTTATATTATAAAAAAATCAAAAAGGAGTGTCAAAATGAACATTTTTAAGAAACAAAAAAATATACTTAACACCGATTTTTTTTACATATTATTAATCGTGTTAATTTCTTTGCTTTTGAGTGCACCATTATATACACAAGGTTTTTACTGGTCTCATGATGGCGTATATCATTTTTCAAGAAATTATTCTACAAATTCGGGAATTATTTCAAAGCAAATTCCACCATTGATTGTATCAAACTTTTGTAAAAATTATGGATATTCATGGAATATATTTTATCCTCCATTAGGTACATATATAAGTGGATTCTTTTCATTATTCACATCAATATTAGATGCCATGAAATTAACTATTATGTTATCTATTGCATTGTCTGGCATTTCAATGTTTAAACTGATGAAAAAAATCTCAAAAAATAATAATATGTCATTTATAACAGCAATAATATATATTACTGCACCTTATTTTTTGTCTGACATATATTGTAGAATGGCTATGGGAGAAGTAATAGCTTATATGTTTTTTCCATTGTTATTTTACGGTTTATACGACATTTTTTATGATTCTGGAAAAGAAAGCTACTTTTTAACAATTGGTGCTTTAGGAATTGTATTGTCTCATAATATAAGCACATTAATGGCTGTTGTACTTTCCTTTATTTTTGTTATTTTTAATATACAAAAATTATTTATGAAATCTACTAGAAAAAATATATGGACAAAGTTAATTATTAATGGTTCATTTATAATTTTAATTTCACTATTTTTCTATGGACCATTATTAGAACATAAAATGACAACAGATTATACTGCTTTTGTAAAAGGTGCTAGCAAGGAGGCATTTTTAGACCACAGAATATATCCTTCTCAATTAATTTTTGGAAAAACACAGCCAGAATGGGCTTATAAATTAAGCACTAACAAACTTAATGAAAGTATGTCTTTTGTATTAGGCTTACCAATTATTGTAGCATTATTGTTTACTCCAATGGTATTTTCTAAAATAAAGAAGGAGCATAAATTGTTATATATAGTAACATTATGTACTGGCATACTTTTTGCATTAATGTCAACTACATTGTTCCCATGGCAGTGGTTTCCTAAAGTTCCATCAGTAATTCAATTTCCATGGAGATTTTTGCTGATTTCTACATTTGCATTTTCGATAATTGCTGGTGTAAATATTTATATGAGTATAAGTAATTTAAAATTAGAAACAATGTATATTCTAATTTTAGTAATTTTGATTTATTCTGGCGAATACATAACAAATTCGGTAAAATATGATACAGAATTTGACTTATCTTATTTATATACTAATACAAAATTAGATGGCAATCAATGTGCTGCTTATGAATATTTACCAGTAAAAGCAAGCAATAACCTTGATTATATTTGCGAAAGGTCTGAGGGAGTTGTTATTTTATCTGGAAATGCTACAATAAAAGATGAAGAAAAGGACGGAAGTTATATGAAATTTATTGTAGAAGGCGATAATTCAAATGTAGTTTTAGAGCTACCATACATTTATTATTTAGGATATGACATAAATGTAAATGGTAAAAAATTAAAGTATGACGAATCTGAAAACGGTTTTATATGTATAAATCTAACAGTACATGGCGAAACTTCTGTGGAAGTAACCTATAAAGGAACACAATTAGAAAAGATTACATTTATAATTTCTGTTGTAAGTTCAATAATGTTTATTGTATACGTTGTTTATTGTAATAAAAATAAGCAATTGTCATTAACTGAAAAAAGTAATTAAAAATATTTTGAGGAAACTGCTAAAAAAGTAGTTTTCTTTTTTTACTTCAAATTTACCACTGGTGCTAGCTCTACCCGCGGGCTACCAAATGTCCACTGGACATTTGCCTTTACGCCCTTTTCGAGCCCCACCTTGAAGTTTTATATAAATTAAAAGAATAGGAATTTTTATATTCCTACTCTTATTTTTGGTACCACTGGTGGGACTCGAACCCACATGGTTTCCCGCTGGATTTTGAATCCAGTGCGTCTACCAATTCCGCCACAGTGGCATTTGCAATATTTGCTGTTTGTTTACTTTCATAATATAACATATTTTTTTTCACTTGTCTAGAACTTTTTTTATTTTTATTCATATTTCAGACAAGTAAAAAAATAAAAGCAGGTATCAAGTATAATGTAACATGCCAAATTGCTTTTACATTTTTACTTTACCTAACTTTTTGCCTTCATAATATTTATCTTCTAAATAAGCTCTAGTACTTTTATTATTTCACCAGAGCTTGTTAGTCTTTTATTTTTCAAATTTCACAAATTCTACCTTATTTTCTTTTCCATCACATGTTATTTTTATCGTTCCACTTTCATCTGTTCTGTATATTTTCACTCCCATTTTATTTAGTCTATCCAATATCACTTGTTTTGGGTGACCATATTTGTTTTCTTTTCCAACTGATATTATTGCTATATGTGGTTTTACCTGGTCTAAAAAGTTTTGTGATGAGCTTGTATTTGAGCCATGATGTCCAACCTTTAGTACATTTGTCTGCGGCCATGTTCTTGTTTCTTCATTTTCTTTTTCTGCATCTCCCATAAATAAAAAGCTTTGTTCTCCATATGTCATTCTTATTACGATTGATGATAAATTCAAATTGCTCTTTTCTTCGCTTGTGCCTGTACCACAGTTCATTACCTCACATATTGCATTGCCAATATTAAATTTATAGCCAACCTCTGGAGAAGTAATTTTTAGACCTTTTTCATTTATTGCATCTAATACATCTTCAAAGGTTTTTGTATTTGTTTGCACTTTTGGCATATAAATTGTTCCTATATCAAAATTTTTTATCACATCGTCAAGCCCTCCAATATGATCTTCGTGAGGGTGTGTTCCAATTAATACGTCAATCTTTTTTATTCCTAAAGCTTGTAAGTCTCTTACAACAGTCTTTCCCATATCATTAGTTCCAGCATCAATTAACATATTCATTCCATTACTTTGCACTAAAATAGAATCAGCCTGCCCCACATCCAGATAATAAACATCTACATCTTCTCCATCTACTGCCTCGCTCGAGTCTGCAACAACCTGATTAGTTGCTACATTATTCGAGCTAACTTCTTCAACCAAATTATTAATATTATCTAGCTTTATTTTATCTCCTAAAATTGTAATTATAGCAATTATAATTACTACAACTAGGCCTTTTAATGCCTGTTGATTTTTCTTATTCTTACGTTTTGCCATTTATTTTCCCCCATAACAAAAATCTATTTTCTACTGTTTTAATTAATTATTCCACAAATTATCCATCTTTTGTTTAATTCTTTCTGATACTTCTTGTTCTTGCTTGCTGTCTAGCTCAAATTTTCCATTAGAATATTTTAAAATGCTTCCCTCTCTTGCATTTTGTGGTAAATCATCTCTTTTAAAATCTACCATCTCTCCAGTATCACGGTCTTCACAAACAGCAAAATCTCCTTCAAATCTGTCTATTGTATATTCTTTTATCTCATTATTCATATTTCTTAGTCCCTTCTCTAGCTCTTTTAAAAATTCACTTATAAAACCTTGATGGCTTTCTTCTCTTGTAAGCATTCCAAAGTCTATGTTCATATATTCCTTTCCGGGTCTCTTTTGCTATTATTTTGCAACTCGATTATATATGTTTTTTGCCAATTTATCAAGTATTTTTTATAGTAAAGTTGACAGAATGCTTTAACCAATATATAATACTTTATATATTAGCACCTTGAAAATTACACTAATGTCTATATATCTAATTTATATAGATTGACGGTGTTTACATATAGTCCGAATATACACACTAAAAAAAGAGGTACTTGAAATGTCAAAATTTTCTAAAAATTTTTTTAAAGTTGTATTTTTGGCAATTGCATTGGTGGTACTGATTCTTTTGTTTTCCCTGAATGACAACTTGGATTGGTTTTCACGTTTTACATTGTGTAAAATGCTTTCATTTAGCATTGCAGCAGCTACATTTTTTTCTGCTTATCATCCCAAACTTATCCAAGCCCCGCATAGCGGTTTCTTCTTTTCTGGCGTAGCTTTTAATTATTGTGCACTTTTCACTGTAGAAGAAAATGAGTTTATCGTGGACGTTATGGCTGTTTTAGGTACCGTATTATTCATTTTGTCAGCCATTTACCTTGTTGGGAATATATTCAAACACAGAAAATCGCTGCAATAACTATATGTAAAATGGAGGGAAGTCCAATGACTTCTCTCCATTTTTTATCTTTCCCCCATCCCATCAGTTTTATATTATGTAACCATTGACGTTTTTACCTATTTATGGTATAATTAAGGAGTTAGAGATACATTGAAACTATATGTGTCTTAATGTTAATTGTTTTTTAAAGGAGATTAAATATGAATAAATTATATGTTTTTGGACACACAAAACCAGATACAGACTCAATTGCATCAGCTATTGTTTTTGCAAGATTACAAAAAGCTTTAGGAATTGATGCTGTAGCTTACAAATTAGGTGAAGTTAATAAAGAAACAAAATATGCTTTAAAAACATTTGAAGTTGAAGAACCACAAACTTTAACAAGTGTTGATGAAAATTGTGATGTTGCTTTAGTTGATAACAACGAATTTTCTCAAAGCGTTTCTGGAATTGAAAAAGCTCATGTAAAAATGGTTGTAGACCATCACAAAATAAAATTAGAAACAGTAGAACCAATCTACTTTATAACAGAACCTCTTGGATGTACTTGTACAATATTATACAAATTATACAAACAAAATGAAGTTGATATAGATTCACAAACAGCAGGTTTAATGTTGAGTGCTATAATTTCAGACACTTTATTATTCAAATCACCTACTTGCACAGAACAAGATAAAGAAATTGCTAAAAAATTAGCAAAAATTGCTGGCGTTGATATAGAATCTTATGGAAAAGAAATGCTAAAAGCTGGAACAGATATTAGTGATTTCACTCCATTCCAAGTTATAAACATAGATTCAAAAGAATTTAATGACAAAAACGCAAAGTTCGAAATATCACAAGTAAATGCAGTTGATTTAGATTCTGTATTTAGCAGACAATCTGAATTAGAAGATGCTATTAACAAAGAAATTAAAGAAAAGAACTTAGATTTCTATATGTTTGCTGCAACAGATATTTTAAATGCTAATTCAAAAATAATTGCTATTGGAAATAAGGCCGACACAGTAGAAAAAGCATTCGGAGTTAACCTTGAAAACAACACAGCAATGTTAAACAATGTAGTATCAAGAAAGAAACAAATGTTACCAAACATTTTAAATAACTTAAATTAGTTTAAAAGGCCATGAAAACATGGTCTTTTATTATTGTGTTTTTACATTTGGAATTAACACAAAATTTGTTAAAACACTAGTAATTTTGCTCATTTTGTGGTATAATAGAAATGTAGTTGGTTATTGAAAGGAGATATAAAAATGGTTCCTGAAAATACAAAAATTAACATTATAAATAATATAAAAACTTCTATGGAAATGGAAAATCAAAATTTATCTGCAAATGATATTTCATTGTTAAACGACTTTGCAGACAATAAAATATCAATGGAAGATGCAATGCAATCTATAAAACAATTTTATAAAATATAAATGGTATATAATTTTATATATCATTTTTCATTTTATATAGAAAGGATTTTGTTATGTACGAATCTAAAAATTCCGTTTATTGCTATAAAGGCACAAATGTGTTAGTTAATAAAATGAATATTAAAGACCCTATTGCACTTAAAAATTATGAAACCAGCGTTATTGGGCTAAAACTTATGGCTCTTAGCAAACAAGGCATTACAGGAAAATTTGATGTATCACACTTTGTGAGTATTCATAAGTTTTTATTTGAAGACATATACCCTTTTGCTGGATTGTTTAGAACTGAAAATATTGCAAAAGATTATTTTCAATTTGCCGAATGGGAATATATTGAGAGTGAACTTACAAGATTGCTTTCAGAATTAAAAAGTGAAAATTTCTTAGCCAATTTAACAAAAGAAAAATTTGCGGAAAGACTAGCATATTACTGGGCAGAATTAAATGTTTTGCATCCTTTCAGAGAAGGAAACGGCAGAACAACAAGAGAATTTTTAAGACAACTTTCTCTAAAAAATGGTTATATTTTAAATTTACACAAAATTTCACCACAAAAACTTTTTAATGCTAGTATAAAATCAATAATAGATACAGCCGATTTAGAAAAATATTTATATGCATGTTTAGAAAAATGATCACATTATTTTTATTTATAATGTGATCATTTCTATTTTATTAATTCATATTTGTTATTCTTGCATATCCATTTCCAGAATGTCCTGTTTCTGTTCCACTTGATGTAGCTGGCATACTTGCATTTCCTGCTGTAGTAGATGCATTACTTAAATAATAACTACTATTCAATAAGCAGCCTGAAGGATAATTTGATGCAGTTGAAGATGTATATACATATCCAGATCCTCCACCGCCTCCACGGTCATCATCTCCAGAACTATCTGGATAACTTCCGGCACCACCGTACCATCCGCCTCCACCAGCGCCACCATATCCACTCGAACGATTATAGCCTTGTCCACCTTTTCCAAATGAACCTGGTGTATTAGCTCCACTCGAATAGCCAGCGCCTCCAGAAGTTGCAGTTCCTCCTTGTCCACCACTACCATAGCTTTGTGATGCACTTCCACCAGAAGTTCCACCACCATATAATCCATTCTTGTTAGTTGCTCCATCAGAGCCTCCACCACCGGCTACAATTACTCTAGCATATAGCGAATCCGAACCTATTCTAAAGTCAGTTCCACCACCGCCTCCATTATAAGTTGCTCTAGAGCCACCTCCGTTAAATCCTCCAGAAGTTCCTCCTGTGTTTCCAGAACCGCCAACATAAATGAAGAATTTTGTATTTTCTGTTAATGCAATAGTTCCAACAGAATAGCCACCTCTTCCTCCATATGAAGATGAAGAACGATATCCTCCTTGTGCTCCCCAGACTTCAAGTTTGTATTTTCCTGGTAATAATTCTACATTTTGTGATGAACCAGTGTATGCATAATTTAATACACTATCAACAACAACACTACTAGACACAATTTCATTTTTATTTCCTACTTTATCAGTTACTAATACATGCACATAATACGTTCCACCTGCCATAACTTTTTTTAATGATACACTGCTACCAGAAAGTGTTCCAGTAGTGTATAAAGCTTCATTCTCTCCTAATTTAGTAGAGCTATTATTTATCATATACTTGCATTTATTGTAATTTAGTCCACTTCCAACATCACTTCCAGTTATTTGTGCATTTAAGCCAAAAACTATTTTTGATACTGTAACTTGAGCTGTTGGCTTATCTCTATCAATTTTTGAAATAGATAAAGAATTTTCTAAAAATATTTGATCTCCCTTTTTTACTCTAGCCTTTATATCACAATTTTGGCTAACCGATATTTTATTGGTATACGTACTGTATGTTTTTCCCCCATCCGTACTTATTTCCTTTATATAATCACTAGAATATTGCGGATAAGTCGCCTCTAATATAACATTTGTGTTTGTCCAATCGTTTTTATCTGTTGCTAATATAATTGCATCTTTTTTTATGCTTTTTACATTTATTGTTTGCTCTGTTTGTTTTCCTTTTGTATCAATAATTTTAAAAGTATATGTGCCTGTTTCCGATATTGAATATGTTGCAGTAGCCATTAAATCGTTATTAAACTGCACCGTTGTATTGTCAGGTAATACTATGGTTTTAATTCCATCTTTTAATTGAACTGCAGTAAAGGATAAGGTTGAATATGGTGTTGTTTTATCTTTGCTTACCTTATATCCATTTACTACCTTTTCTTGTTCTGATTTTGACACAACTTGTACTTCTGAATTGCACACAACAAGAGTATTATTACTTTCAGTAATACCTCCAATTAATCCATTTTCCGTTGTCGTATAAGAATTTATCATTTTACTTTGTACTAAATTTTTTCCCAGTTCGTTATAATTAATACCAGATTCATCATTCTCACTTTGTTTCATCAATTGAATTTGTGCTTGTGCTACTACACTGCTGTTTTTTATTTTTTCTTTTTGGTTCTGTGCTGTTGTTAGTAAGCCGTCATCTCCAATTGTTGCACTAATTGTTATCCCAGCCAGAATTGCCATAACCATAGCTGTTATTACTAGCGAAATTAATGTTATTCCATTCTCTCTTTTCATATTATTATACCTTCCATATACATCTTTTGCCTATCCTATACTTAAATTATACTAATAATTATACATTTTTCAACTATTTTTTTATAGTATTTTCTATTTTTTTCTTATGTATCAACATTTTCTGCACTTTATTACATTTTTATTACATTTAATGGTTTTTAATCATTATTAAGTATAATTAAAGCTTATATATTATCTAAAATTATAGTATACTGTACTTGTTTGCAATGTTTTTTCTTTATATTTCGCCATTTCCGAAACAGTTACTAATTGATATCCTTTTGACAACAGTTGTGGCACAAGTTCTTCAACAGCTTCTGCAGTTGAATTATAAATAGAATGCATTAAAATAATTCTTCCATCAAAATTTGATATTTTATTCACTTCTTCAAGTATTTTTTTCTTATCTCTAGTTTTCCAATCCAAAGAGTCTACATCCCATCCTATTAATGGATATTTCAAAGTTCTTCTAACAATTACATTTGCATTTCCATATGGTGGCCTAACTAAGTACAGTGTATGACCTAATGTTTTCTCGTAGATCCTAGACGCATTTGAAATATCATCTTGTATTTCTTCTCCAGATAGTTTATTTAAATTTTGATGTGAATATGTATGGCTTCCAACTTCACAACCAATTTGTTCTTCCCTTTTTGTAATATTGGGGTAATTTTCCATACAAGTTCCTAAGTCAAAAAATGTAGCAACTACATTATACTTCTCAAGTATATCTAAAATTTTAGGAGTAGCAGTTCCATTCGGTCCATCATCAAAAGTTAGTGCAACCATTGGTTTTAATGGGTCTATATTTCTATTTTTTATAGGCACTTTCACTGGTATTTTTTCTGGTGGTTTTTCAGTAGTTAGATAATTAGATGCTACATATGTTACTTCCCCATTAAATATTACCCTGCTCCAACCATTATTTCCAATTCCAGTTCTCGTAATTGATTTATCACTTTGTAATAGACCTTTTTTATCACAAGAAGCATTATCAAATGCTCTAATATTTACATTTGTAGTAGCATATACAGTTTCATTTACATCTATATAATTTCCTAACACTACATTATAATCAGGTTCTGTCTCTTGCTGTTCTGTATTTTTTTCTTCATTTGTTGTCTGATTATTATTTGATTGTTCTTCATTAATCTTTTCCTCATTCGCTGTTTCTTTATTTTGCATTTCTATATTTTCTTTTTGATTTTTCTCTGCACTATTAGAATCTTCTTTATTAATTAGTAAATTTTCAATTTTATTTACTTTATTATTAGCATTATCTCCATCATTATTCTTGTTACCACATGTAATATTTTCAATATTATTACTAATTATAGGCACACTGCTTGCTTTTATAGAATCGTTAATAACAATATACATTAACATTACCATGGCAAAAATAAGCATAATTAAAACAACAAATATTACTTCTTTGAATTTCATTTGTATTGTATCCTCTTTTATTACGTTTTTTCTTTGTTACCTAGTATAACATTAATTAGTAAAAAACGCAATCAAATAAAAAAGAACCCTCTCTCGAGGGAAAGATTTTTCTTTTAGTTTGGGTTAATCGTCCTTTTTAGCAATTTTACGCTTCTGATGAACTATCGTTTCTCATGTTGCAACATCCATTATTCATGTTATTTGTACTATTGTTTCCACAGCAATTACTCATATTTGTGTTCATGTTATTATTCCATTTCATGTTATTCATGTAAAATTTCTTTTCTGCCATCTTGTCTTGTACATCTCTTAGAGCCTCTCCAAATCTCTGGAAGTGAACTACTTCTCTTTGTCTTAAATATCTTAAGACATCTACAACGTCTTTGTCATCAGCACATAAGTCTATTAATTTTTCGTACGTAGCACGTGCTTTCTGTTCAGCTGCTAGGTCTTCTTGTAAATTTGCAATTACATCACCTTTGCATGCTAAGCAATTTGCATCAAATGGAACTCCTGCAGCAGATTGAGGGTAAACATCAACTCCATGGTCTGTATAGTATGGACCTAATCCTGCTTTTTTCAATTCTTCTGGGCAAACTCCTTCTGTTAATTGGTGCACCAAAGTTCCTACCATCTCAAGGTGTGCCAGCTCCTCCGTGCCTATGTCGTTAAGCGTTGCCTTCGCAATTTGACTTGGCATTGCAAATCTTTGAGATAAATATCTTAAAGCAGCTCCAAGTTCTCCATCAGGTCCTCCATATTGCGATATTATTACCTTTGCCATTTGAGGGTTTCTATTTTTTATATTTATTGGATATTGTAGCATTTTGTTATATGTCCACATTACTCTTCACTCCTTTCCCATGGCCATTGTTCTTCTAGCCATCTCCAGCTATTGCAAGGGAAATAAATGCTAAGTGGGCCATACATTCTCTGATATTTGTCTGATAAATCTCTTAATTCTTGGCAATATTCTCTGTGTAAGCAAATTGCTCTTTTATCATCTGAATGGGTGTTTAAATATTCTCCAATGTCTGTTACAGCAAATTTTAAAGCTCTAATCTTACACATCATTTCATCTCTTATTGCATTATTTTTGTCACAGCAATCTTTGTTTGTACAGCAATTTTCCTTAGTCATCAAATTTGCTGTATTATATCCAAATTGAGCATTTATCCCTGTTGGCTCATATTTGCAATCTTCTAAATCTGTATTTGAACAGCTATTCATATTATTTAAGAACATGTGTTGCACCCCTTTCCTATCTCGTTTCTACTCTTTAAATATTCAATATCCTCCACGCTTTGGCAAGGATAATATGGGCTTACTAGCTCTGGAAACAAACTTCCATTCTTTAATCCACATATTGGAGTAAATACGTTTGTCATTTTTTGCATTGGCACATAACTTTGGCCAAGCATTGGGTTTAATGGGAACACACTCTCTTGCTCATCAAATCCGCATGCACATTCACTCATATTGTTATAGCTACAACTGCATCCGCCATTATTGTTAGCATTGCAACAGCAGTTGCATTCACAATCAGTATCTTGTACATCCATACAAGATTCATCAATTGGGCTTATTTCTTCATTATTACATGTGCAACATTTTTTATTACAGCATCTGTACATTTTCTCTTCCTCCTTTATATATACAAGCATGTTTTACACGCTTTAGTACATTTTATGTTACCATGCAAATAAATGTTACTTTTGCCCATTAGGGACGCCCCTTTTGAGGTGAAGTTATTGTTTTTTAACAAAAAAAGAACGAAGATTGCTCTCCGTCCTCATATTATAAATTTAATTATACTCTTAATACTCCACCTAGTGTTTTGTTTACTGATGATTCTGTATCTTTCATTATTTGGTCTCCACCAGCTATTATTACTAAGTCACCTTTTTCTAGTATTTCTTTTGATTTTAATTTTTCAATACCAGCTTCAATTGTTTTGTTTATTGTTTCTTTAGCATCAACAAATACTGGTGTTACGTTCCATACTAAACCTAATTGATGGAATGTTCTCTTATTGTCTGTTATAGCAAGTATTGGGCAACCTGCTCCAAGTCCTGCTAAGTTTCTTGCTGTACTTCCTGAATGTGTATAACATACTATTGCATCAGCTTTCATGTTTTTAGCTGTTACACATGTTGCATAAGCTACATTTTTTGCTAATGTATCTAATTCAACATCATCATTTTCGTCAAATCTCTTCCAGTAGTTAACTTCTGGTTCAACTCTGTTTGCTATTTTAACCATTGTTTTAACACATTCTACTGGGTAGTCACCTTGTGCACATTCTCCTGAAAGCATTATTGCACCTGTTCTATCATATACAGCATTTGCAACATCACTTGCTTCAGCTCTTGTTGGTAATGGTTGATGTGTCATTGATTCTAGCATTTGTGTTGCTGTTATTACTGGTTTGCACTCTTTGTTACAAAGTTTGATTATTTTCTTTTGAACTACTGGTGGTTCTGTGAAATCTGTTTCTGTAGCCATATCACCACGAGCTATCATTTGTCCATCTGCTAAGTCAACTATTTGATTTAAGTTAGAAAGACCTTCAACATTTTCAACTTTTGTTAATATTTGAATATCTTTTCCACCATTTTCATCTAATATTTTTCTTACATTCTTTATATCTTCTTCGTTTCTAGCAAAAGATAATGCAATGTAATCATAACCATGTTCACATGCTGTTTTTAAGTCTGCTATATCTTTATCAGCAAGACCTGGTAATCTTATTATTGTTCCAGGTAAGTTCATAGTTTTTCTGCTTCCTAAGCCATTTCCATGTACAACTGTCGTTATTATATCTTTTCCAACAACTTCGTCAACTTTTAATTCGATTGCACCATCATCGATTAATATTTTTGTTCCTGGTACAACGTCTTTGTATAATTCTTTGTATGTTACAGAAACTCCTTCTTCGTTTCCTGTTACATCTTCGTTATATAATGTGAATTTTTGTCCATCTTTTAATTGAATTTTTGTATTTTTTCCTGTATAAAGCATTCCAGTTCTAATTTCTGGGCCCTTTGTATCTAATAATAAAGCAATTGGAAGATCTTTTTCTTCTCTTATTTTTAATATTGCTTCAGTCTTTTCCTTTTGCTCATCCCAGCTTCCGTGAGAATAGTTAACTCTACAAACATTTAATCCTGCATCGAATAATTCTTCTAATCTGTTTTCAGAAGCAGGTCCTATTGTTCCTACAATTTTAGTTTTTCTTAAACTTTTCATTTTAATTATTCCTCTTTTCCTCAATAATCGCTTGACATTATATCACGATTGATTTTTGATTTCAAGTATTTCCCCTTTATATTTTGTATTTTTTGTTGAAATTTGACATTTTTTGTTGTTTGTTGTATTCTTTTTTCATAATATAATTGTAAAGGGGTATGTATTATGCTAAAAGAATTTAAAGAATTTGCAATGAAGGGTAATGTTGTAGACCTAGCAGTTGGTGTTGTAATTGGTGCAGCTTTCCAAAAAATTGTAACATCACTAGTTGAAGATATTATAATGCCATGTATTTCTATTCTAATTGGAAAGATTGATTTTTCTGATATGGTGCTTACAGTTGGTAGTGCTTCAATAAAATATGGAAATTTCATAACAACAATAGTAAACTTTTTAATAATATCTTTTTCAATCTTCTTAGTTGTAAAATATATTAACAAATTAAATCATCCTGAGAAATTGAAAGAATTGAATGATAAATTTGTTCATTCTATTGACAAGAAAGGTAGATTAAAAAAACATAAAAAAGAAGAAGCTCCTGTAGCTCCCGTAGAGCCAGAGACAAAGGTTTGTCCATACTGTTTAACAGAAATAAAATACAAGGCAACAAGATGTCCTCACTGTACATCAGAATTAACTGTTGGCGTTACTGCTAATGAAAGTAAACCAGCAACAGATTCTGATAAGGATGATAAAACTTCAAAATAATTGCATTTTAATAAACGCAAAAAATGGAATCCTATTTTATAGTATTCCATTTTTTTCTTATTTTATTCATGTTTAACAACTAGTTTTCTTGATTTTTGTTATATCTTTGTTGTTTTCTTGCCTTTCTGCATTCTGGGCATCTTTTTGGTTCGTTTGTGAAACCTTTTTCTGCGTAGAAAGCTTGTTCACCTTCTGTGAAAACAAACTCATTTCCGCAATCTGAGCATACTAAAGTTTTGTCTGCCATTTTATTTACCTCCTTCTTAAAATTTCGATTTAATATTTTTTGACACTGTACCTTTTAAGAAGGAAAATATCTACTAAATAATTAAATTGGTTTTTCAACCATTGCCACTATATCACATAAAAACGAAAAGTTCAAGCTTTTTGTAAATATTTACAATTATTCTTCATTTTCTTCTTCAAATCCAATATATTTAGTTTTTCTTGAAAATACCAAAATGGTTTCGAATATTGGTGCTAACAGCCACAATCCAAATGCAAAACCTGTACCTTTCCCAAATGCTTCTGCTAGCATAAATTTACTTGCAACAGATATTACAAATAATATAATCCACCCTAAAACCGGAACTAGCAAAAGTAGCAACCACCATGGGCTCATTCCACATATTTTCAACATTACTACATTTCTGTATATTGGTATAAATGGTGCCCATGCTTTTTTATGAGCCTTCTTGTATATAACACATCTTAACAAAGTTCTGTATACAAATAACACTACTAAAACAATTAAAACATTTTTTACTACATAGGCAGATAATAAAATATCCATTACGAAATTTACCTTTTCAACAGCACTCATGCTTCCCGTAATGTCTTTTAATATAGATTGAATACTTGCCCCGTTGCTTATTTTATTAGCTATTTTGTCAACATCAACTTGTTGTAGTACTTTATTTAATTGATTACTGTCCACACTCTTTAGAAAAGTAACAACTGTGTTTACGTTATCCATAGCAACATTTTCTTGCTCTAGGTACTTTTTGTTTTCTTCTATCATACTAGCAATCTCATTATTTGTATATGTCTTAGTAAGTTGCGAATATAAATTGATTGTTTCTGCAAGCAGTGATTTGCTCATTCCTTCTGAATTTATTGTAAGTATTAAATCCTTTATTGTTGTAGATACCTCTTCCTCATCTGTCACATCTTCAATTAAATTTGAAACTTGTTCATTTTTATTCGTTGCAGCTTGTACCGTACAGCATAAGCACATTATCATTATAATTATAAATATTGCTAAAATTTTTACTATCTTTTTTACATTTATTTTTATCATCATATTCTCCTAATATTACATTTCTCATTTTTTACTTAAATTATACAAATAAAAAGATAACATTCAAATTTTTAATTGTCAACATATTTTTTCATTTCCTTATATTAATTTATCAAAATTTCTTCTACTACTTAAAATTCGTCTAACTTCCATTGCATTGTCTTTTATTGTATAGAATATAGTGTAATTCTTCACATAAATTCTGTAATATGTATTTTTTCTTTTTTTCTTAGAATTATATTTTTCAAAACTTTCAGGATATTCGCTTCTCTTTTCTATTTCTTTTATTACTTCTTCATATAAATTTTCAGCTGCAATTTTATTTTGAAGCTTATATATAAAATATTTTAAAATATTATTAAACTGATTTACAAATGTCTCTGTGTACTTTATTGTATATTTATTCTTCGCCATCTAGTATCCTCCTAGCCATTTTCTTAAATTCATCATGGGAATAATATTTCGTATTTGGATCTTCGGCCTCTCTATCTGCTTCATCTAATTCATTTTCAATATAATCTTCGTATTCTTTGTTACTCATCAATTTAGCATATTTTTCTAAACTCATAACAACCATTGAGCCATAACCATTTTTTGTTAAATAAACTGCTTCATCCTCCTTTAAAACTAATTCCTCTATCTCTGGGTATTTATTTCTTAAGTCTGATACTGGTCTTATATTAATCATATCAAATTTCCTCCTTATTTTGTTATCATAATTTTATCATTATTTTATATTTATTTCAATAATTTATTCTATTTCGTATGAATAACTTGTGATAAGATTAATGTAAAATATTATTTTGTGTTGAAATAAACTATTGACACATATTTTTTCAAATACTGTAATATATTTTAACAATTACAATTTTTTTGGAGGTATTATGATTGTAGATTCATCTGTTAAATATAATTCTAAATTGTTAAAAGATAACATAAACTCATTAATTATTAGATATCCTTTTATTAAGGTTATTACCATTGGTTACAGTGTACTTGGCGTTCCTATTTATTGTATCAAGATTCGGTACTGGTCCTAAAGAAGTATTCTATTGTGGGACAACACATGCCAACGAATGGATAACTTCAACATTGCTTATGACATTTCTTGAAAATATGTGTGTGGCTTATAACAGAAATTCAAATATTTATGGTTATAATGTAAAAAATATTCTTACTAAATGTACATTATACATTGTTCCAATGTTGAATCCTGATGGAGTAAATCTAGTAAATAGCTCACTAAATTTTAATTCTAATGCTTACACATATGCACGTTACATAGCAAGAAAATATCCAGACATTCCATTTCCAAGTGGATGGAAAGCAAACATTAACGGTGTCGACTTAAACTTGCAGTTTCCTGCCGGATGGGAAAACGCCAAGAAAACAAAATATTCACAGGGCTACACGTCTCCAAGCCCTATGAACTATGTTGGAAGTGCTCCTCTTACAGAACCAGAAGCACAAGCCTTATACAATTTTACACTATCACATAATTTTAGAGTAATGCTTACATACCACACACAAGGAAAAGAAATTTATTGGCAATTTCAAAATTATGCTCCTAAAGATTCATATAGCATTGGATTGCAGTTTGCAAAAGCCAGTGGTTACACTCTTGCAGATGTTCCATATGAATCTAGCTTTGCCGGCTATAAAGATTGGTTTTTACAGCGTTATAGTCTTCCCGGTTATACCATAGAAGCAGGATTACGGTGAAAATCCGCTTCCATTATCACAATTTAGTACAATTTATAATGATAATATTGGAATATTAATATTAGCCACAATACTATAAAATTTATCCTAAGAAGACTATTTTTAGTTTTCTTAGGAAATTTTACTTATATTTTTATCCAATATCTTAAATAATTATATCCATCTTCCTTATTTGCATAAACACTCTCAAAAATTCCGCCATTTTTTTCTATTACTTTTTTTGATGCTAAATTAAAGTCTTTACATGTAATTAATATTTTATCAACATCTGTATTTTTCAACTTTTCTAATGCTAGTCTTAACATTTCACTCGCATACCCTTTTCCTCTTTGACTCGGTCTAATACTATAACCAATTAATCCTCCATAAGTCATTAAAATTGGCACTTGTTTCCACCTTATTCCTATGGCACCTACTATTTCATTTTTATCATTTATGGCTAAATATAGCGTATGTGGTGAATAAGTTTCTGGCAAATTTTCTTCATGTTTATTTTTTTCCAAATCGGCTAACCAGTCTGTAAAATTTAGTTGGCTAAGTTTTTCAAAATCTCTTACTCCTTCAAATCTATCTATTCCCAGAATTAATTCACTTTTCATGTATTCATTATACATTTGTATAATCGCTTCTTTATCATTTACATCCGTTTCTCTTAATTGCATAATCTTTCCCCCTTGCCATCTCTTCATTTTATCCTAATTTCAACTTTTTATTATACCAATTATAAATATTTCTATTTAGTATAAAACTAGTGCCCTTCTTTATGAAGAGCACCTTTTTCATTATTCAAGTATTTTATCAACGTTGTTTATAAATATAATTTCATCAATTATATCAGCAATAGCATATATTATCATAACAACTGCTGTTAATATTACGATTGATGATGTGTTACTAAACATTACTAGTATTCCTGCTAATAATGAAATTATAGAAAGAATTAATACAACTGCCCAAGCACTTATATTAGCACTTTTTAGTTTGAATGATAGATTAATTTTCATTAAACCAGCATATGCAATCCATATTCCTATTATTATTCTTACTATAGAGGCAAATGTGTTTGAATGCGTCATTATTAGTATTCCGAATAATATTGCGATGATACCATAGATTAATTCATAATTGAAGAAATCTTGGTTTCCCTTCATTACGAAATAGCTTATTATTTTTTCTGCACCTATAACAATAACTGTTATGCCAAGTACAGCTGCTACTATTTCTATCGCAGCTTCTGGATTTGTAATCATTACAATACCTAAAACTGCAAAGATTAATGAAGTAATAATAGATACTACTGCAGTCCTTTTGATCATTTCTTTCATGGCTTTTCCTCCTTTTCCATTATCCCCAATTTTAGTTTTCACCCACATTATACCATTGACATAAAAAATTGTAAACTGATTTTTATATTTTAGTCCACACTCCTAATTTGCTTTATCATCATGTCTGCAAATATCGCATAGCCTTGTGTTGGGTCATTTACTAGTACATTCGTAACAGCTCCAACAAATTTTCCATTTTGTATTACTGGAGCACCACTCATTCCTTGTATTATTCCTCCCGTTTTTTCTAGCAATTCTTTGTCAGTAACCTTTATAAGCATGCTCTTGTTATCTGTATTATTTGCTAAATATATCTTTTCTATTTCTATTTCATACGTCTTCTTGCCACTGTTATCTAATTGACAAATTATTTGTGCCTTTCCATCTTGTATTTCACTTCTTGTCGCCACTTCCATCTCGCCATATCCAGATGTATCTAAGTAATTTTTATTCGTCACACTTCCATAAACGCCTAAACTTGTATTTTTATTTATTGTTCCTATATTGTACCCATTTTCTATTGTTCCTCTTATTTCTCCCGGTGTTCCTTTTACGCCCTTTTTTATTGATAAAATATTTGCTGTGATTAATTCTCCAGATGAAATATCAACTATTTTTTCTGTGTCTATATCTGATATTCCATGTCCTAAAGCCATAAATGTATTTGTGCTTGGTTCATAAAAAGTTAAAGTTCCCACTCCTGCTGCCGCATCTCTTACCCACAATCCTAGTTTGTATTCATTATTCGCTTTTACCGGTTTTATGCTTGTTTCAAGCGTCTGATTATTTTTTTCATACTTGATTTTTATTTCATTTCCGTTGCTATTATTTACCTCTTTGATAAGTTCATCTGTATTACTAACTTCATTGTTGTTTATTGCAAGTATTGTATCTCCCTGCTCTATTCCAGAATTTTCATACGGTTTCTTTTTTTCGTTATTCTCATCTTTTATTTGAGACATTCCCACAACCAAAACACCTTTTGTGTACAGCTTCATGCCAATTGCCGTTCCCAGCGGTATTACAGTAGTCTTTGGTACTACTGCAACATTTACATCTTTTATTTTTATATCACCAAATAAACTTAATTTTAATTTTTCTACTCCTGCTTCACTTATTTTCTGTTTATTAATATTGCTTGCAGTTAAAACTGTATCTTGGTTTTTCGAAATTAGCGACAATCCTGTCGCCATCTTTAGATTTAACTTTTCTCCTTCTATTATCACAATATTTTGAGGAATTGATGTTATAGCACATGTGTAAAAATATATTACTAATAAGATTAGTATTAATGAAATTTTTAATAATCTTCTTTTCATTGTTCAATCCAATTCCTTTCTCACATATACATTTTAAACAAAAAAATAGCAAATAAATAAAAATTTATCTGCTATTATTCTGCCCAATTATTTAATTTTTTATTTAATTATTTGAAGATTGTGTAGTAGAGTATTGTTTCATTAACCAATTGTAATAATTGAATGGTTCAATTGTTTCTGGCTCTCCATAATCAACGCCATAAGTTTCAACTCTTATGCTTGTTATTTTTGGTTCATCTACTGGTTTATCTTGTCCATCTGCCTTGCTTTCTCTTGTAACTACTTCTACATTTGCAATTGCATCAACAACATCAAGTCCTTCTATAACCTCACCAAATCCTGCATATAATCCATTTATATTATCATTATCTGCATTCATAATAAAGAATTGTGAATCTGCTGAATTATAACCATTTCTTGTTAGAGAACTACTTACGTTACTGTAATCTGCCCTTGCCATGGCAATTACACCTTTTTTCATTTTCAAAGTGTTTTTACTATAATCATTTGCTATAAACTCACCTTTTATTGCATATGTTTCTGTTGTAGAGCCTTCATCTTTAATATCACTTATTGTAGGAGCTCCTTTGCCATCACCATCTTTAGAACCACCTTGAATCATGAGATCTGGAACTGTTCTATGGAAAGTTTTTCCGTCATAATATCCGCGGTTTGCAAGTGTTATAAAGTTTGCAACTGTGTTTGGTGCTATATCTGGATATAATTCTACTTTTATTGTTCCAAAGTTTTCAACTTCAATTGTTGCAACTGGATTTTGTACAGTTCTAGTTAATTTTTGATAATATCCATATCCTAAAAATCCAATTCCAACTATTGCTGCAATTATAATTATTATTAGTATTATTTTTTCAAAATTTTTCATTTTTATGCTTCTCCCTTGTTTTATTATTCTAATACAGAAAAATTACAATCTTCTGCCTCATTTTGCCTATTACTATATTATATCTAGCTTAATTTGTAAATAATATTCACAAAATTTTCACTCGAAATAATTTATAAAATTTCATTATCAAATACAAATTGTTCTTGCATTCTTCTTAATGATTGTTTTATTGTTCTTGCTCTTACTTCTCCAATTCCATCAACTTCATCTAATTGTGGAATATCGGCTGCCAATATGTGTTGGAAAGATTTAAAAGATTTTACAAGATTTTCTACAATGCTACTTGGCATTCTTGGTATTTTATTTAATACCCTATAACCTTTTGTATAAACTCCAACTTCATCATAATTGTCAAAATCCCCATAACCTAACAGTTTGGCAACAGTTTGAGATTTCATCAAGTCTTCTCTAGATAGCTTCTTTATTTCTTCTAATACCACTTCTGGTTTCTTTCTTTTGGTTGGAACTAAGTAGTCTTTTACCATTAATAGTTCTTCTACTTCTAAGTCTCCAATCAACTCCTCCAACTGCATTTCTAATAGTCTTCCATCTTCACCTAATTCATATATAGATTTTTGAACTTCATCAGCAACATTCATAACCATTTCAGCTCTTTGGATTGCCACAATTACATTTTCTAGAGTTACTATATCATTAAATTCATATTCGTTCAACAAATTCAATTTACTATCAAATACTTTCATGTACTTCTCTGCAGTTTGAAGTGCTTGATTTGCCTTGGTTATAACCTTTGCAGTATCTTCTAAAACATATCTATCATATCCCTTAAATATGGTTATAATATTTCTTCTTTGAGATATACTAATTACCAAATCTCCAGTCTGTTTCGCAGTACGCTCAGCCGTTCTGTGTCTTGTTCCTGTCTCAACTGTTGGAATATTCGACTCCGGTATCAACTGTGTGTTTGCATATAAAATTCTTTTTAAATCCGAACTAATAATTATGGCTCCATCCATTTTGGCAAGCTCATACAATCTAGCAGGTGTATACTCAACATCCAGCCTAAAACCACCATCAGCAATATCCATAACCTCTTTGCCATCACCTATAACTATAAGTCCACCGGTCTTTGCCTTAAGAATATTTTCCAAACCTTCTCTTATAGGAGTACCCGGAGCAATAGTTTTTAAAACTTCAATAATCTCATTATTTGTAGTTGCCAAAATGCTTCCTCCTTTTTCGCCCATTAGGGACGCCCTTTTTAGGGCGAACTATCTCAATCCGGCTTTTTGCATAGCCTCATTTATTGTCCTAACACCTATTATATCCATTTTGAAGTTATCTTTCAATAGTTTTTTGTTACTTTCTGGAATTATGCATGTCTTAAATCCCATTTTTTCAGCTTCTTTCACACGTTTTTCTATCATATTAACGGCTCTTATCTCTCCTGTTAAACCAACTTCGCCTATTGCAACCATGTCTTTTGGTAGTGGCAAGTTTCTAAAACTTGAGCCAACTGCAAGTACTGTACCTAAATCTACTGCAGGCTCTACTAATCTTATACCACTTACAACATTTAAATATACATCTTGAGAGCCGAGTGGCATACTAGATTTTTTCTCTAAAACAGCTATTAACATTGTTAATCGATTGTAGTCAATTCCATTTGCTGCTCTCTTAGGAATTCCAAATACACTCGGAGTTGTTAAAGCTTGAAGCTCTATAAGTAATGGTCTTGTTCCTTCCATACTCGCAACAATTACAGAACCAGGAGGATTGTCTTCCCTATCAGAAATTAATATTTGTGACGGATTTTTTATTTCTATCATTCCTTCATTCTGCATCTCAAACATTCCAATTTCGTTAGTAGATCCAAATCTGTTTTTAACAGAGCGAAGTATTCTATATGAAAAATACCTTTCTCCTTCTAGATATAACACAGTATCAACCATGTGTTCCAAAACCCTTGGTCCAGCTATGTTACCGTCTTTTGTAACATGTCCAATTATTATGGTAGTAATCTGGTGTCCTTTAGAAACTCTCATAATTCTAGATGTAATTTCACGAACCTGGCTAACAGTTCCTGCCGCAGACGTAATTTCTTCAGAATACATAGTCTGAATAGAGTCTATTATAACAAGTTTAGGGTTCATTGCCAGAATAGTTTCTTCAATTACGTCAATATCAGTTTCTCCCAAAAACATAATATTATTATTTTTTATTCCGAGTCTATCTGCTCTTAATTTAACTTGCTCAGCGGACTCTTCACCAGAAACATACAAAACCTTTCCAGTTCCGGTAATTTTATCGCAAAGCTCTAATATTAGAGTAGACTTTCCTATTCCCGGCTCTCCACCTAGTAAAACAAGTGAACCATTAACTAGTCCTCCGCCTAAAACTCTGTTAAGCTCTCCAATACCAGTATCAATTCTAGACTCATTCTTTCCAACAACTTCGTCTAGCACTTGTGGTACGGCTCTCTCTTTTACAGCTTTTCCTGTTACAGTAGATTTAGTCTCTACAACCTTCTGCTCAAAAAAAGTATTCCAGCTATTGCAGGCAGGGCACTTTCCAAGCCACTTTGGTGACTCGTATCCACATTCATTACACACAAAAACAGTCTTTGCTTTTGCCATATGCACTCTCCTTTTTATTAATTTCACCCATTAGGGACGCCCTTTCCTGGGCGAAAACTATTTTTTCAAATTCTGTATTAGTATAATACATTTTCTACCAGCTGTCTACAAATTTTAAAAATATTATATTATGTTTACACCGTTCGACAGACTTCGCATTTTTTATGTATTATAATTATGTTATCTTCTTTGAAAGGAGGTGAGTCTCTTGAAGAAGAAAGTACGTAAGAAAAAGAACTCTAAGAGAATTTTTAAGTTTTTACATAGTGCATTAATTGTATTTAAGTATATCTTAAAAATAGCTCAGGTTCTTAAGTCAATTATTGACACATTTAATCAGTAATTGAAAAAACAGGTATGTTCCAGCATACCTGTTTTTTTGCAATCTTTGATTGCACATCTTCCTTGAAATGATTCCCTTGAAAAAGTTTCTGTTATTATTATACTATATATTTAATTTTTTTCAATATATTTTATTCATTTTATTAAAGAATCGTTCGACAAATTCTGCTAACCTTCCATTTTCTTTATAAAGTTTACAATCTCTTGTGCTAAACTGTATTCCTTATCTGAATAAGTATGATCTGCACCATCTATATAACTTATATCTTTGTTTTTATTTTTTATCACATTATTCATTAATTCTACAAGCGTTTCTGTTTTCATATTAACCAATTCTTTATTATTTCCCCATCTCATAAATATTGGAATTTTAATTTTATTAATTACTTCAAATTTATAATCTTTTTTATTATATTGTGCAAAATCAATATCGTTATTGTATTTAGTATATTTTAAATATGTTTTTACTGAAATCGGATGAATAAACGCTTCTTCCGGCATTAGGGTTAAGGTCTTACCGTCTTTTTCCATTTTTTCTGCATGTGGTAAGAATTTTTCACAAGATAAAATTCTAAATAGCTCTGGTATATCAACCAAAGACAACAATATTATTCCCTTTATATTATTTACTTCCTTAACATCTTCTTCTATCATTTTCATATAGGAAAACACTACTTTTGTTGCTCCCAGACTGTGCCCTTGTAAGTATATTGATGTATATCCTAAATTTAATGCATATTCAACTATTCCTAATATATCATAATATGATTCTTCAATATCTTCATAGGCTGTCCCTGCTAACTTTTTCTCTCCTTGCATATTTTTTATATACTTGGTAATTTCACTGCCTCTTGTATTTATGCATATTGTATCAACATTGGTCATCTTAACAGCTGTTTCAGCTATTACTCTTTCTCTTTTTTTAAAGCAGTTACTTGTCATGCCATGTATTTCTATTAAAAGTTTCTTTGTTTTTTTCTTGTTTTTGATTATATATCCATTTAATGCAACACCATCTTTGGCGTAAAATTCAATTAATTCTGCTGTCATAATGCTCCTTTCTAATTTTTTAAAATATTATTAACAATTTCGTAAACTTTTTCATCTGTATTTGCTGAATAGTCTGTATAAATCATAAAATCAATCTTATTTTTATTTTTGTTATAAAATTTATATTCTTTTTTTGCACTCTTTATTCTTTTTTTATAATCTTCTCTTTCTCTTGCTATTCTTTCTATTGCATTTTTTAAGTCATATGGTTGTAAACATATGATGATAACTCTATCCTTTAATTTTTTTCTTAATCTTTTTATCAATTTATAATAGCAATCACCTATAGCATTTTTTTCATATTCCATTTGAAAATCTTCTTTTAAATAACCATAATAGTATTTATCAATCTTTGTATCAATAAAAAGCCTATTTTGTTTTTTCATCATTTTAAATTGTTCTTCTGATACATTAATATCCATACTGTTATTTTCACTTTGCCTTTTAGGCCTTGTTATAACTCTCCTTAACTGATATAAAGAAAATTTTCTTATTAGCTTTTCTTTATAGTACGTTTTTCCAGAAGTAGAAATACCTAATAATATTATTATCTTACCTTTTTTCACTATTAAAACCTCTCAAGTATTTCAATTCCATTATTGTCTATTTGGTATTCATTTATAATAATTCCGTATTCTTTACATTTTTCTTTAACTTTTGCTAGTTCATTAGTAACTATATATATGTATGGTGAATTACTTGATATTCTAACAAATGTATTTTCTATATTTTCCATCATTTCACAAAACTTATAATATTCTAAATTATTTACTTTATAGTCTTTACTTAACGCCACGGAATCATCTTCTTTTGAAAACCTATTCATCATATCCACAAAAGATTTATACTTATTATTTAATAAATCTTTTATAATTAAATTTTTTATAATGTTTTCTTTATTTTTCATCCCATCTCGTTCATCTTTTTCTTTTCTAAGTTTTACAATTAGTTCATCCTTATCAATATTATTTTTTTCAAATATTTTATCCAAATTAGCCCTTACTACCCCCACTTTAACACTTGGAGGTAACCTTTTATGATATATCATTTTACCATCTTCTGATACAAAGCACACGCCTCCATAAAGCATAGTATTATGGGCAACACCTGAGCAAAATACCTTATTAGTAAGTATTCCATTATCTTCTTCATAATAGTTTTCATTAAGCAACTCTAACATTTGAGTATCGTTCAAAGGGCAATTTAATAAATTATTTATTGAATATATAACTCCCATCTGTATTAGTGCATTAGACCCCATTCCACTATGCGTTTTTAATTCATTACTCGGTTTAAAAATAATGTGAAACCTTGTATCCATGTTTAAATGTTGCCTAATTAAATTTAAATAGAACCTAACTAACTTGGGTTTTATCGATTCAATAATATCCTGCCCTGTTTTTTCAACTTCAACAGACATACATACATTTCTTCTTATTGCAATTCCGATTCCCCCTCCACCAACTTTTCCTTCATTCATCTTTTTTATATTCATAACATCTAAATGTATTCTAGCAGGTATTTTAATAGAAATTTTTTTATAACAAACATTTTCAAGCATTTTATTTTTCTCCTTAATATTGCTATATTTCTAACTCTCCTAATGTATCTTTCCTTTTATCAGAAAATTTAAAGCATATCTTTGGTTTCTCAATCTTCAATTTTGCAATCATTTCTCTATATGGTACCCTCTTGTATTTCTTTTCGCCTCCTAGTTCAAAAAAATCATATTTTTGTCCCTTTTTTTCTATTCTTACAGCAATTAGAGTCATTAAATGAAATAATGAGCTATTGTTTTCAATGTCACATTCATTTATCATTTTATAAAATCTTATATTTTTATTTATCCATCCTCTGTCTATTGTTTTACCATTATAACTTCTTGTTTCATAGATTCTCTCTAAAACATATTTTAAATATTTGAAACAAAGCTCTAAATCAATTTCAGGTGCAATTTTAAAAAAAAAGTTTAAAATAATCTCTATGTCCAATTCGATATTTTCTTCTAACATATTACTTGGTAAAATATTATTAGCATAACTATATCTTTTCCTTATGCTTGAATCATTGTCAAACATTTGAGGTATAAATTCTTTATCTATAATTTCCTCTAAATAGTGATATTTTTTTAATTTTAAATAAAACGGAAATCCAATATCTTTATAGCTCCTCATCATATTAGTCTTTCTATCCAAATATTCAATTGATAATTTATCTCCTTGTGCCTTTCTTGGTATTTCTGTTAATTCCCCTATTTGCTCTTTTATCAGTAAAGCATATTCTATTTTAGGTATTTTTCTTTTTAGAAATTCTATACCTAAGTCTGTATCATATTTCTTTTGAAGTTCCGACATATCAATCAGAAACTTTTCAAATTGTTTTTGTTTAATATATTCTATTAATGTGTTTCTTTGTTCTATCCCGATTATGCTATTTTCATTGATAAAACTAATTATTTCATCAATTCTCTTTTTTTCTGTATCTATGTAGCCAAATTTCATATTTTTGATTCCAGCTCTCATATTTACTGTATCTCTTATTATATCAGTCATATAGAGCTTACCATCAATTTGAATAATTGCATCAATATGCCTTAAATCTACTTTTTCAACTCCAACAGGCTTTCTTGTCAAATAAAATCTTTCAATAGTGTTGGTCATAGTAAGCATTGTTACATATAATTCACACATCTGTCTACAATTTCCAATTCCATTATCCCTTATAGTAGAATAATACATACCGATATTTTCAATATGATTATATACCAAACTTTCATTTTCGTATAATAATATTCCTAGTTTATTATATATATAGTATGCCTTTTCTAAATTGCTTAAATTTTGCGGAATCGATTTAATTATTTCTATATAAGCTTTTGTATTATTAATAATTTCAACATACTGGTTAAATCTAGTATTGCTCAATCCTAATAATAATTTACCATTTTCTTCTTCATATAACTTACTTAATTGTTCATTACTTATTTTCATATTTTATTTCTTTCTAAATTTTAATCCATATTTTACCATATTTTTACGTATTTGTCAATTTTAATCATAAAATAAAAAAACAGATATGTAAACACATACCTATTCTTTTTGCAATCTTTGATTGCTCATCTTTTATAAAATTGTTTCCGTGGCTAATTTTGCTTATAATTATATTATATATTTAATTTTTTTCAATATATTTTATTCATTTTATTAAAGAATCGTTCGACAAATTTTACTATATTTTGTTAGAAAATTTTCGCCCAAAAAGGGGCGTCCCTGTTGGGCGGAGGGGCGTCCCCTTTGGGCGATGTTGCCAAAATTATTTATTTCTTACTTCTCCTATTTTTGAAAGTTTGTCTATTATCTTTTCTAGTATTGCATTTATTTCTTCATCTGTTAGTGTTCTATCGTTGCTTCCAAATGTTAGTGAATACGCTAAGCTCTTTTTGCCTTCTTCTATTCCTGTGCCTGTGTAAACATCAAACACTTCACTATTTATTAGTAATGAACCGGCTGCTTTTTTTATTTGCATTGCTATATCTCCGGCAGTTATTTTTTTGTCTACGACTATTGCTATGTCTTTCTTTACTGTTGGATATTTAGAAATTTCTTTGTATTTCATTTTTCCAGTTTTCTTTTCTAGTAATTTGTCTAGATTTATTTCCATTACAAATACCGCTTCTTTATTTATTTCTGGGTGTATTTTTCCTATTATTCCAACTATATCGTTATTTACAGATATATATGCAGATTGACCTGGATGTAATTCTTTTGGCATGCTGTCTTTTACTACAAAGCTATATCTTCCAGCATATCCTAAGAAATCTAATAGCTCTTCTGCAATTCCTTTAATAATGTAGAAATCAACTTTCTTTTCACTGTTTATTCCTGCATAGAAATCGCCTGTCATTAAACATGCTAGTTTGTTTTCTTCGTTGTATGTTTCGTCTTTCTTGTAGAATGATTTTCCTATTTCGAATATTGATACATTTTTGTTATAATGTGCAACATTGTATTCATATATCTTATATAAAGATGTGATTATACTGCATCTTAATGTGCTTCTGTCTTCTGTAAGTGGAGATAATAGTTTTATTGCCTCAAATTCTTCTTTCTTGTCATAACCTGCATAGTTCTTTGCTTCTTTTTCATTTACCAATACATATGATAGAGTCTCATTTAATCCTAAATTCATCATTTTGTGTCTTATTTCTCTTGTAGTCTTATCATAACTTCCAAGTTTTATTGGCATTACTGGTACTTTTGAAGCAATATTGTCAACTCCATATATACGTCCAACTTCTTCTATTAAATCTTCTTTAATAGAAATATCTAGTCTTCTTCTTGGAACAGAAACTTCAATTTTTTCTCCGTCTTGTTTACAGCTAAAGCCTAATTTTCTAAATACATCTAAAACGTCTTGCTTTGGCAATTCTGTTCCTAAAACATCATTTATTTTTTTATATGTAATTTCTATTACTTTGTCTGACATATCTTCTTTGTTATATTCTACTGTTCCACCAACAACAGTTCCATTTGCATATTCTTCAAGAAGTTTCACAGCACGCTCAGCAGCCATATAAGTTCTGTTTGGATCTAGTCCTTTTTCAAAACGATTGCTTGCTTCGCTTCTTACTATTTTTTGTGCAGTTTTTCTTACTTTTACTTGATTAAATATTGCGGCTTCTACTATTACATTCTTAGTATTTTCTGTAATTTCTGTATCTAAGCCTCCCATAACACCAGCAAGACCTATGGCCTCTTTTCCATTTGATATTACAATATCATCTGATGTAAGTGCTCTTTCTATATTATCTAAAGTAGTTAGCTTTTCGCCATTTTCAGCCATTCTAACTTCTATAACATTTTGAAGTTTATCTGCATCATAGAAATGAAGAGGTTGACCTAGTTCTAACATTACATAGTTGCTAATATCTACAACATTGTTTATAGGTCTTATTCCACATGCAATAAGTCTATTCTTAATAAATGTAGGACTTTCCTTAATCTCTACATTCTCAACTTTCTTAGCCAAGAACATTGTACAATTATCTGTATTTATATTTAGCTTAAAGCTATCTGCAATATTTTCGTTATTTTGTCCATGAGACAAATCGACATCTTTAACTTTTTTATCATAAATTGCACCAACTTCATAAGCCATTCCTAAAATACTTAGTAAATCTCCACGGTTTGCAGTAAGTTCAAAATCGATAACTCCATCATCCATTTGCATAAATTTGATAGGGTCTTCTCCAACAAGAGCATCAGCTGGCAACTCGTGTATTCCATTTTTATCCTCTGGATTTAAAAACTTGCTTTCCAATCCAAGTTCAGCAATAGAGCACAACATACCATTAGACTCAACTCCACGCTTCATGCTTTTGCTTATAGTTCCACCTGGAAGTTTTGCACCAGGAAGTGCGACAATAACCTTCAACCCCTTTCTAACATTTGGAGCACCACAAACAATTTGCAAAACTTCATCTCCCACATTAACCTTGCACACATGCAAATGGTCAGAATCTGGGTGCATTTCACACTCTAAAACCTCTCCAATAGTCAAATTAGTAGCATCAATAAGCTTCTTAGCAGAATCATATTCATTTCCAACCTTAGTCATATTCTCTGCAAGCTCATGTATTTTATCAGTAGTATCAAAATCTATATTTAAATAATCTTTTAAAAAATTCGTACTTAAAATCATAACTCTTTCCTTTCTTTCGCCCCAAAAAGAGGCGTCCCTATTGGGCGAAATCTCTATTTATCCATTCTATCAAATTGTGATAGAAATTTCACATCGTTTGTATATAAAAGTCTCATGTCTGTTATTCCATATTTAAACATTGCCAAACGGTCTAGTCCTGTGCCGAATGCAAAACCGCTATATATTTCTGGGTCGTATCCATTCATTTTTAATACGTTTGGGTGTACTATTCCAGAACCTAAAAGTTCTATCCATCCTGTTTGTTTGCATAAGTTACAGCCTTTTCCTCCACACTTAAAGCAACTTACATCAACTTCGTAAGATGGCTCTGTGAATGGGAAGTAACTTGGTCTAAATCTTAATTGTGTGTTTTCTCCAAGCATTTTTTTCATGAATATTTCTAGTGTTCCCTTTAAGTCTGCAAATGAAATATTCTTATCTATTACCAATCCTTCAACTTGATTAAATTGATGTGAGTGTGTTGCATCGTCTTCTTTTCTATAAGTTTTTCCTGGGCAAATTACTCTTATTGGAGTTTTTTCTGTGTTTGCCATCATTGTTCTTGCTTGCACTGCAGAAGTTTGAGTTCTAAGCAAATATTCTGATGTTATGTAGAAACTATCTTGCATATCTCTTGCTGGATGTCCCTTTGGAAGGTTTAGCCTTTCAAAACAATATTCATCAGTTTCAAGTTCTGGTCCTGATACAACATCATATCCCATAGAAACGAATAAATCTTCAACTTCTTCTATTACTCTGTTTAATGGATGCTCACTTCCTCTTTTTACTTTAGTAGCTGGAAGAGTTACATCTATCTTCTCTTTTTCAAGTCTTTCTTGTAAATCTTTATTCTTAAATTCTGATTCCTTCTCATCAATCATTTGCTCAATTTCATCTCTGATTTTATTTACAAGGTTCCCTACAACTGGTCTTTCTTCAGCCGCAATGTCTTTCATACCTCTTAAAATCTCTGTAAGTTCACCTTTTTTTCCTAAAACCTTAACCTTAAAATCATTCAAGGCTTGGCTGTCTTTAATTTCAGCAATTTTTTCTTTTGACATCTTGCTTATTGCTTCAAGCTTTTCTTTCATTAAAATCACAATCCTTTCTTATATTTTAACTTCAGTTAAAAATAACAAAATGCAAATTTTTCTCATGCCATTCTTCAACTGATAATTTTTACATCAAAAAAGCCATTCACTTATTAAATATAAATACTCTTCATATTCTATATTTAATAGGACGAATGACTTTAATATTCGTGGTACCACCTATTTTTATTAACAACTTAGTAGAGTTTATAGATATTTATTATTTTATTAACACTTCTCGTAAAGCATTTATATCAAACTCTTCTAATAAAATTAACCTCATTATAGCTATAACGTTTGCTACCGTTCTTTCCTACACAAGATTGCTCTCTTCAAAAAGAAACCTCCAAAGTGAAATTTCTGTAATTTATATATGCACGGCTTCCAGCTATAGCCTTGCTCTCTGAAATATATTTGCAAATTACATACTTTGCTTCTTCATAGGCTTTAACATTAACAATAATATCATATTTTTATGGAAATGTAAAGAAATTTTAAATTAATATTTGCTTTCGCTATAGCGAAAATGCTGTTTTTTCATACACAACAACTCCAGTTTTCTTAATTTCTTCATCTATCAATGAGTCTTCTTCAATCTCATATTTTTCAAATCCATCTATATTTTTTTGTAACTTTTCTTCTATCTGGCATATAAGTTTTAACAAAGCAAACCCTTTAAGCTCAGAGTTTGTATCTATTACTAAATCAACATCACTCTTTTTATTTGCTTGTTGTTTTGCATATGAACCAAATAAAATTACCTTATATACCGGCTTATCCTTTAATAACTCCGCTAACATTTTTTGTATTTCTTCAATTGTATAAACTTTTTCACTCATACTCTCATCTCCATATTTTATTCTACACCATTAGTATAACATATTTTAATGTATTTTTTCCATACATTTTTTATTTTCCAATATTATATGTTTCCTCCATTTCCGCTACTATTTGTTCCATAGGAATTCCTTTACCATTTTCTATCTCCTCTATTGCCTCTGTAACATTCTTTAGCAAATCTGCTTTAAATTCATTAAAATCCTTATAGTGTTTGTCAAATTTTTCTGATATTAATCTCTCTATTCTTTCTTCTTCGCTTTCTTCATTTTGTTTTCTCATTTTTTCGAATACCTCATCACTTAATACAACTAAATCATTCACTCCATTTCTAGTAACATAGATTGGTTCTTTAGTTTCATGACATCTCTTTGAAATTTTATTGTAATTATTTCTTAAATCTGCACTTGGTATTATTAATGGCATAGCTCTCTCCTCCTTTTGATATCAAAATTGTACATTAATTTTTTTATATTGTCAAGAAAATCTCATCGACAAAGTTCGACCAAGGTTTTCGCTATAGCGAATATTCTGTTCCAATTTTACATACATTAAGTATTTTTATTCTGAATTTTAAATTCATCTTAATTAAAATGTATCATTTCCCATTTTATCAAATTGTATTGACTACCACATTCCTATAATGTTATAATTCGTAAGTACTAATTTCAGAAGTTAATATTTTTCTGCACACTCTGCAGAGCTAAACAAATGTGGAAAGGATTGAATTTATTATGTTTAAGAAATATGCATTAATGTTTTTGGTATCTATGGTACCACTAATTGAATTAAGAGGATCTATTCCAATCGGATTAGGCATGGGACTAAATCCATTATGGCTTTATATTATTTGTATTGTTGGAAATATGCTTCCTGTACCATTCATATTCTTCTTTGCAAGAAAAGTTTTAGTATGGGGCTCTGATAAAAAATTTATCGGAAAGTTTTTTAAATTCTGTCTTGAAAAGGGTGAAAAAGGTGGAAAAAAATTGGAAGCAAAAGCTGGTAAAGGTTTATACTGGGCGCTATTCTTATTTGTTGGAATTCCACTTCCAGGAACAGGTGCTTGGACAGGAACTTTAGCAGCAAGCCTTTTAGATATGGATTTTAAAAAGAGTGTAATTGCAGTTATGGCTGGTGTTATACTTGCCGGAATAATAATGGGACTTGGCACAGCTGGTGTCTTAGGTGCTGCAGGGGCAATATTCGGTTAATCTTAAAAAATCTCACAGATTTTACTCTGCGAGATTTTTTATTTCATATTATTTTCAAGTAACTTCATACTTTTACTTTATTCTTTGCACAATTCAAAGTCTATTTTTCTTGTTATTTTATCTGCACCTATTACTTCTATTTTTACACTATCTCCTATCTTGTACATTGTCTTTGATTTTTCTCCAACTAGCGTTTTTCTTTCATCATCATATATGAAATATTCGTTGCCCATATTTTCAAATCTTATCAATCCTTCTACTGTGTTGTCTAGTTCTACAAACATTCCGAATGGTGTAACGCTTGATACGACTCCTTCATATATCTCTCCAACTTTATCTTTCATGTATTCTGCTTTCTTAATATCTTCTGCATCACGTTCTACTTTTTGAGCTATTTTTTCTCTTTCAGATGAGCTTTCTGCATATTTAACCGCTTCTATCTCATATTTTTTTCTTAACTCTTCGTTTATGTTGTAGTCATGTTTCAAATACGAAGATATTACTCTGTGAATAAATAAATCTGGATATCTTCTTATCGGCGATGTAAAGTGGCAGTAGCATTTGCTTGCTATTCCGAAGTGTCCTCTGTTTTCGCTCTCATATTTTGCAACTTTCAAGGTTCTTAATATTAAGTTTGATACAACTCTCTCCTCTGGTTTTCCTTTTACTTCTTCTAGCACTTGTGCAAAAGCCTTTGGATGGATGCTATCTTCATCATCTTTCTTTACGCCTCTTATTTTGTAGCCTAAGTTGAATAAGAATTTATTTAAGTCATTTACTTTTTCTATGTCTGGTACCTCATGAACTCTATAAATAAATGGTGCTTGTAACCAATAAAATTTTTCTGCAACTGACTCATTTGCCGTTAGCATGAATTGCTCTATTACTTCATTCGATTCCAAATAATCATATTTTTGTATGTCAACTGCAATACCATTTTCATCCAGAATTATCTTGCTCTCTGGAATATCCAAATTTAAACTTCCATTCAAGTCTCTTCTTTGTTTTAGCACATTCTTCAATTCTCTCATTCTTAGAAAATGTGGTATAAATTCTTTATACTTTTCTGCAACACTGTTTACTCTTGCAAGTTCTTCATCAGCGAGTTCTGTTTTTCCGTCTTTCATGTCTGCAAATTTGAATATATCATTTACATCATGATAATTCATTCTTCTTGTCGTCTTAATTACAGATTTAAAAATATCTGCATCGACCACTTTTCCTTTCTCGTTTATCTTCATAATAACAGATATCGCAAATCTATCTTTTTGCTCGTTCAAGCTACAAATTCCATTAGATAGTTCTTTTGGAAGCATTGGGATTACTCTATCCATCATGTAAATGCTTGTACCTCTTGTAATTGCTTCTTTATCGAGCTTCGAGCCAGATTTAACATAATAGCTAACATCTGCAATATGAACGCCCAATGTATATGTTCCATCATCGTTTTTCTTAACATTTACTGCATCATCTAAGTCCTTTGCGTCTTCTCCATCAATTGTAAAAATTTCTTCATTTCTTAAATCGACTCTTTTTTCGATGTTCTTTTCATCTATAACTTGTGGAATTGCCCTCGCCTCTGCTAGTACATTTTCTGGAAACTCATTTGGAAGCTTGTACTCCTTAATAAGAGACATCATGTCGACTCCTGCTTCATCTATCCCACCAATTATCTCCACGATAGTACCTTCCGCCTTATTTACTCCGTCTGAATACTTGTCAATTTTCACAACCACCTTCTGATTGTTTTTTGCATTTGCACTCTTCTTTTTGGGAATATAAATATCTCCGCTTACAGCTTGATCATCTGGAATTACAAAGCCAAAATTTCTACTTTTCTTATAAACTCCAACAATCGTATCCTGTGCATGCTTTGTAATTTGAAGAATCTTGCCTTCTCTCTTATGCTTATCATCTTGAAATTCACTATCATCAAAAATCCTAATTAAAACCTCATCTCCATCAAGAGCATTTTTTGTAAGTTTAGGTGAAATAAAAATTTCATCTTCTTCACCAACATTAACAAAGCCGAAACCTCTACCATTTCTTCTAAAAGTTCCAAGTTTATAGCTTTCATCTTTTAAAATTTCGTTCAAATTAATTTTTTCTTCTTTTCTTGACTTTCTCTCTTTTTTGCTTTTTATTTTATCTTTCATATAAAAAAACTTTTTCTTCATTAAATTCACCTCTCTTATTATGTTTAATTTTTCAAATATTAATCTTATTTAGCATTTCAAAAAGACGACAGAAAATCTCTGCCGCCTCCCAAAATTCATTCTTATTTTATAACATAAACAATACCTAAAGCAACTGCTAATACTACAAAAGCAACTCCTAAGATAATTGTCCATCTCTTTAATTTTCCTTCACGTGTTCTTCCTTTATTCTTCTCATAGAAATTGTTTGAAGAAGAACCAACTATTGTTCCTGATGCTCCACGGCTATCTGAATTTTGCATCATTGTAACTATTATTAATCCTAAACAATCTATTATGTATAAAACCATTAATATATATTTAACTACTTGCATTCTACTCGCTCCTTCTCGTTTTCTTTACTAACTCGTTCATTTTACCATAAATAAAAGCAAAATGCAATTATTTTTTAGTAATCTCTTTTATATTTTCTACATTTTTCTTCCAACACTTTAAAATCACAACATCTTTTCGAAATTTTTGAATTAGGTCTATTGGTTTTTTCATTATATAACTTAAATGCATTAGCTTTAATTTTTTCAATTCTGCTATTTATTAATTCTAATTCCATATTTAAAAGAGAGATGTATAAACTTTTTTCTTTATTTGTTTTAAAATTTCTATACTTTTCTATTTCACTATATTTTAGATTTTTAACACTATCATTATCAATTGGAATCATATTATTTAGATTTAATACACCCAATATTCTATCATTTTCACTAATCTTTATAAAATCAATATCTTCATTCATTTTATAATGTTTTTCTTTTACTGATGATATCGGAACATAGTAATTTATTTCATTTATCGTTATTATTATTCCAAGATATGGTTTAAATCTATTACTATAATCTATATTTTCAACCTTATTGTCAAATTCTTTTAGATAACTAACATATTCTTTGTCTACAATATACCATTTGAGCTTATCTTTCATTTTGCATCCCCTCCATAAAAAAATTAAGATGGTAAAGTTTCCAATACCATCTACTTTTAATTCCATTTTTTTCTGGAATGGTAAAACCACTTTATATGCTCATTTTTGACTGGAATGATAAAACCACTTTATATGCCCATTTTTGACTGGAATGGTAAAACCGCTTTTATGCATAACTGTAATAAGTTATTCTACATTATTATATTCATAATACCATAAAATATGTGATAAATCAATAGTTCCATACCTGATTTTCCAAAAAAATTTTGTACTTTTTTCATAAAATAGTGTATAATTTTTATACATAGAGGAATAATATAATTATAAATAATATTATTTACATTGGTCTCACAAGGACCAAACCCGAGTTAGACGCTGAGCGTCGCAAAAAGTCATTCTTATGAATGGCTTTTTTATTGTTGGAAAGTTTACAAAATTGTTGTAAACTATTTATTTTGTAGGAATTTTATGGTATAATTATCTTGTTAGTTTAATTCGGAGGTGTTTATATGTTACCTTGGCAAATTTGGTTAATAATTTCTGGAGTTTGTTTTATTGCAGAGATTGCAACTGTTGGATTTTTAATTTTTTGGTTTGGAGTTGCCGCACTTATTACTTGTTTGCTTAGTTTGTTTATTTCAAACGTTATTGCTCAAACTGTAATTTTCGTAATACTTTCGGTAAGTCTTATATGTTTGACTAGACCTTTTGCTGAAAAGATGAATAAAAACGATAATATTGTTACTAATTCTAATGCAATAATTGGTAAAGAAGGTGTAGTTACAAAAGACATTACTCCAAATGATGTTGGTCAAGTTAAGGTTTCTGGAGACATTTGGACAGCAATTTCTACATACACTGATATTATTCCAAAAGGTTCTACTATAAAAGTCTTATCAATAGATGGAGTAAAATTAGTTGTTGAACCAGTAACTATTAAACAACCTGAGAAAAAAATCTAAATCATTAGAAGTTAACTATTTTTATAATTCACGTTTTTAATTTTATAATATATATTTTTTTAGGAGGAAAAAATTATGTGGTTTTTAATCGTATTACTAGTTATAATATTAATTATAGCCGTAAAATCAATTAAAGTAGTAAGACAATCTGAAGTTTATATTATTGAAAGATTAGGTAAATTTCATAAAGTAGCTGATGCAGGTCTTACAATTATAATTCCTTTTGTTGACCGTGTTAGAAGTGTTGTTAGCTTAAAGCAACAAACTATGGATGTTCCACCACAAGGAGTTATTACTAAGGATAACGTTACAATTACAATAGACACTGTTGTGTTCTACAAAGTTACAGACCCAGCAAAAGCTGTTTACGAAATTCAATCTCTAAAGAAAGGTATTGAATACTTAGCAATTACAACAATTCGTGATATCGTTGGTAAAATGGATTTGGACTCAACATTTAGTTCAAGAGACATGATTAACGAAGAATTAAGAGCAATTCTTGATGAAGCCACAGATCAATGGGGATGCAAGATTGATAGAGTTGAAATTAAAGATATTACTCCTCCAGCAGACATTAGAGACGCTATGGAGAAGCAAATGAATGCAGAAAGAAATAAGAGAGCTCAAATACTTCAAGCTGAAGGTGAAAGACAATCTGCAATTACACTTGCACAAGGTAAAAAAGAAGCTGCTATTCTTGAAGCTGAAGCAGAAAAAGAATCTAAAATTAGAAGAGCTGCCGGTGAAGCCGAAGCCATAAAAAAAGTTGCTGAAGCTAGAGCAAACGAAATTAATTTAGTATATGGTGCAATGATGAATTCTCATCCGGACGACACTTTAGTACAATTAAAATCATTAGAAGCTTTAAAAGATATTGCAAATGGAGAAGCAAACAAAGTATTTATTCCATTTGAAGCAACAAGCACACTTTCAAGCTTGGGAGCAATTAAAGAAGTTATGAAAGATGACAAAAAAGATAAGAAAAATGACTAATTCTATAAAAACCACAGGAATATTCCCGTGGTTTTTTATAATAGTTAAGGGAAGAAATTTTAGTTTCTTCCCTTCTTATTTATATACTGAACAAAGGCTAAACTTCAATATATTAAGTTCTTTTCTATGTACTGAAAAATTTATACAATTTTTATTATTTATCTTCCGTCATCGTCTTTATAATATGGTATTGCTCGTGTGTTTTCTCTCATTCTTCTCTGTTTTATATATTCTCCCTGTAATTCAACTATCTTACTGATTACAACTTGAGACACTCCATTTTCTTGGCTATTTTCTATTACACTACCATCTTTGTTAATTCCACCAATATCATGTAATTCACTTACATCACACTCTCCTTCTGGTGTAATATTTTTTTGATATCCAGCAGACAAGAGATTTAGCACAGCTTTTTCTAATTGTTTTTTATACGTAGCTTCATATTCTGTATTCACTATATCATTCAATCTATATGGCAATGTGAATACTACTGGAACCTTTACGTCTGGCGAGAAAAGTTCGACATTTTGTTCATCAGAAGTTGATGCAAGCTGTGCAGTGTACACATATCTTCCAGAGGCATCTTTCGCAATTTTATTAACTGCCCTAATTCTTAATATTTCCCCATTAGACGTATTAACCCCATCATATTGTTCTGCTTGAAATTTATCTAATCCACCTCTTATAAATGGATTTGCCATTCTAGCTTCTATTTTCTTTTGCCCTTCAGCACGCAATTTATTAATGTTTTTTTGCATTCTCGTATTTCTAGCATTTTCTTCTTTTTGCCTAACTTCTAACAATCGACTTTCTCTTAGTCTTTTATTTGTTATTTCTTCTAAAAGCTTCTCGTTCAACTTTCCTATTTGCTCATTTACAACAGCTGTTGGTGGTTGTAGTCTAATGTCTTCTTCGGAGTAGGCTCTACCCAAATATGTATATGATTTTTCATTAAGTTCTATTCCTGTGTACATTCCAGTAAATCTGGTTATCAATTCTTTAGCTAAATCATATCTGCCCTCTGGAATTTCAAAACAAATTGGGTCTGCAGCATCTAAATAAATTGTATCTCCTTGGTTTACATGAATTACCCTAGCACTTATTAGACTGCTAATACTTCCATCACTATGTCTAAATTTTTGTGCTTCCTCTATATTTAACACCTCTGTCTGTGTTCCATCTTCTCTATAAATTGACATCATTGTCGGCATTTTTTCTACTTCTTTTATTGCTTTCTGTGTATTTTTCCCACTTGGTTTATGTAAAAAATCAAATAGTCCCATTTTTAGTAAGATTCCTCCTTCGAATTATTATTTCAGTCGGAAAAAATTTCCCTTATTATTTTCCATACGTTTATTATAACATAAAAATTTATTTTAGTATATCTCCGTTGTTTAATTTTTTCGCTATTTTAAATTTTTCTTTTTCCTTTTTAGTTATAGTCTTTTCCTCTATATCCCCTTCTGTTGTGCATAATTTTAATGTTATTCTTCCATTTTCTATTTTGGGATGTCTTAAAATTCTATCTTTTTTATCTGTTTTCATTTTTGAGACTGCAATATATGAAAATTTTTCATCTTCATATGGAGCTTCTCCCTCTTTCAATAGTTTATGCACTTTCGTTCTTGCAATTCTGCATGAGAAAGCACACCAATCATTTTTTGAAATTTTGCACTCTTTTTCATGCGCACATGGTGCTACAATATTTGCACCTTTTTTTATAAAGTAGTCTCTTATTTCTTTTATTTGATTATAGCCTTCTGGTGTTCCTGGTTCAATAATTAATAATAATTTTTCAGTTGAATTCCATAATTTTTCTAATATTTGATTTCTGTTTTCTGCCTTTATTTCATTTAATACATATGAAGATATGACTAAATCTGCTTTTTCCTCTATATTATCTGTAATTATATTTTTCTTAATCCACTGTACATTATCAATTTCATTTTTCATGAGCTTTTGGCCTAGATTTAGCATATAATCTTCATTTTCTACACAAATATTACTTTCTATTTTAAGCAATTCATTTACAGCCCAAGTAGCAGTTCCAGTACCAGCTCCCACATCTAGCAAGCTTGTAATTTCAGCATTTTGCATCATTTCCAGACTGTGCTTTAATGCAACACACACAGCTCCATATGTTGCTGGCATTCTGCTTACAGCATATGCTACTGCATCTTCCCTGCTAGCTATTAGTCTAGTACTCATTTTATTAGATGATTTATCTCTATATTTTTCACTAATATTTTGTGCACTCTGTTTTAACTTTTTTAACTCTATTTCATCTATCTCTTGTTCTAATTTTTCTTTTAAAAGTATTGGTAATTCCATATTTCTCACTTTTCCATAGATAAATTTACAATTAAATTTTATTTTTATCATTCAAGTACTTCGAATTTTTATTTTTAATTTACATTTGCTTCTAATCTGGTATATTTTCATCTTTAATATAGTACTTCGTTCCAAGCATTTTGTCTGGCAAATATTGCTGTTCTACGTAGTGTCCTGGATAATCGTGTGGGTATTTATAACCTACATGGTAGCCTTCCTTTTCCATTCCTTCTGCTGGTGCATTTCTTATATGCATTGGTACTTCGCCTGTATCTTTATTTGCAACATCTTCCAAAGCTTGATTTATTGCTAAATAGCTAGCGTTAGACTTTTTAGAAGTTGCGACGTATACTGCCGCTTCTGCAAGTATTATTCTTGCTTCTGGCATACCAACCATGTGTACAGCCTCCATAGCACTCGTTGCAAGTATTAATGCATTAGGGTTTGCCATTCCTACATCTTCTGATGCAGCAATTACAATTCTTCTTGCTAGAAACATTGGGTCTTCTCCTCCATTTAATGCTCTTGCCAAATAAAAAATTGCAGCATCTGGGTCACTGCCTCTCATAGATTTTATAAAAGCACTAATATTATCATAATGGCTATCTCCTTTTTTATCAAAGATTGCTTTTCTATTTTGAACACTTTCTTTTGCAATCTCATCAGTTATTGTAATGTATCCGTCTGATCCAATATTAGTTGTTAATACAGCCACTTCAAGTCCATTTAGAGCAGTTCTAACATCTCCATTTGCTGTTTCTGCAATTTTTCTTAAAGTTTCATCTGAAATTTTTATTTTATATTCTCCGAGTCCTTCTTTTTTCTCCAATGCATTTTTTAAAATAGTATAAATATTTTCTACTGTTAATGGTTGCAGATGAAATACCATAGACCTCGATATTAAAGCCTTATTTACTTCAAAATAAGGATTTTCCGTTGTTGCACCAATTAAAATTACAGTTCCATTTTCTACAAATGGAAGCAATGCATCTTGTTGCAATTTATTAAATCTATGAATCTCATCAATAAATAATATACATCTTCCAGATGGGTTTAAAAAAGGGTTTTTAGCTTCCTCTATTGCATTTTTAATGTCTCCAACTCCTGCAGTTACAGCATTCAATTTTGTAAATTTATATTTAGTAGTATTACTTATAACCCTTGCCAGAGACGTTTTTCCGCATCCAGGAGGTCCCCATAATATAATGCTAGATAGTCTATCTGCCTTTATTGTTCTATATAAAATTTTATCTTGTCCTAAAATTTCTTCTTGTCCAACATAGTCTTCTAGTGTTTTAGGGCTCATTCTATATGCTAATGGTTCGTTTGCATTCATTCTTTACTCCTTTTTGCCTAATATGTTTTCACATTATTGCACTAATTTTTTACTTTTACCATTAAATAATGAACATATACATTGTTTTTGCAATCAATTTATGTTCTACTATTCTTTTCGCCCAAAAGTGGCGTCCCTATTGGGCGATTGCTAAATATTGTAGTGCTTCTTTTATTCTTTCTTCCAAACTTTCTGATTTTATCTTTGGTAGTATTTTGTTTATTTCATATCTTCTGTATCCTAATACTTGTAAAGCTTGTATCACTTCTTCAAATTCTTCTTGTTTATTTTCTTCTTTTTCTAATTCACTTGTTTCAGCTCCAATAGCTTCTTCTGTTTTTATCTTATCTTTTAATTCTAGTATTATTCTTTGTGCCGTTTTAGGTCCTATTCCTGGCAATTTTTTTAAAGTATTTACTTCATTTGTAATTACTGCAAGTGCAAATCTTGATGGTGTAATATTTGAAAGTATTGTTATTGCAGATTTTGCTCCTATTCCTCCAACAGATATTAGAAGTTCAAACATATGTAGTTCTTCGTTTGTATTAAATCCAAATAAACTAATATCATCTTCTCTTACTTTTAAATATGTATATACGCGAACCTGCCTATTTTCTTGTAATTCATCTATCGATTTTTTAGACATGAATACTTTATAACCTATGCCTTGTACTTCAATTATTATATATTCTTCTGATTTTACTACTAATTCACCTTTTAAATATGCTATCATAAGTTTCCATTAATCAATTTATTTCCATATTTTCCATTCTTGTACATCTAAAAGTTGTTACATTGCATCATTCTTTTTATCACATTATTTGTTTTCTATTTATAATATCATTTTGTTATTTGCAAGCTCTATAAATTGATTATTCCCTTTCTTTTATTATCAAACAAATTTTCTCTTAATGGTTAATATTTTATCATATTTTTAGTATTTTGCAAGAGTTTATTGTAATTTTTTCAGGTTTACTTGCACTATTTTTTGCATATGATATAATGACAATATTAAAATCAATTTTATTTTGAAGGAGGATTATTTATGACACCACATAATGAAGCTAAAATTGAAGATATTTCTAATATTGTATTAATGCCAGGAGATCCACTTAGAGCAAAGTACATTGCAGATACTTTTTTAGATGATGCAAAACTTGTTAATACGGTTAGAAATATGTTTGGTTACACTGGTTTTTATAAGGGCAAAAAAATTACAGTTTTTGCATCTGGAATGGGTATGCCAAGCATTGGAATTTATTCTTATGAGTTGTACAAATTTTATAATGTAGATACAATTATTCGTATAGGGTCTTGTGGAGCCTACAACGAGAATTTAAACCTTTTAGATACTATATTAGTAGATAATGCATATACAGAAGGGAACTACGCATATGAGCTAAATGAGGAAGATTGTCACATAATGAATTCATCATCAGATATAAATAAAGTTATTGAAGATACAGCAAAGGAATTAAACATTGCTTATGTAAAAGGAAATACCCTTTGTACAGACTGTTTCGATTACTATGTTAAAGATGTTAATAGCTTAATTGCAAGATTTCCAAAAGATTTAAATATAATCGGAGCAGAAATGGAAGCATTTGCGCTTTTCTATAATGCAAAATTACTCGGAAAGAAAGCTAGCTGTTTACTAAGTGTAGTAGATTCTCACTATAAACATCAAGAAATCTCAGCAGATGAAAGACAAACTTCATTAAATTCTATGATAAAATTAGCATTAGAATCTGCTGTAAATTTATAAAATTATAAATTCTAATTCAAGCAATGCTTATTTGTTGAAACTAAAATATTTATTTAACCTTAATATAAAACCGAACCATAAAATATTTAACATTTTAGGTTCGGTTATATTTTTATTTTGTTATTGATAAAACTTTATATTTAGCAATTCCGCCTGGTGTTTTTACTTCTACCATATCGTTTTTCTTCTTGCCTAATAAAGCTGCTCCAACTGGTGATTCATTAGAAATTTTATTTTCTGCTAAATTTACTTCTGTTGAACCAACTATTGTATATGTAACATCTTCATCATATTCTTCATCATGTACTTTTACAATATTTCCAACTTGAACTGTTTTTGTATCTATTTCAGATTCATCAATTATTTTAGCATATCTTATTTTATTTTCTAGCTCTGCTATTTTCCCTTCATTTTCTGCTTGAGCATTTTTTGCTTCATCATATTCAGAGTTTTCTGATAAATCTCCAAAGCCTAATGCCACCTTTATTTTTTCAGCAATTTCTGCTCTTTTAGTTGTTCTTAAATAATCTAATTCTTTCTCTAATTTTTCAAATCCTTCTTTTGATACTATTACACCTTTATCTTCCATGCTATAAAACCTCCTTGTTTTTTTGCAGTATTTACTTTTAAAATTATTGTATAATGATACCCCTTTTTTTTACTTTTGTCAAGTATTTTTCGTCTTCTAAACTATTCATTTCAAGTAATTATTCAATTTTATTTAATATTTTTATAGTTTTAATTTTTTAGGTAATTTCTTCCATTTTATATTATTTTATTTCAACATTTCCTCTATTTCCTATAAGTTCATATTCATTTTTCTCTATTTTTTCTCGTACCGCTTCTGACCTTTTTTCTCTTTGTATATTATACTCATCTTGTAATTCAAATTCACCATTATCTATTAATTTTACATTATTTATTATATTCCCATCAAAATACATTAATTTATCTATCTTTGTATCTGCAACATTAAAAATTATAGCAGTTCTATCAATACTGTATTCTTTAATTTTTTCTCCACTAAAATCTACATTTAATATATATTTTGCATTTCTTAAGCTCTTTCTTTTATTGTTTAACACAGATATTGGTTCAAAATTTTGCTCTGCTTCTTCCTCTAAATCTGCAAACTGATTTCTGTTAGACGTGACTATATTAATCATTTTATATTGTGTTATTAATTTGCTTATCAGCTGTGTATTATTATAATCTTTTGTATCAATTAATATGCTAAGTGACTGTTCCTCTGGAATTTGTTTTTTTCTTTCAATTACTGATTTTATTACTGTTTTTAAAAAATCCCTATATATACTCTTATTTTCCTTGCTATTTTTTATAATTTTATTTACATTTTGATATATTTCAATATTTTCTTTATTACTAGCAATTTCCTTTATTCTTCTTGACAATATTATATTTGTATTTATATTTTTTCTTACTATATTTTCTATTTTTCTCAACATTTTTTCTTCTTTATTTTGTACTGTGCAACAAATGTACTCAATCTTATCGTCACTTTCAATTCTTCTTATATTTCCAAATACATATTTTAGCTTCTTTATTTTTCTCAAGAAATTTATAAATAATTTATTTCTATATTTATAAGATAAATCGTCAGTATCTTTATAATATTCTAGCCTAAAATATACTGTTTTCTTCATATCATCACCTTATATAATTATATTATTAATATTGTATTTGTAAAACATATTAAAAACAAATTCTGGCTAATTATTAAAAAAGTAGACACACAATCTTTCTAGATTATATGTCTATTTATATTGTTTATTGTTATTTTACATTTAATACTTCAGATACCATATCCCAGATATCTTCTGTTTCTCTATCTTTTTCCCAATATGCAGCACCTGCTAAATTATATGTGTTAACTAATTCTAGCTTGTATCTTAAAGATTTCGCATCTTCTATCCAAATCTTATATGTTTTTCCATCTTTTTTGTACTCTGCATAATTTTGTTTTAGCGAATCGTCCCATGTCGTTTTTGTTCCTTCTGGTAAGTTTTTTGCTATATTTTTCATATTTACAACTTTACTTGTTACACTTCCATTGTTTTCTGTCCAAATTCTTGTGTAGAATGGTGTTCCTAGTATTATCTTACTTGCCTCTACTCCTTCTTGCCCCAAGAATTTTTTGATGTTTGCTTCCACCCAATCACAACCAGCGGTTGTTCCTTCTTTAGGTGATGACACTCCATTTTGGTCATATCCCATAAATACTATATAGTCTGCGACATCACCTATCACATTTCTGTCATAACATAATGACCAATCTGGTGAACCATCTGGTGCTGTTACATCAACAGATAAAACCTTCCCGAGTTCTTTTAATCTAGGAGCTAATTCGATTACTAATCTTGAGTATACATCTTTGTCACTTTCATTTAAGTATTCAAAATCTAGGTTTATTCCATCAAGATTAAATGTTACTACTGCTGTTACTATGTTGTTTATTAACTTTTCTCTTAATTTGTAATCATTTAATATCTCAGTTGTAGTTGGCTTGTCCGAATTATTTGAAAGTAATGCCCAAACTTTGTATCCATTATTATGAGCCCAATTTATATAATTTGTTCCTGCTGTTCCAACATTAGCAACAAGGTTTCCTTTGCCTCCATCTTGTAATGCTAAGAATGCTGGAGATACAACATTTACACCCTTTATTGTTCCTGTTCTTTGTGGCGCAGATGCATACTCTGAAAAATAATCCCATGCCAAACTAATATTTCCTTCAATTTGTTTCTCTATGTTTAATTTTTCTCTAATCTGTTTTTCATTTGCCAAGGTGCTAGTTTTTACATAGCCAATCTTTCCATTTTCTGTCGTAACCTTAGTCCAGCCATTTTCTGCAGTCTTATCATCCTTCACAACTGTAACATTATCGCCTTTTTCGATTTTATCAACAGTCTTTGAAAAACTTGTTGGCATATATTTTACTGAATTATTCTTGCTACTATTAGCATATACAAGTTCTCTATCTAATGAAACTAAAACAACAGTATTTGTCTCACTTATATATTTAGTTTCCACATTATATACACTCTTGCTAATCTCCGAAAAAGGTAAATAAAACTCATTACCTATCTTTTTGGCTGGCGCAATTAAACTCACATCTGAACTATTTATTGTACATTTATTTTTATCAATCACAAATGTTGCAACCTTCGTATCTGATGTTGTTATAATTTGATTGTACTTATTATCATAATAAATATGGTCATCAAAGAAATTTGCAATATCTTTAGTAGATAAATATACTACATCATCTTCTACAATTACATCATTCTTGATACTCTTTGTAACATTTCCATTATTAATTACTAAATTAGTTTTCCCAGTAATTTCATTTCTTATATAATTTTGTGCTGTATTAAGTACAAATACTATTGCCAATGCAAATATTATTGTTACAATTAATTTATAAATATATATTTTCTTTTCTTTTTTCTTACTTCTCATATAAATTCTATTCCTCTTTCTATTTGCAAATCTAGTTATAAAATTATAATTATTTTTAAACCATTTTATCACTATTCTCTACTATAATACCATAAAGAATATTTTTAGTGAAGTAATTTATTAAATTTTTTTAAGATTATAAAAAATAAGCAATCAAAGTTTCCTTCAATCACTTATTTAATATTTTAATATTTGATTTCTTACAACAATTTCGTCTTCTTTTTTTTCATTGCAACTCGTATTTTCAAACTGTGCTATGTCATTTCTTTCATTTAACAATCTATTTTTTCTTCTCTTAAAAAAGCCTCCAGACTGTATTTGATACTGTTCACTATCAACCATTGTAAAGTCTGTTGTTTCATTATCTTCTTTTATATATTCATCCACTTTTTTGTTTACATCATACTCTATACTATTGTGTTCATGCTGTTGATAGAAGGTTTCTGTATACATTTTTGATTGATGTAAGCCATTTTCTTCTTCTTTCAAATATGCTTCTATTTGTTCTCTTTGTGATTTTGTAAATTTTTCTATTGGATATTCAAGATATTTGTACTGCCAAATTGCCATTCTATCTTCATTTGAATATATAGAATTTATTAAATCTTCACAGTTATATTCTGCCAAAAATTCAACATTTTCTATACTGATTGTTATATTTGTCCAGTTTATCTTGTCATATTTCTGGCATTCGTGTCTTAATTTTTTTATATAGTTATACAATTCATCTGTAAGTTTTATATATTCTTCTTCGTTTAGATTGAATTTTTGCGGAATTTGATACACATTTATTGGATTTCTTTTTATTATACTCTTGGGAAAATAGTAAAAAAACATTTCTCCTGTTTCTTCACCATTATCCCTTTGTATAACTGACGCATAAAGATATATGCTTTCCCATTTTTCTGGTATCATATAAAAAAGGCATTTTCTAATTTCAGAATATAAATCTTTTATAGTTTCACCCTTTGGCATATGCGCTCCCTTATTTTCTATTTTTCAACTATAATACTTTCTCCAGTCATTTCCTCTGGCTTCTTTAATCCCATTATGTCTAACATTGTTGGTGTTAAATCAGCTAGTTTCCCTTCTCTTAGTTTTGCATTATCCATTCCAACTAATATTAATGGAACAGGGTTTGTTGTATGTGCTGTGTGTGGCTCTCCTGTTTTGTAGTCTATCATTTGTTCACAATTTCCATGGTCTGCTGTTATTATTAATACACCATTTTGAGCATTTACAGCTTCTACAACTTTTCCAACACTTGTATCTATTGTTTCAACTGCTTTTATAGCAGCTTCTAGGTTTCCTGTGTGACCAACCATATCTGGATTTGCAAAATTTAATATTATTGCATCATATTTTTTAGAATTTATTGCATCTACAACTTTTTCTGTAACTTCTGGGGCACTCATCTCTGGTTGCATATCATATGTTTCAACCTTTGGTGATGGAACCAATATTCTATCTTCTCCTGGGTATTGCTTTTCTTGACCACCATTAAAGAAGAATGTTACGTGGGCATATTTCTCTGTTTCTGCTATACGTAATTGAGTATATCCCAAATTACTGATGTATTCTCCAAATGTATTTTTTAAATGTTCTTTCTTGAATGCTACATCAACATTTGGTAATGTTTCATCATAAGGAGTCATACATACAAAACATAAATCCAAATCTTTTCTTGTTTCAAAATCATTAAATTCTGGGTCAACTAATGTTCTGCTTATTTCTCTTGCTCTATCTGGTCTAAAGTTAAAGAATATTACAGAATCATGAGGCTCTATTTTTGCAACTGGTGTATCTCCATTGCATATTACAGTTGGCTCTATAAATTCATCAAAAATTTCTTTTTGGTATGATGCCTCTACTGCTTGTATTGCAGATGAAGCCTTGTTTCCAACTCCATTAACCATTGCATCATAAGCCTTTTGAACTCTTTGCCATCTCTTATCTCTATCCATTGCATAAAATCTTCCAGATATACTTGCAATTTTGCCTATTCCTTTTTCTTTCATTTTTTCTTCTAGTTTTGTAATATATCCTTCACCTGAAGCTGGTGGTGTATCTCTACCATCCATAAAGCAATGTACAAATACATTTTCAAAATCTTTTCTCTTTGCAAGTTCCAATAATCCATACAAATGTCGAATGTGGCTGTGCACACCACCGTCTGATAGTAATCCCATTATATGCAATTTAGAATTATATTTTTTACAATTTTCTATTGCTTTATTAAATTCTGGAATACTGAAAAAATCTCCATCTTCTATTGATTTTGTTATTTTTGTTAGTTCTTGATAAACAATTCTTCCAGCCCCAATGTTTGTATGGCCTACCTCTGAATTTCCCATTTGTCCTTCTGGTAAACCAACACTCATTCCACTAGCAAAAATTCTTGTTGTTGGACATGTTTTCATTAATTTGTCTATGTTTGGAGTGTTTGCAAGTTTTACTGCATTTCCTTGCTCATTTTCATTTATTCCAAAACCATCTAATATCATTAGCATTGTCAATTTATTTTTCATTTTCTTATTCCATTTCCTTTCCAAAGGCACAGAGCTATATTTTTTCTATAAATCAACTCCATGCCATACACTGTGTCTATTTATTGTAATTTACTATTTTTGCAAATTCATCTACTTTTAAACTTGCTCCTCCAACTAGGGCTCCATCAATATCTGATGTTTCGAATAGTTCTTTTGCATTTGTTGATTTTACGCTTCCACCATATTGAATAATTACATCTTCTGCAACACTTCCATATATTTCAGAAATCTTTTTTCTTATAGCTTTAATACTATTATTTGCATCTTCTGATGTAGCTGTTTTTCCAGTTCCAATTGCCCAAATTGGTTCATATGCTATTATAGTATTTTTTACTTGTTCTTCTGTAAGACCAGCTAGTGCTAATTCGACTTGCTTTGTTATAACTTCTTCAGTTTTGCCAGCTTCTCTTTGTTCTAAAGACTCTCCAACACAAACTATTGGTTTCAAATCATTTGCAAATGCAGATTTAATTTTCTTGTTTACAGTTTCATCTGTTTCTGCAAAATATGCGCGTCTCTCAGAGTGGCCTATTATAACATATTCAACTCCTATACTTTTTAGCATTTGTCCAGAAACTTCTCCTGTATATGCACCCTTTTCTTCCCAGTGCATATTTTCTGCACCAATATGAATATTAGTGCCTTCTGTTGTATGCCATGCATAAAATAAATCTGTATATGGTACACATAATATAACCTCATTTTCAGAATTTTTTACAAGAGGAGCTAAACCTTCTATAAAATTTATTGTATCTGCTGGAAGCATATTCATTTTCCAGTTTCCTGCGATTACCTTTCTTCTCATAAACGCCCTCCTATTTATCTAATAAACATTCAACTCCTGGAAGTTTCTTTCCTTCTAAGAATTCAAGTGATGCTCCACCACCTGTTGAAATGTGTGTGAATTTATCCCCAATTCCTAGTTTTTCTATTGCAGCAGCTGAATCTCCTCCACCTATTACTGTTGTAACATCTTCTAGGTTTCCTAAGTATTCTGCTATTGCATTTGTTCCTATTGCAAATTGGTCAAATTCAAACAATCCTAAAGGTCCATTCCAGATAACAGTTTTTGCTTTTGATAATTCGTCTTGATACATCTTTATTGTTTCTGCACCAATGTCGAATCCTTCCCAACCATCTGGTATTTCTGTATATTTAACAGTTTTACTTTCTGTGTCTTCTTTGAATTCTTTTCCTACTTTAGTATCTACAGGAAGCATCAATTTTACACCTTTTGCTTTAGCTTTTTCCATTAAACTTTTTGCTAAATCTAATTTATCTAATTCACAAATAGAATTTCCAACATTGTATCCCATTGATTTAAAGAATGTATAAGCCATTCCTCCACCAATCATTAATGTATCTACTTTTTCTAATAAGCTATCGATAACACCAATTTTATCTGATACCTTTTTTCCTCCAAGTATTGCAACAAATGGTCTTTCTGGATTTTCTAGTGTTGTTCCTAAGAAGTTTAATTCTTTCTCCATTAAGAAACCTGCTACTGCTGGTAAATAGCTTGCTACTCCTGCTGTTGAAGCATGTGCTCTGTGAGCTGTTCCAAATGCATCATTTACATATATTTCAGCTAAACTTGCAAGTTCTTTTGCAAACTCTGCATCATTTGCTTCTTCTCTACTATCAAATCTAACATTTTCTAATAAAACAATTTCTCCATCTTTCATGTTTGCAGTTAATTCTTTAGCACTCTTTCCTATTATATCATTTGCAAGTTTTACTTCTCTACCTAATAATTTAGATAATTCTTTTGCGACTGGCTCTAATGAAAAATCTTTATTTACTTGTCCCTTTGGTCTTCCTAAATGTGAGCAAAGAATTACTTTGCAATCATTATCTAATAAATATTTTATTGTTGGAAGGGCCCCAACTATTCTTCTATTATCTGTTATATTTTTATTTTCATCTAAAGGAACGTTAAAATCACATCTTACTAAAACTTTCTTTCCTTTAACATCAATGTCTCTAACAGTCTTTTTATTCATGGTATATCTCCCTTTCTTAAATTGTAATAAAAGGGCTTGAATTAAGAAATGCCAAGCCCCAAAATTGTTATTATACTCTATTATTTATGATCAACTTTTGCCATGTATGCTGCTAAGTCTACTAATTTATGTGCATATCCCCACTCGTTGTCATACCAAGCTACTAATTTAACAAATGTGTCTGTAAGCATTATTCCAGCTTTGCTATCAAATATTGATGTATGTTCATCTCCTAAGAAGTCTGAAGATACAACATCTTCATCAACATATTCAACTATTCCTTTTAATTCTCCTTCTGCTGCTTTCTTCATTGCTGCACAGATTTCTTCGTATGTTGTAGGTCTTTCCAAATTACATGTTAAATCAACAACAGATACATCTATTGTTGGTACTCTGAATGCCATACCTGTTAATTTTCCATTTAATGCTGGAATAACTTTTCCAACTGCTTTAGCAGCTCCTGTTGATGATGGAATTATGTTTGCACTTGCAGCACGTCCACCTCTCCAATCTTTTTTAGAAGCTCCATCAACTGTTTTTTGTGTAGCTGTTGTACTATGTACAGTTGTCATTAATCCTTCTTTTATTCCAAAGTTATCGTTTATAACTTTTGCTAAAGGCGCTAAACAGTTTGTTGTACAAGATGCATTTGAAACTATATTCATGCTTGGATCATATGTTTCATTATTTACACCCATTACAAACATTGGAGCATCTTTTGAAGGTGCACTTATTACAACTTTTTTAGCTCCTGCATTTAAGTGAGCTTGTGCTTTTTCCATTGTTGTGAATACACCAGAACATTCTAGAACATATTCAACTCCTTCTTTAGCCCATGGAATATTGTTTGGATCCATTTCATTATATACATTTATTGATTTTCCATTTACAATTAGTTTTCCTTCGTCTGATTTAACTTCTCCATCAAATCTTCCGTGTGCAGAATCATATTTTACCATGTAAGCCATGTAATCTGCTGCTATGAAAGGATCATTAATTGCAACTACCTCTACTTCGCTATTTTTTAATGCTGCTTGGAACGCTAAGTTTCCTATTCTTCCAAAACCGTTAATACCAATTTTAACTGACATATAAATTCCTCCTCTTGATGTTTTTCATCATATATGTGGCTATTTAAAACCTCTTAATATTCTATAACAAAGACAAACAGTTTTCAAGTATTTTATATAGATTTTATAAAATTTCAAAATTAAATTTAGACGTTATTTTACACTTTGTTACATTTTTATGACATTTATATTGCAATTATCTTTAATTTTACTTTTTATGGTATAATTTGAGTGTATTTTTATATAATATTTTTAAAGGAGGTTCAATTATGCAAAGACATATTGAATGTGATGTAGCTGTTGTTGGCGGTGGTGCAGCAGGTATAGCTGCAGCAATTGGAGCATCAAGAGCTGGTGCTAGAACAGTCTTAATCGAAAGAAATCCATATTTCGGTGGACAAGCTACAAATTCACAAGTTACTGCTTATTGTGGTTTTTTCACAAGAGGTGAAAATTACGATCAAGTTGTTCAAGGAGTTGGTGGAGAGGTTCTAAAAAGACTAGAAACTTATGGTACAAATATTCATCCAAGGCCATCAAAATCTACAGGAAATGTTTCTGTATCTTTTAATCCAGAATATGTAAAATTGGTTATGGACCAAATGCTAAAAAAGAGCTCTGTAGAATATTTCTTACATGCTCAAATGTATGAAGTAGTAAACAATAATGGAATGATTGAAGAGATTAAGTGTACAGATGATGAAGGAACATTTACAGTAAAAGCTAAAGCTTTTGTTGATGCTTCTGGTAATGCTAACTTAGTTCATTTTGCTGGAATAGCAACTAACTGGGGAGATGCTGAAGGAAAAGTTCAACAATCTTCACTACCATTTAGAATTGACAATATTCCAGCAAGAGAAATCTTGAAACCTGACATTGAAGCTGCTTTGAAAAAAGCAAAGGAGAACGGAATTGAAATTAAGAAGGAAACTGGATTAATAATTAAAATTCCAGACAAAACTTATGGATATTGTACAATTCCAAGTACAATAGTTCCTGCTCTTGACGCAGAGACACTTACAGAAACAGAAATGGAACTTCGTTCACAAGTTCACAATTATGCAATGGCATTTAAGAACTATCTAGACGGATTCCAAGACATGATTATTTCTTCTTCTGGACCAGCAGTTGGTATTCGTGAAGCAAGAAGAATAATTGGTGACAAAATGCTTAAAGGTGAAGAAATAATAATGGCACCAAAGAGTGATGATAGTATAGCAAGAGGCGCTTGGAGCCCAGAAATGCACAAGAGCAATACTTCTATAAAATACACTCATATTCCAGATAACGAGTACTTCTCTATTCCTTTAGGATGCCTAAAAGTTAAAGATGCTAAGAATTTATGGGCTGCTGGTAGAACAATTTCTACAGACTCATTAGCACTTGGTTCTGTACGTGTTATGGGAACAGGATTTGCTACTGGACAAGCAGCAGGTGTAGCAGCAGCTTTAACCTTAGATAATCCATCTTATGATGTAAAAGCTGTTCAAGAAGAACTTGTTAATCAAGGTGCTTTAATTTAGATTTTAATGTAATTATTTTTACTTAAAATAAATTTTTATATTGAGCCTATGGTTTTATAGGCTTTCCCTGAAAGGCCTAAATCTTATGAAAAAGGACTAAAATATGGAAAAAACAAAAAAAGAAAAAAAGCCTTTAATGACTAAAAATGAAAAAGAGTTTGTTTGCACTCTTTTTGCATTAATTATCATTGCTATATTTTTTATAGCAACACCTCCATCAGGTCTTAGCGCCGATGGTATGAAAGTTCTTGGCGTATTCATATCTGTTTTATTCTTATGGATAACAGTTGGAATAGGCTGGCCAAGTTTATTATGTTTAGCAACGCTTGCTCTTGTTCCATCACTTGGAATGAAAACAACATTGCAAAATTCGTTTGGTAACGAGACATTCGCATTCTTGCTATTTACATTCATGTTCACATACGCATTTTCTCAAACAGGATATGTTAAGAAAATAGCTCTTGGATTTGTAACTAGTAAATTTGCAAGAAAAACACCTTGGAGATTTGCATTCTGCTTCTTTGCAGCAGTTCTTGTAATTGGGTTATTCATGTCTCCAACAGTTTTATATTTTATAATATTACCTATTCTTGAAGAAATTTATAATGTATTAGGACTAAAAAAAGGTGATAAATACGCAAACATGCTTATGATGGGCTTAGTATTCTGTACAAGCTTATCTTCTGGTATGACACCAATAGCACACGTATTCCCTGTTCTTTCAATGGGAGTATTCAAATCTCTAACAGGATCTAGCATAAGCTATGGTCAATACATGCTTTATGCAATTCCAACAGGAATTATAATATTTGCATTAATGATGCTTGTATTCAAATTCTTAATGAGACCAAGTACAAAGAAAATAAACCTAAAATCTAATGAATTTGATAAGATGAAAAAAGAAATTCCTAGTGCAAACCAAGGTGAAAAAATTATTCTTGGAACATTCCTTTTAGTAGTTGCATTATGGGTTCTACCAAGCTTATTAAAAACAAGTTCAGTAAAATGGATTTCAACAGCATTTACTTGGATTAGCAATTTAGGTACAGCTATGCCTCCACTATTCGGAATAATAGCTTTATCTATTTTGAAATACCAAGGAAAACCATTAATAAATATTAACGAATCTATGGTAAAAGGTGTATCTTGGCCAAGTATAATAATGGCATCTGCAACACTTGCTTTAGGTGCTGCAATGACAAATAAAGCAATAGGGCTTACAACATTTTTGTCTGCATCTATTGCACCAATTACAACTGGCTTATCACCAGTATTACTAATTTTGTTATTCTCATTGTGGGCTGGATTACAATCAAACGTATCTTCTCACATGGTTACAGCACAATTAGTTCCAACACTTGCTGTTCCAGTAGCTCTAGCATCTGGTGGTGCATTAAATGCCGCAGCTATTACAGCTGTTATTGGTTTAATTGCTTCAACAGGTTCTGCTGCTCCACCTGCAATGCCTTACGTTGCAGTAGCTGGTTCATCAGGTTGGTCTGATTCAACAAGTTTATTAAAATACGGATTCTTAATGATGTTTATAATTATTTTAGTTGCATCATTTATTGGATATCCATTGGCAAATTTAATAATGCCAATGTAATTAAAATGGCTCAATATAAAAAATTCCTCTGATTTTAATTAATCAGAGGTTTATTTTTATTTTAATTTTTTTATTGTTTCTGCATAATCTTTTGAATTTATTATAGCTGTTCCAGCCACTAATATATCTGCTCCGGCATCTATTATTTTTTCTGAGTTTTCTACTTTAATTCCACCATCTGCTTCAATTTCATAGTCTAATTTGTGTTCTTCCCTGTAAGAATTAAGCTCTTTTATTTTTTCTATAGTTGGAAGAATTAACTCTTGTCCGCCCTTTCCTGGTTCAACTGTCATAACAAGTACTACATGCACATATGGTAAAAATTCTAATATTTCTTTTACATCAGTCTCTGGCTTTATAGAAATTCCTACTCTTCTTCCCTTTTCTTTAATATAATTAATCAAATTCATTACTTCTTCTTTATTTTTACAAGCTTCATAATGAAATGTAATTATGTTTGGATTAAATATCAAATAACTATCAACAAAGTTTTTTACGTCCTTTACCATTAAATGAATATCTAATGGAATCTTTGTAATATTATCCAAATATTCGCAATATTCTAGCATTATATCATGTGTATCATTTTCTACAAACTCACCATCCATAACATCTATATGAAAATAATTTGTGTTTGCATCTTCTAACTTATAAACAGTATCTATTATTTTTTCTTTTTTTACACTCAATAAGGATGTTGAAATATCTACCATTTGTGTTCCTCCTTGTCTTTTAATTCACTATATATTTTTACGTAATTGTCATATCTAGACTTTGCTATTTTACCTTGTTCAAGTTCAAGTTTTATTCCACACTCATCTTCTTTAATGTGGCTACAACCTACATATCTACATTTATCAATACAATTTTTAAACTCTCTAAAATATTTATCCAATTCTCTATATGGAATTTCATACACGTCAAATGTCGAAAAGCCAGGCGTATCTGCTATATATGTATCTGTATCAAGCTCATATAAGCAAATATCTGTTGTGGTATTTTTTCCACGCTTATTCTTCTGGCTAATTTCTCCCTCTTGTGTTACATTTTCTTTAAACAAATCGTTTATTAGTGTAGACTTTCCAACTCCAGAATTTCCAGCAAATGCACTGATGTTATTCTTTAATTCTAATAAAATTTTTTCAACTCCAATTCCATTTTTTGCATCAGTTTGTATTACTTTATAGCCTATTTCTTCATATATTTTTTGAATATTTAAAAATTCGTGTTTATCATCTAAATCAATTTTGTTTAGAACAATTACGGGCTTTATATGTAAAAACTCTGCAAAAGCAAGCTGTTTATCTAATAACAACAAATCTGGCTTTGGATGCTTGCTAGACACCACAAACACAATTTGATTTATATTAGCAAGCTTCGGTCTTTTTATGTATGACACTCTTTTTTTCACACTTTCAATTACAGCTGTTCTCTTATTTTCATCAACAATAGAAAATTCAGCTATGTCTCCAACTACAGGAGTAAAGCTGTCATTTTTAAACTTTCCTCTAGCAGTAGCAATATAGTTGATATCTCCTAATTTTATTTTATATAAATTTGCTTTATTTTCTATAATTAATCCTTGCATTTATGCCTTCCTACTTTAAAATTACATTTATATTATACCAAATTTACAGTTTTTTTACAATGAAAATTTAACTGTATTTTTCTTTAAAACTACATATATAAAAAGGTCAACTAGGACTCTTAATCAAAGAATCCCAGTTAACCTTTCTTTGCTTTGCCTATTTACTGTTGTGTTCTCACAATAACAGGCTTTGTTCTGACCTTTCGCACAAGTCTAACTTACGTTAGCTCATTACTTCGCCGCCATAGACAATCTGCTGTCCAACAGCTTGAAAATTTCCTCGTTTTCATTTTCGTTTACCGAAATGGTGAAGCAATAGCATTTGTCAATGTCACAATCAATTTCCTTGTTATGTTCCTTAGTCACCAAACTCTGATAATATATTGTTAACTCATAGCCATCTTCCTGAGGCATCTCCTCATATAAAAGGATACCAACTTTTTCTTTCGGCAGGCTAGTTTCAATGTAGTCTTTTAATGCTTTGACCACATCTTCGTCCTGGTCAAGGAACTGCTCACGAGTAATCTCGGTATTTGCTCGATAAGTATCTTGCACACCATAAACATCTCCACCACATTCTTCTGTGATTTCGAAGTAAGCAGCTTGCCGATTTAACGGATCCTTTCGGCCACAAGCGACCAGCAGAATGGCACTAATAACGAGCATAATGAACATTTTTTTCAGACTTTTCATCGTGAATTTTCCCTTTCTTGTTGTTTCAAAGTGTTGTGAATTCGTACGTTTATATAAAACACCCATTAGGATGCATTGCGAAAGGAATTATATTGCAAAAAAACGTATTTAACGTTTTTACTATATATATTATAGCTCTTTTCTTGTAATTATGTCAAGTTTATATGACTACTCTTGTATTTTGCAAATTGGAGACGTGCATTTTTTGCTCCGTCCCCAATTTGTACCCAATTTGTACTTTATTCAAATGTATATGAACTTGTTGTGTTTAAGTTTATGTCTTTTTGTGACTTTAATATGTCATCTACATATACTTTTACTGTTACTGTGCCTTTTCCACTTATTTTTGTTTGAATATTTGTTGAATTTAAGTCTACTTTCTTGTCATATACTTTGTCTTCTCCAACTTTTACTGTAAGTTTCTTTTCTTTTACTGTTGTTGAACTTGAAGAACCTGTTGTATTTGTTGTGTTTGTGTTTTCTTTATCTGGTACTTCGTAACCTCCTGTAAGTGATTTTACGTTTATTGTTATTGTAGCTTCTTTCATTTCAGCTAGCTTATTTACTGTTATTGTTACTTCTGTTCCTTCATCTATATTTTCACCAGATTTTATGCTTTGCTCTAATACTTCTCCATTTTCTTTGTCTGTGTTTTCTTTGTATTCTGTTTTTACTACCAAGTTTTTAGCTTCTAATGCTGATTTTGCATCTGCTTCTGTTTTTCCTAATACATTTGGCATTACTACTTGGTTTACACCTGTTCCAATGCTTACATGTATTTTTACTGTATCACCTGCATTTGCTGTTGTGTTTGCATCTGTTTCTTGGCTAATTACTATTCCTTCTTTTATTGTTTTACTTGTTTCTTCTATTTTTTCTGCTTTTAATTTATTCTTTTCTAATGCATCAACTGCTTCTTCATATGTCATACCAGCAACCTTTGGAACTGTAGTCTGCTCTGTTCCTTTGCTTATTTTTACAGATACTGTGCTTTTTTCTTTTACTTTGTAATTGTCTGAATATACAGGATTTTGTTCAAAAACTTTTCCAGCTTCTACCTCAGAATTATAATCTTCTCCTGCTTTTTCGTATACAAGTTTGTATTTTGCAAGTTCTGCCTTTGCGTCTGCCTCAGTCATTCCAACTAAGTTTGGAATTTGAACATCTTTTACTGAATTTGCATTTAATATTGCAGATGTTATTGCTATACTTCCTGCAAATATTATTAAGCAAAGTACTATTATTCCTAAAACTTTTGTCTTTGGATGGTTTTCAAAGAATATGGCAACTTTATTTTTCTTCTTTTTATTGCTACTCTTAGCATTTTTCGCCATATCATCTGTAATAGCATCCATTCTTCTTGTTAAGCCATCGTCTAAATCTTCTTTCTCAACAAATTCTCCATCTGGATTTTTTAAGGCTTGTGCTAAATCTCTTAGCATGGCTGTTGCAGTTTGATATCTAGCCATTGGCTCTTTTTGCATAGCTTTTAAAATTATATCATTTACCGCCTTTGGGATGTTTGGATTTATTTCCATTGGTGGTACAGGATCCTCTTGCATATGTTTTAATGCAACAGAAACTGATGTATCTGCATCAAAAGGAACTTTTCCTGTAAGCATTTCGTACATTACAACACCTAAAGAGTAAATATCAGATTTAGCATCTGTATATCCTCCTTTTGCTTGCTCTGGTGAGAAATAGTGTACAGAACCAATAGTTGTTCCAAATGCTGTTATTGTTGAATTTGATACTGCCTTTGCTATTCCAAAGTCTGTTACTTTTGCAACTCCATCTTCTGTAATTATTATATTGTGTGGTTTTATATCTCTATGAACAATGTTGTTTTTGTGAGCCATTTCTAAGGCTGATGCAATTTGTCCTGCAATATTTACAGACCATTTCCAAGGAAGTGCTCCTTCCTCATTAATTATTTGCTTTAGAGTTTTTCCTCTTACTAATTCCATTACTATATAATAAATTCCATCTTCATTTCCAACATCATATATTGAAACTATGTTAGCATGAGTAAGACTTGCCGCTGCTTGAGCCTCTGAATTAAATCTTTTTACAAATTCATCATCTGTGGTAAATTCATCTTTTAGTACTTTAACAGCAACATCTCTATTTAAAACCTTGTCTCTTGCAACATATACTGTTGCCATTCCCCCAACTCCGGTTTTACTTATAATTTCATATCTATTTGCTATTGTTCTTCCTATTATATCCATAAAATTTTCTCCCTATTACATTATAATAACAACAGTAATGTTGTCTAATCCGCCATTATCATTTGCTTGTTTAACTAAATTTTCTATAGCATTTTCTTTGTCTTGCTTAATTATTTCATATATGTTTTCTTCTCTAATCATATTTGTTAGGCCATCTGAACACATTAAAATAATATCATCTTTAATAAATGTTTTAGTATATACGTCTGGCTCTACAGTTTCTACACACCCTAGGGCTTTTGTAAGCATATTTTTCTTTGGGTGACTATATGCTTCTTCTTTGGTTATAGTTCCGTCGTCTACCAATGTTTGAACATAGCTATGGTCTTTTGTAAGTCTTCTCATAAACTCTTTACGTATTCTATATACTCTGCTATCTCCAACATGACCTATGTATATTCTACTATTATATATTAAGCAAACATCTAATGTAGTACCCATTCCTCTTAAGTTTTCTTTACTTTGAGCTTTTTTATATACCACACTATTTGCATATTCAATTGCATCTTTTAAAAGTGTTTCTAGCTTTTCTTTGCTATCTTTATTTTTTGCAAAATGCTTATGTATGTAGTCTCTTGCAGATTCTACGGCCATTCTACTTGCTACCTCTCCTGCATTATATCCGGCCCATTCCGTCTGCTAATATAAACAGTCTTATTTTATCTTCTGGTTTAGATACATAGTAGAAATCTTCGTTTGTTTTTCTTTCTCTTCCTATGTCTGATTTAGCAAAAACTTGCATTTTATCACTTTCCTTTCTTACAAGGCATTTTTAGGTTAAATAGTTGAATTTTGTCATATAATAAAAGTAATTCATATATAAATATTTTAACTATATATTAAAATATTCAATTTTTTCAACCAATTTATTATAATAAGCTTTCTTTTAATATTAGTTTTACCTTTTGCTACTTTAGTTAGCTTTATCCTCTTTTAAATTTTGTCTTCTTAACTGTCCACAAGCTGCATCAATATCTGAGCCTAATTCTCTTCTAATAGTTGCAACTATCCCATGGTCATTTAAATAATCTCTGAATTTTATAATATTTTCATTAGAGCTCTTTGTAAATTTTCCATTTTCTATTTTATTTATTGGTATTAAATTTACATGGCATAACATACCTTTTAGCAAATTTACTAATTCTTTTGCATCTTCTAAATTATCATTATTATCTTTTGCAAGTGCATATTCAAAAGATATTCTCTTATTAGTAATTGCTATATAATCTCTGCATGCCTTCATAAGCTCTTCTATGTTGTACGCATTATTAACAGGCATCATACTAGAACGCTTTTCATCATTACTTGCATGTAAAGAAACAGATAATGTGCATTGTATATTTTCATTTGCCAAATCGTAAATTCTTGGCACTAATCCACTTGTAGATACACTTATGTGTCTTGCTCCAATATTCAACCCCTTAGGATTGTTTAATATTCTTATGGCCTTTATTACATTATCGTAATTATCTAATGGCTCTCCAATTCCCATAAATACAACATTAGAGATTTTGTTACCCGTATCTTGTTCAACAGCTAAAATTTGCTCAACTATTTCCCCTGCTGTCAAGCTTCTTATAAAAGGAATTCCTGTCGAAGCACAGAACTTACACCCCATTTTGCATCCAACTTGTGAAGATACACAAATTGATTTTCCATAGTGGTATTCCATAAGAACTGATTCTATTGCATTTCCATCTAATATATCAAATAGATATTTCTTAGTGCCATCAGATGATTCTAATTTTTTTAATATATTATAATTACAAATTGTATAATTTTGTTTTAGTTTTTCTCTTAATTCTAACGAAAGGTTTGTCATCTCATCAAAGCTTTTTACTTTTTCTTGATAAATCCATTTAAAAATTTGCTCTGCCCTAAAACCTTTTTCTCCTATGCTTACAAGTTCATCTTTTAAATCTTGTAAATCATAATCTTTTATATTTTTCATTTTATTTTCCTTCTAAACATATGCTTAATTGAAAAAGAATTAAATTTTTTCAATCTTTCTCTTTTTTTTATTTATACAATAATATTTATACCACAATAAAGGGATTTTTTCAATAGTTTCTACTAATAGTTGTATTCCTTGCACTAATAAAATAAACCCAAACTGTTAAATATTTATCCAACAATTTAGGTTCATTCAATTATCATATTATTCTAACTATTAGCCACATTATTCTTTCTTTCTGTCTCTTCCATAAGTTCTCTATCTTGTTGCATAAGCTTAGAGAATTGACTCTCAACATTACCTATTGTATACTGAAATGCATCAGATAGTCTTACAAATTGTCTTCTAAATTCTTCTGAACCATCACACTCCAATTTTATTTGATCAACTGTTCTATCTATTTCTTGCATTATATCTTCTATTTCTTGAAAAATTTTCATAATATCATTGTTTATTTCTTCTACTTCTTTAGATATATATCTCATTCCTACATCATCATATACTTGTAATGCCTGTATTTTTTGTATACTCTCTTTTTGTGGTACAGCTACATTCTGCTTTATATCTACGTCAGAAACAGTGTTTGCTATCTCTTCAAACATATATGGAACTTCTCCAACTATTGCTTCTAGAAATAAGTTTAATTGTGGAGCTAATTCGTTAAATTTAGTTACCAATTCATTATATCTCTTCCCATACCAACAAATATGCATTTCGGAAATTTTTCTGTAAATTGCTAATAATTTATTATTTATTTCTATAGCCTGCCCTCTAATACTATTAGATTGATTAGGCATATTTTCATAATCAATTTTTATCTGGTTTTCCATCTTTTCTCCTTTTACTTGCTTTGTAAACATCTTCTTAATCTTATACTCATAATATCTGTTTTAGGATTCTTTACAAAATTCAAGTCCAATATTCCTTCTGATACAAGCCAAATAGCCTGTTGTTTATTAAAAGCTTTTACACTCTTTAATAACTCATTTAATTTTTTTTGCATTTCATCTACTTTAGTTTCATCAATGTTATCACTTTTGCTAGTATAAGCTTCTTGTGCCATTTCAAAAGCATTGTTTGATATGCTACGAATTGTTTCAAAACTTTCGTCTCTGATTAACATTTGCCTTTTTTGCTCTAATGGTAATTTAATTACATCATCAGTAACATATTTCAACAAAGATTCCATATCACTTTTATCATCAATATTAAAATTTTGATTTATTTTTTCTTCTGCTTCTACTTGTTTATATAAGTATTTTTCAAAAGCTTCTGTTAATCTTTTTTTGTCAAAAGCATCTTTAGTTGATTCTGAAAATTTTATTACAAATTTATCTATAACATCTTTAAAATTTTCCATTTTATAATCCTTTCATTTAATTTTATATATTCTTTACTTTTGCTATTTGACAATCCCTGTCAAAATTTCTAGTTACTGTATTTAACGCTTGAGTTCCACCCCTTTGGTTACCTGTATTAGAATCTTTCATCATTGCATCCAATGCATCATAGGCCTTTTCATTTCCAGATATTTCATTATATACATTTTTAAATAAATCTTTATTTTCACCAGTATATGTTTTCATTAATACTTCTTCTCCATTTACACCTGTATATTTTGTCATTGAATCTGTTATTTTTTGTAATGCATCAGTGCTAGGATTGTATGCGCAATCTTCCCATTTTTCGCCATTTATTTTTCTTGCAAAATATTCTGTTGCTGCCTCATCTATTCCATTATAGTTTCCCTTCCATGTTAATTTGTATGGTGAATCTTCATACTTTCCAGTATATAATACATTCTCTCCTGTCTCTGGATCTGTGTAATAATATCCTGCTGTCTGAGACATTGTACCTGTACCATGTCCACCAACTTCATGTATTATTACACTTGGATCATTAGCATACCCTTCTCTGATATACACCCTATCTTGAGCCCCATTATTATATGCAACAATTCCTTCGTTATATTCTTCTAATTGTCTAAAAAATTCTTCATCTGAAAGCACTACTGCTTTATCTATTTGCTCATTATACTTATTAATCAGATCTTTTTTTTGTTCTTCTGTATAACAATTGAATTTTTCAACATATTTAGCATATTTTTCTTTTGCATCTGTTTTTGCTTCTTCAAAAGTCATCTTTGAATCTTGTTCTGTACCATTTATAGTTGCAGCATTCGGAACTGCTTTTTTTCCCTGTGTTGGCAATGAATCTATTCCAATAAAGGTTAATGCAGATGCTATTGCATTTTGTGCCACTTTCGCACCTGTTTCATTAAAGTATGTTTTTATTATTGCCTCAGACACAATGTTTGCTTCATATCTACCAATATTTCCAATTATGCCATTACCCATTTTAGCACCTATTATTGAGGTTATACGTCTAACTACTAGTGGTCCCGCAATAGCACCTACTGTAGTAACAACACCAATTGCTGTATATATCTCGTCATTAAGTCCATCTGATAAGTCTACTCCAATTGCATTTAGCAGATTATCTCCTACGGCAGATGTCCACTCTTTGAAATTGCTAGCTTCTGGTACATTAAATGCTGCTATTACTCTTTTAGTAACATCTATACCCTCTCTTAATAATTTGGTGGTAGCAACTATTGCAAATTGTGAGTCTTGAGAAGCTTGTGAGATTTGCTTTTGTTGACTAGTCATTGAAAATAATGTACCTCTTAAAGCTGCTGCTAAACCTCTTAGAGCTGCCGCAATTGCTTTTAAGTTTGCTGCTTCCGCTCTTAGAGTTGCTGCTCTTGCCATCGCAGCAGCATCAGCAGCTGTATCTGGAACCTGCTCATACTTTGTTACTGTATTTCCATCATCATCTGTTGTCTCATATGGTTCTGATTTATAATGTGGACAACTTGCCTCTTCTGCACTAGCATCTGCTTCACATTGTGCTGCTTTCGCATCATTTTCAGTTGCCTGTGCATCATAGCTTGAAGCATCAAAACTCATTTGACTAATCGTGTTCCCCAAACTTGTGATTATATCTGTGGCAACTTTCTCTACAAATTCAAACATAATTTCCTCCTTAGTTAGTGTATTTTTGTATTTGCTTTTTTAGTATTTGCATTGTCAATTATATCGTTTGTATTATTTATTAAACCTGTAAATAATACTCCCTTTAACTTATTTTGTCCATCTACATTTTTATATTTTGTTTTTAAGGAATTACTCACATTACCAGATACTCCAGTTGAGCCTGTCCTCGTATTACTTGAGCTACCGGAACTACTGTTATTTGAGCTACTATCCCCACCAAATAATTGTTTAAAAAAATTTCCAATAAACCCCATAATAAAATACCTCCTAACTTTTATCCTTTTATAACATCATCTGTTAACATTTCTAACTCTTTTCTAAATTCTATAGAATAATTTGTTGTAAATTGACAATTTGCAACATCTTGTATGTATTTTTCGTAGGCCTGTTGATTATATGAAACTGTTGTATACCTTACTCCATTTTTTTCAAATATTTGTTGCATATATGTCATCGAAGGATCATTATAAAAAGCCATTCCGCCTATCAATTTGCTCACTGTTATTTCATCAAAATTCATAAACTTATTTAATATAATCCTTATTTTCTCATTGTTTATTGCATTCTTAGATTTTAGATTTGAAAGGAATTCTGTAAGTGGTTGAATGGTTAATATATCCATTGTTTGTACCAAATATACTTGCTCTGAATACGCAAAGTAATCAGCATCTGTAGAAAAATCTGTGTCTATAATTACAACCTGATGTTTCTTCAAAAGCGTCTCTAATATATTTTCAACTCTTGCACTATATTCATTCTTTTCTGGTACATCTGTATATACAGTTAGGTTATTTTCAATTTGTAATCCATTCAGTTTTCCTTCACTTAAATCCTTAAAACTGTTTCTAATACTAACTCTTATAGACTCTTTGTTTTGAGTATATATATAGTATGAATCTTTATTTTGCGTCATATCTAATATAGCCACATCAAAGTTTCTTCTTGCCATTATTCTTGCAATATTATTTACTAAAAAAGATGTGCCACTTTGACTAGCTCCGATAAAAGAAACTATCTTTTTATTTTCTTGTAATAATTCATTTATTGTAAGATTAGTATTACTTTTGTACGTGTTATCTACATTTAGTGTCTTCATTCAAAATTCCTTTCAAAACTAAAATTTATATTAATATTACTTCTGTTCCATTTCTTATTGTTGTATCCTTTAAAAATGAGTTCAAATCAAACTCTTGTGCACTGATTTTATCATATAGCGTAGGAAGCGCTTTAGGATCATAATCTCCCTCACTTAGTTCTGATATTGCTCTTGATAATAATATAATTATCTCATATATTTTTTTGTTAGAAGGAATCCATACATCATAGACTCCTTCCAACATAGGAACATAAACTTTTACTAAGACTTTATCCATTTTTTTCACCAGCATCTTTCATTCCTATTAATTTTATCAGCTTAGCTTCTTCTTGTTTTATTAAGTATCCGAAGCTTTCTCCACAGTTGTTTACTAAATTTCTAGCGCTTGTGTTCATTCTTATTAAGTATTGATCTGCAACACCATTGCCTACCCAAATTCCAGAATCTTTTGTGATATACGCTTTATACCAGTCATCATATTCATGGTTCTTTAATTTAAATACACTATCAACTACTATAAATGTATAATTCTTTAATTCTTCAGCTTTTCTAAGATCTGACAAAATTTCTTTTTCTATGTTTATTAAGAACTTATCAATTCCAACTATTATACATACATTGTATTTTGATTTACTTATATTGTTTTGTATTCTTAATGAATAGTTCTGATAGTCAAGTTTTATGTTTTTACTAGCAGTTTGTACAATTCCCTCTGCATCAAATACGGTTACATCAATGTCTTCTAGTAGTTTTAATTCCTCGTATAAATGTGTTACATATTCTGTAGCTACTTCTATATTTTTTGCTGAAATTAAATTTACTAAATTGCTCTTAAAATTATATATTGCTAAGTTCAAACTATCTTTGTAAATTCCAACTGGTAATTTATCCAAACTTTTTACAAATTCTTTTATCTCTTCTACCTTTATTTGATATGGTAAAACTGGAATAGGATCTGCCTTTTCGTCATATTTTTCATTTAATTGTTTTATCTTATCTCTTATAAATACATTCCATTTTTCTGGTTCGCATATACGAGCTGTTTGGAATTCATATATGTCACTATATTTTATCAATCCTCTTCCAAACATGTGAGCAGGTCTTTGTTTTCTAACTCCATCTATTATATTTAAATAATCATCTTCATTATTTAATTGTAATGCTATTTTTTGTTTAAAGTTTTGAGATAGTCTATATCTTACACTGTTATATGCACTTGCTGTAATTACAAATATGATTCCATATTTTATTCCCTCTCTACATAGAGTAAGCAATACATCGTCATATTTTTCTCCGAAGTTTTCCACAAATCCTTCATAATTGTTTATAATTATAAATACTTGTGGCATTTCAGCACCTGTATCATTTATATATAATTTTATATCACCATCATAGTTTGATAAAATTTCTGTTCTTCTTTTCATTTCTCTTTGTAGTATTTCGAACAATCTATTTATTTTTTCTGTATCTGTACTTAATACTACATCACCTATATGTGGTGCATCCTTAAAGATTTTCAAAGCTTCACTACCAAAGTCAATTAAATACATTTGAGCTTCCTTAACAGAGTATGTTGATATTATGTCATATACCATTGTGCTTATGAATGTTTCTTTACCACTCTCAGCATTTCCATAAACAATAACATTCCCCTGTTTCTTAAAGTCAATTTTAACTGGTCCTTGTCTTTGGTTATATGGATCATCATATTCTCCAACTACAGGTATTACTTCATTTTCTTTTTTCTGTATATTGTATTTTTTCTTAATGTTATCTAACATAATAACATTTGGTATATTATCCAACCATAATGGTTTAAGTTTAATGTTTTCATGTTTTCCAAGCTGATAAATATATTTTACAATGTTGGTTAACTGTTCACCATCTTTTCTTGTTGGAGACTTTAATGTATCATCTACTTTTTTTATTACAGAACCAATATTTGATACAAATTTCATTGAAGTATCTACTTTTTTCTTGATTATGTCTGATGGCTCATAACTTGCTCCAGCCCAAGCAGATTGTCCTAATGCAAAATATTCGTTATTACCAACTTGAATATAAAATTGTCCAACCCTCTTTAAATCTGCCGCATCTGGTCTTTTTATAACATCTATACTGTCTTGTCTGTCTTGTACTTTTAAACATATACCGAACCTACTATTACTACGAATTTGGTCATTTACAACGCCAGCCGGTTTTTGAGTTGCAAGTATTAAGTGTACTCCTAAACTACGTCCTATTCTCGCAACACTTATTAATTCATCCATAAAGTCAGGTTGTTGCTGTTTTAACTCTGCAAATTCATCACATATTATCAATAAGTGCGGTATTGGCTCTTTTACAATTCCATCATGGTATAATTTTTGATACTTGTATATATCAATAGTTCCTTCATCTGTTTTTTCTCTTGCCTGATTAAACTTTACTTGTCTTCTTCTTAGCTCACTCTGTATAGAAACTAAAGACCTTTGAAGTCCGGCTTTATCAATATTTGTTATGGTTCCAACTATATGAGGTAATTTCACATCACCTTTTTGGAACGCTCCTGCAAGGCCTCCACCTTTGTAATCTATTAATATCATAGATACATCATTTGGATGGTAGTTAACCGCAAGTGAAAGGATATATGTGATTATAAATTCACTCTTTCCGGATCCAGTACTTCCTGCTATTAATCCATGTGGTCCATGTGCCTTTTCATGAATATCTAACACAATTGGCATTCCATTAGTATCGATTCCTATTGGTGCTTGCAAAGATTTTGTAGAATCATTTGTCATCCATCTTTGTAATATATTTAACTGTTCAATTCTACCAGCATCATACATTTCCAAAAAAGTATATACCTCTGGTAATGCAAACTTTGATGTTGCATTAAGCTTAATGGGTATATTAGATAACCTTTGCCCAATATTTTCGAAAAAGAACGTGAAAGATGGATCAAAATAAAACTCTTTTTTTGTAGTCGATGTAATTTGATTTTCAAATAAGCTACCATTTGTTCCGTCTATACTAATAAACAGTTGACATTCATTTGGTAAATGTAACATATTATCTGTTAAACAGAACAATCCAAATCCTAAGTTCCTCTTTGCGTTTAAAATTTCTGTTATTATTTTAAGTCCTTCTATTTTTTGGTAATCATCTGTTATTATTAAATAATATGGTGCAAATGAACGGTAATCAAATTTGTCATCATACTTTCTTCTATTATTTAATTCAATTTCAAGATATCTTGAAATATCCTTCATGTCCTCATATTCGTCTGCCCAAAATCTAATTTGTTTTTGTTCATCCCACACATGTGGTAAGGTTTTCATGTTCTCCCATCTTATGGTTTTCTCTTTTTTTAATAAGAATACTAATTTTAAATCTGCATAACTATGCAACGCAATTAATTGCATAATTAAATTTTGTGCAAACTTTTCAGTTGTTCTATCATCATTTTCAATAATTGCAGCCGCAATATTTTTTGATGTAAGAGAAGCCGTAATTGGAACATTCTTTATCACCTTAGATTTTCTTGCTACAGAATTTATTAATTCTACTAGGTTATCTTCCTCCAAAGAAAATTCCTTATTAGGATACTCTATATCTGCCTCTATTGGCAAATTTCCAAGTCCTAACCTCACAGTAAGAAAATCATCGTCCTCTGTTCTTCTTTCCCATAGCCTAGATTCTCTATTTAATATTATTCTAGCACATTCCTCAGCAGATAAATATTTTTCAAAAAGTATCTTCTTTTGTTTAAGCATTACATCGTCTATTTGTTGAATTTTTTTATTTATATATTCTTTATATTTTTTCTGACGTTTAGCTTCTTTCTTTATCTTCTTATTTTTCTCATACTTATTATTAAGTATTGGAAACAAAATCATACTAATTAACATTGAGACTGTCATTAATGCAGATAGTCCGGTACTTTTAAAAGATGCCGTTCCACTTGAAACATCGCTAATTGTTGAACTCATAGATAATACCATTACAATTCCCATAGCCAGACTTGGTCCTATTGTATATATTAATGGTTTTTCGTCTTTCTCTTGTTTTTGTGGTGGAGCATCTATTTTTATTTTTTCTTTTTCAATTTTGTTAGTTATCCTTGGTGCTCTCGTAAAGTAATCTTTATCTGTAAAAAGTTGAACATCTTCATCTGTTACTTCACTACTTGTTATTATTCTGTTTTCTTTTTTTACAATTTCCAGTTTATTTAAATTATATGTTACTCTATTAAAAGGATTATTTATGAAAACATTGTTTCCAACAATTATAATCCTCAATCCCATTATAAATATAATATCACCATTAAATAGTAACTTTAATCTATTTGCCACTGGTAAATCATTTAGAAAAGTTCCATAACTTTCATCAAAATTTTCTACCATCAACTTTCCATTGCTGTAAAAAATTCTGGCTTGTTCTTGCTTTATTAAAGAATTATTATATATAATATCGCTATCTGCTTTTCTTCCAATTGTTATTTCTTGAAAATTTTTAGCATTTAACTGAATAAAATCTCTCTCATATGTCGGTTCACAAAGCAATATATACAGCATATTTGGATTACTTGCTAAAGAAATATAATATATGCCATTTTCTTGTAACTTTATCTCACTAAAAATATTCGCTTTGTTTTTTACTATTTTCGAGATATTCCATGAATTTATTGCTCTTGGATCCAAGATTTTGGCTTGTTCATTACTATATATGTTCCATTCATTATTTTTTCCAATAATGTTTACAAGTTTCTTTCCATCGTCACTATTTGTTATCCAATAATTACCTGTTTTTTTATGAGGTAATATTAATTTATACAAAACATTTTTTCCTATTAATGTGACTAGCATTTTTTTACACTTTCCTATTTATTTTCAAGTTCTTCTATTGCTTCTTTTAACTTTTTCTTGAACTCCTCTTCTTCTTCATCTACTAGTCCAATAAAATGTACTTCTTCTATTTGTGAATGATTGAATACATAGTTAGCCTCTGATGTTAGCATTCCCTCTGGGTATAGGCATCCACTATAATCCCATATATTTTTTTGACCTTTTTCATCTTGTTCCATTTGTAAAAATCCTGTTATCATAAGTCTTTTTTGACCATTTTTTAATTTTACTACACTACCTATTGGTAATAACTTTTCTTCCATAAATAAATTTCTCCCTTCGTTTGTTTCAAAACATATTATATATGCTTTCTAAAACTGGTCATGCTTTAGAAAGCACATATAGTGCTTTCTTTTTATTGTACTGTGTTTGATTTCTCTGTATTTTCGATATCTTCTTGTGTTTGTGTCATTAATTTTGAAAATTCATTATTAATATTATCAAAAGCTGATAATATATCATTTTTTAATTTTTCAAATCTTGCTTTAAAACTTTCAGAAGCTTCACTTTGCCAATCAACTCTGTTATATTCTGATTCAATTTTATTCATTAATTCTTTTGATGAATCAAATTTTGCAGATACATTTCTTTGTGTATTTGCAACATCTGATGTCATGAATCTCATTCCAACATCATTTGTTATTGGTAAGTTTTCAATATTATTTGCAGATGTTTCTTCTGCTGATGTTACATTTTGTCCTTTATCAGCTTGTGCATAGTTGTTAGCTACTGTTTCAACTGCAAATGGTATTTCTGTAACAACCAATTTTAATAAGTCGTTTATTTGTGGTATTAATTCATTAAAATCTTTTACTAATTCATTGTATCTAACTCCATACCATGAATTGTGCATTTCTCCTATGTTTGTGTATGCAGCTCTTAGTTCGCTATTTAGCTCTAATGCATACTCCCTCATTGCTTTTGCTTGTCTTGGCATTGCCTCATAATCTACATGATCTATTCTTGCCATATCTTTTTCCTCCTTTAAGATTATCATTTTAGAATGATATTTTCAAAATCATAATAACAATACAAAATTTAAATGTCAATAGTTTTTTTATTTTTTCCATATTCGTAAATTTATATTCAGCGGTCTTACAAAAAATATGATGTAAATTTTTAATAACCTTTACATCATATTTTCATTTATCTTTTAAATTCTTCTAGTCTTTGCTCATATGCATCCATTGTTTCTTTTTCAAAAGCTATTGTTGGCTTCTCTACTCCTAGCATTTGAATCAATTTCTTGGTAAACAATGGGTTTAATATTAATATTGGTCCTATTAAATATGTTCCAATAAAGTTATTTTGTTTTATGCCTTCTAACTTGCTTTCTTTATTTAGTCCTATTCCTTTTTCTGCTTTTACAAAATAAGTATTTTCATTATCTCCATATGCCATTGTAAATTGGCTCTTAAACCCTACTATTTCTATATCTTCATATTTTCCTAAAAATATACTATTATGTCTGTGCATCATATCTCTTTTGGCATATATATCGAATATTGAAAGTGCTTCTATCTTACTTCCATCTTCATTTTCTATATATTTTCCAAATAATTCTATTGCATTTCCTGTTACTAAAAATACTACATTTTTCTTTATTAGTTCTTCTATTCTTTCTTTATATGGTCTCAATTTGCGTATTGCAACTTCTTGAATATTTTCCGGCATTGGTCCCATATATATCATGTCAATATCTTGTGTTACAAATGCAGGCTCAGAATTTATTTCTGTTTTTATTATTTCTGCATCTGGCAAACATTTTTTTAAATATTTTATATTACTAATATCTCCAAATAAGTTGCAAACTTCTGGATATAACATTTCTATTTTCATTCTTCAACCTTCTTTCCGAAAGTATCTTCCAATATTTTCTTAACTTCTTGATGAACTTCTTCCTTCTGTTTCATTGCATATAAATCATACAAAACATAAACACTTTCTATGTCTTTAGGCTTGAAATATTTTCTTACAGACTCAACTTCATCTCTATCTGCAAATATTTTTTCCTTTGGTACTCCTGCCATCAAAAGCCTTACAATTGTGTCTTTTGCCCTTTTACCACTTACTATTATTTGTTCAACATTGTCTCCATTTAAGAACTCATAGTCTGTATCATAGAACCATGTTATAGTTTCATTATCTTCATGCAAGTCATCTAAAAATAAAATTATAGTTTTCTTTTCTGGTTGTTTTCTTACATAGTCAAATACTCTAGAACAAGCAATTGGGTTCTGTCCTTTCGCAAGGTGAAGTACAATTTTCTTTCCCGCAACCTCGTCTTGCGAAAATCTTGTATCTACTATCTTTGTTTTCTTAAGAGCTTCATTTATTTTTTCGTCACTTACTCCAACCTGTTTTAGAGCAACTATTGCGGATAACATATTATAAATGTTTATTATACCATCTGCTACCATTGAATAACTGTATTCTGTATTTTTATCATTGTCTTTTATTGTTACAAGTTTATTTTCAAAGTCAATTTTTGTTGTTTCATAGTCTCTTTTTGGAGTTCCAAATCCACAATTTGGGCACTTCATTTTTCCAACATGATGATATCTATAATATTCATATTCTAACTTTGTACCACATTTTGGGCATAGTACCATGTCTTGAACAATGTTTTCACATTTTTCAGTATCAGTATCTAGTCTATCTATTCCAAAATAAATCTTCTTATTTTCACTGGCTAAATTTACACATATTGGATCATCACCATTTGTAATTACTGTTGTAGCCTTTGGTATTGCATTGTTTATAATTCCAGCAATAAATGCGGTGTGTGCATTTCTTTTTAGTGAATCTCTCGAAAGATTGTTACATACTAGATATGTTGGAGTAATATATTTAAAAATATGGATTGTACTCCTCTCGTCCATCTCAAATACTGCAATATCTTTTGTATTTTTTCCTGTTATTGTGTTATTATTTACAAAGCTTGCTGCAATTCCAGTATTCATATTTGAACCATATCTATTATTAATAACTTTGTATCCATTATCTTCTAGCACATCATTAATCATGTTGGATACTGTTGTTTTTCCGTTAGTTCCTGTAACTCCTATAATTACTGGTGGTTTATCTATTTGCTCTAGAAAGTTAGGGCATATTTTTAATGCTAAATTTCCTGGAAAATATGATGCATTTCTTCTTAGCAATTTTAGAGATTTATTTGCACATTTTGCTAAAAACATTGCTGTATAAAATTTAAAAGTTTTCTTCATCTTAAAATAAATTCCTTTCTTATTTTGTAAAAATTTCTAGTTTCATTATGTTTTACTTTGTATTATTTTCAAGTTTAACATTTATCTATAATATAAATTCATTTACATTTTACCTTTATATTGTTTATTTTTCAATACATTTTACAATTTTTTTCATTTTGCTTGCTAATTTACTTTTCTTTATTTATAATGGTATTAATAAAATAAAAGGAGTTAATCATATGAAAAAGAAAAAGCTAAAAGAATTTGTAATTTTAAGTTTAATATTTATTTTAATAATTGCTTGTATCATTTTACTAATATTAATTATTAGAGATAAATATTATCTTTCTCAAGAATCAATAATATATATTTCAGAATCCCCTAATCCAGATTATTTCCAATGGTCTAGTTCTGTTTCATCATATTATTCAATATATAAGGATGGCACAGTATATAATACAGAATACCGTTCTACATCAGATATTGAGTACACATCTTTTAAAAAATCTCACTTTGTAAAAAAACTTAATAAATCTGAATTAGAAAGCTTAACCTTGGAATTAAGTAACTTAAGCAACTCTTCATATGTATCCACAAAGCGCCCCTCATTAAAAAACTTGAACATTCATGATACTTATTATTGTTTTAGCATAAATGACTCAACATATTATTCAAAAAATTACAGTGTTTATACTAATATACTTGCAAAATATATAAACCAACATGATTATGAATCAAATCAAATATCTAGTTACATTTATAATTATATAAAAAAAGAGTATCCTGCTACTAATCCAAATTTTGAATTAACCGACACCGATAAACAAAATATTTTAATTAATGTAAAAAAGCATTATCCTAATTCAAAGTTATCTGATTATGAAATACTTGATTTGATTAATATTAATAGTGTAGGAATCATGGTAGAACAAATAGAGCAATTGCATTAGTATAAAAGATTATGTAAAAAGTCATCAATAAGTTCAAAAATCTTATTGATGACTTTTAGTTTGTAATTTTTTTGTCTTTAATACAATTTTTCCAATATGTTTTGTATTTGCTTGCTCATAAATATTGCTCTCATATCATTTATTTCGTTGTATTCTTGTAATTTGCTTAATTTCTGCAATATGGCTTTTGTCTTTTGTTCTTGTTCTTTTTGCATAGCTTTTCTTATTTTTATTTCCTCATCTAGTTTTTTATTTATTTCTTCTAATATTACTGCAAGTGTTTCTTCATTTTTACTATGGGTAGAACTCATAATACCACCTGCTTTCTATATTAAATTATTTTTCAACAAATTCATCTATTTTAATGTGAACATCCTTAAGTTGCTTATCTTCTACTCTGCTTGGTGCATTCATCATTGCATCTCTTGCTTTCTTGTTCTTAGGAAATGCTATTACTTCTCTAATGTTTTGAGTATTTGCAATTAACATTACAATTCTATCAAGTCCAGGAGCTGCACCTGCATGTGGAGGTGTTCCATATTTAAATGCCTTATATAATGCTCCAAATTTTTCTTCTACTGTTTTTTCTGAATACCCTGCTATCTCGAAAGCTTTTACCATCAATTTAGGGTCATGGTTTCTAACTGCTCCAGAAGCCATTTCATATCCGTTACATACTAAATCATATTGATATGCTAAAATATCTAATGGGTCTTTATTTTCTAATGCTTCCATTCCACCTTGTGGCATTGAGAATGGGTTATGATTAAAGTCAATTTTTCCTTCGTCCTCATTGTATTCATACATTGGGAAATCTACTATAAAGCAGAATCTGTATACATTCTTTTCCAATAAATCTAGTCTATTTCCTAATTCTATTCTTACTTGTCCTGCTATTTTTTGAGCTGTTTCTAATTTATCTGCTATAAAGAATATGCTATCTCCAGATTTTGCTCCGAATTTTTCTTCTAATCCTTTTAAAATATCATCTGTTATAAATTTAGCAATTCCACCTTGTGGAGCATTGTTTTCATCAATTTTTGTCCATGCAAGACCTTTAGCCCCTTGTTCTTCAACTGCAAATTCTGTCATATTATCAAAGAATTTTCTGCCTTGAGCTGCGCCATTTGGAACAACTATTGCTTTTATTACCTTATCTTGGAAAGCTTTAAATTCTGTTCCTGCAAATATTTTTGTTGCATCTTGTATTATTAATGGGTTTCTTAAGTCTGGTTTATCAATTCCATACTTCTCCATTGCTTCTCTGTATGGTATACGTATAAATGGACCTTCGTCTACTTTCCAGTCTGTAAATTTCTTAAATACAGTTGGTACCAATTCTTCCATTACAGCAAGTACATCTTCTTGAGTAGCAAAAGCCATCTCAAAATCGACTTGGTAGAACTCCCCTGGTGCTCTATCTGCTCTTGGATCTTCATCTCTAAAACATGGAGCAATTTGGAAGTATTTATCAAATCCAGAAATCATAAGTAATTGTTTAAATTGTTGTGGAGCCTGTGGTAATGCATAGAACTCTCCTGGATGCAATCTGCTTGGAACTAAGAAGTCTCTAGCCCCTTCTGGTGATGAATTTGCAAGTATTGGAGTTTGAATTTCTGCAAATCCCATTTCATCCATTTTATCTCTTATAGTTTTCATTATTTTAGAACGTAGCAATATGCTATTATGTATTTTGTTATTACGTAAGTCTAAGAATCTATATTCTAGTCTTAAATCTTCTCTTACAGCTTCAATATCAGCTTTTTCTGAATTTATTTCAAAAGGCAATGTTGATTCACATTCACCTAATAAAACAACTTTCTTTGCATCTATTTCAATTTCTCCAGTAGGAATCTTTGAATTTTTATTAGATCTTTCGACAACTGTTCCTTCCACAGAAATAACGCATTCTGTGCATAAATTAGCTATTTGTGCCTTTAATTCTTCACTAGATACAACAATTTGAGTAATTCCATATTGGTCTCTTAAATCTATAAAAGTCATTCCTCCAAGATTTCTAATTCTTTGAATCCATCCTGCAAGTTTAATTTCTTGTCCAACATTTTGAATGTTTAACTCACCACAATTTTGTGTTCTATATACGTTTGTCATTTACATTACATCCTTTTCATTAAAATTTATTTTATCCGTGCCATAATTTTACAACATTTTTCAGTAAAAGTCTATACTTACGATGTTGTAAATTAAAATAATTTGTAGAAAAAAGTAGTACAATTCTTATTGCACTACTTAAAATTTATTTTTTAATATATATTGAAAAAGTTTCATCATCAAAAACTTTCTCATAATTCTCGTCTGCACTTATATATGTATTTATTATTTCTTTATCTTCAACAATAGCATAGTCAATTTCATACTTTGCAAAAGTATCATTATAATTAACATTTCCTCTTGATGTTTCAAGCCAATCTTTCAATATTGTTACATTATTGAACTCTTCTGTAAATATTTCTGACCTAGAGTCCACAAATGCTGGTATTCCTGAAAGTTCTAAATAACTTCCATAATTAAAACTATTGTATATCCTCAAATTTATATAATCTAAATTTTCTTTAATAAAGTTTACAGCTTCAACAGGGTATTTCTTCTCATTTACATATTTTTCTCTTATTCTAGTAACCATATTGCTCGAAAGACCAATCACAATTACTATTGTTGTACAGCCTAGTACCCAATTTTTAGAGAAAAAATTATTTAATTTTTCTAATATATTTTCTGTGTCATAGGTCTCGAAGAAATTTGTTATTAGTCTTACAACCGGAATTGTTCCAATTAAATATAAAAATGCTTGATTTCTCCTTGCCAAAATTGCCATAAAATATAATCCAAAGAACAATAAAATGTCACTTAATTTCATTTTTGATTTTGTTGCAAGCATTAATATATCAATAACTATAAGTCCTAATATCATTCCAATGGATGATATTATATCAGTCTGTTGCAACTCTGAAATAAACGTAGAAGATATGCCCCCAATAACTTTAAACATGTATGTATATGTGTATGTTCCAATTGGAGAAATAAAACTTCCTAATACAAGACATAAAATTGCTATAATCAACATTTTTATACTAATTGGCTCTAATATAATTTTTGATTTTTCTAGATTTTTATTTTTCATTATTTTGTGCATTATTGCTTCTGCTAAGTATGGTAACACAAGTATAATCGTCATGTACCAAACAGAAGCATGGAAATTTACAATTAATGCTGATATAACTAAAAATATAATATAATATCTTTTTTGTTTTGTACTAATCATTTTTTCAATGAAATATATTTCTAACAATAACAGTAAATATGAGATTATTTGACCGCGTGCAGTAAACGACCAATTTGATGTCATTAATAACATTGAAATTACTGTTGCAATAAACGAAAGAACAATATTATTCTTTTGCTTCAATAATATATTAAACAAAGAAAGTCCTGTCAAACTTGCAATTATAACTACAAACGCATAGATACCTGCAAAGCCAAAAGTGTTGTAAATAAATGCAATTGCCACATCAAAGGCCCATCTCAATTTATAAAACCCTAAATTCTCATGCCATGTAAGGTGATCTACATTATCGTATCCTTCTTGCAATATATGTTCACCTGTTGCAATAGTAAAAAATGTATCATTTTGCATTTCTTTTGTAACAGTCATCAAAATTATTACAATTAATAACATACTAAACACTATATACAATTTTTTATTTTTCATACTCAGTCCTCTCTTCGCCCAAAAAAGGGCGTCCCTATTGGGCGAATTTCTTATATTCTATCTTAAAACAACTTATTTTTCAATGTTTATTCATAATTTTCACATTCGATTACTTTTTTTCCTTGATTTTTTTGCTATTTGCGCGTATAATTTCCTTATATTAATTTAGAGATGGGAGTGTTTCTTATGAAGAAAGTAACAATTAAAGATTTATATCGTAACACAGAAAATTACATTGACAAAACTGTTGAAGTTGCTGGCTGGGTTAGAACAGTTAGAGATTCAAAAGCTTTTGGATTTATAGAATTAAATGATGGTTCTTTTTTCAATAATTTGCAAATAGTTTTTAACGATAAATTAGCAAATTTTGAAGAAGTTCGTAAATTAACAATCAGTTCATCTATTATAGTAAATGGAAAAGTTGTAAAAACAGAAAATGCAAAGCAACCATTCGAAATTCATGCAGATAGTGTAGAAATATTCAATCTAGCAGATGCAGATTATCCATTACAAAAGAAAAGACATTCTTTTGAATATTTAAGAACTGTTGCACATTTGCGTCCAAGAACAAATACTTTTAATGCAGTATTTAGAATTAGAAGCGTTGCAGCATTTGCAATACACGAGTATTTTCAAAATAATGGATATGTATATGTTAATACTCCTATAATAACATGTGCCGACTGTGAAGGTTCAGCAGAAATGTTTAAACTTACTACATTAGATTTGGACAAGCCACTTCCTCAAAAAGATGGAAAAACAGATTTTAGTGAAGATTTATTTGGAAAAAAAGCTTACATTACAGGTTCTGGACAGCTTCATGGCGAGACATTTGCAGAAGCATACGGAAAAATTTACACATTTGGGCCAACATTAAGAAGCGAAAATTCAAACACCAAAACACACGCCAACGAATTCTGGATGATTGAGCCAGAAATTGCATTCTGCGATTTGGAGCAATTAATGGACATAGAAGAAGATTGCTTAAAATTCGTAGTTTCTAGAGTTTTGGAGAAGTGTCCAGAAGAAATGGAATTCTGTAATAATTTTATCGAAAAAGGATTAATCGATAAGCTACACAAATTAGTTAATTCAAAATTTGTCAGAATTGACCACAAAGAAGCTATCGATATTTTAAAGAAAGCAGACAAAGAATGGGAATTTAAACCTGAATATGGCGAAGATTTAGCAAAAGAACATGAGAAATATTTAACAGAGTATTTCAATGGACCAGTATTTGTAAAGAATTGGCCAAAAGACATAAAATCATATTACATGAAACTTAACCCAGATGGAGAAACTGTTGCAGGTGTTGACCTAGAAGTTCCAGGAGCAGGAGAAATTATGGGTGGTTCTCAAAGAGAGGAAAATTACGATAAATTAGTTGCTCGTATGAAAGAAATGGGTATTGCAACAGAGCCATTATATTGGTACCTAGACTTACGTAGATATGGCTCAGTAATTCACTCTGGTTTTGGATTAGGATTTGAAAGGCTTCTTATGTACATTACAGGAATCGAAAACATAAGAGACGTAATACCTTATCCAAGAACACCAAATAACTGTGATTTCTAATAGGTTAAAAGAAGCATTATAGTGCTTCTTTTTGTTTGCACTGTTTAAATCTTTCAAAAAATAAATTAGACTTTTAAAGAGCATTCAAATTTACTTGAATGCCCTTTGTTTTATTTATTAATTTTTTGTCTTACATATTCGTACAACATAATCCCAGTTGCAACAGATGCATTTAAGCTTTCCGTCTTGCCCAGCATAGGTATTTTTACTCTGTTATCAGCTATTGCCTGTACTTCTTTTGAGACACCATTTGCCTCATTTCCAATTACAATTACTTTTTTATTGTATTCTATATCATAAACACTATCGTTTGTATCTAGCGAAGTTACAACAACTTTGAATTTATTTTTCTTTATTTCTTTAAGGGTCGCAACCAAATCATCAGTTTCTATTACTTTTACCCTTAATATTGCTCCCATGGTTGACCTTACAACTTTTGGATTATAACTATCTGCAGTTGTTTTTGTAACTATTATCTGTTTTAAATTTACACTATCTGCTGTTCTTAAAATAGTTCCTAAATTTCCTGGGTCTTGTATTCCATCTAGTGCAAGGATTATATCTTGATCATATTGTATTTTTTCTGTTTTACTAGGCTTTTCTAAAACAGCAAGAATCCCCTGTGGAGCAACAACATCAGTCAAAAAGTTAAATACTTTTGCATTTACATATATGCAATCATATTTTGCAATTTCATATAAAAGTTTCTGTTCTATATCTCCGGTTTTTAAGCACTCTTCGCAAACAACAATTTTATCTATTTTAGCATTTGCTACAATAGCCTCTTCAATCATCTTCACGCCTTCGATTATATACAAACCAGCTTCATCTCTGTACTTTTTATCTTTTAACTTTTTTATATTTTTTACAGTTTCATTATCTTTACTAGTAATAATTTGCATGAGCTCTCCTTCCAGTTATTTCTGTATAGAAACACTAAGTAAAATTAACATTTCTTTTATTATTTCTATAATCTTCTTTTCGTCTTTTTCGTTTGTGTTTAATGTTATGTATGGTTCAATTCCCTGTGAGAATCTTATTTTTGGTCCATATTTTGTTACTAATTTGTTTATCATGTCTCCGTTTATTTGAATGTTGTCTTTATCTAAGTAAAATACTACATTTTTGCCTTTTTGTGATAGTTTAAGCACATTTGCGTTTCTTGCAAGTATTTTTATTCTTGCAATTTCTATTAAATTTTCAACTTCTGTTGGCATTGTTCCATATCTGTCTATTATTTCATCTATAACGTCTTCTATATCTTTATTGTTTCTACACAATGCAATATCTTGATAGATTTCAATTTTTTGTGCACTGTCTTCTATGTATGTTTCTGGAATATAGCTTGATAAATCGATGTCTATTTGTACGTCTTTTTCTTCTTTTACCGGTGTTCCCTGCATCTCTCTTACGACTTCATCTAGCAATTTACAGTAAGTATCATATCCAACTTGCTCCATGTGTCCAGATTGAATTTCTCCAAGCATGCTTCCTGCACCTCTTATTTCCAAATCTCTCATGGCAATTTTAAATCCAGAGCCAAATTCGGTAAATTCTTTTATTGCCTTCAATCTCTTGTCTGCAACTTCTGATAATAATTTATCTCTTCTATATGTTACATATGCGTATCCTTGCCTGTCTGAACGGCCAACTCTTCCACGTATTTGGTATAATTGGGCAAGTCCAAGTCTATCTGCATTTTCTACTATTATTGTGTTCGCATTTGGAATATCTATTCCAGATTCCAAAATTGTTGTACAAACAAGTACATCTGTTTTATGCTCAATAAAATCTTGCATTATGCTTTCAATCTCTGCTCCTGTCATTTTTCCATGTGCAAATTCAACTCTTGCCTCTGGAACTAATTTTGAAATTTCATCTGCTTTTCTTATTATTTTTTCAACATTATTGAACAGATAGAATACTTGACCATTTCTTTCAAGTTCTCTTGTTATTGCTTCTTTGATAACTTCATCATCATACTCTAACACATAAGTTTGAACAGGTTTCCTGTTTTGAGGTGGCTCATAGATTACAGACATATCTCTTACTCCAACAATCGACATATGCAGTGTTCTTGGAATTGGTGTTGCTGTCATTGTAAGTACATCTATGTTTTCTTTTAGCTTTTTTATCTTTTCTTTATCCTTTACACCAAATCTGTGTTCCTCGTCTATAATTAGCAACCCTAAGTCTTTAAATTCCACATCTTTGCTTAAAAGCCTATGTGTTCCAACTACTACATCTACTTCTCCTAGTTTTAGTTTTTTTATTACCTCATCTTGCTCTTTTTTAGTTCTAAATCTGTTTAGCAATTCAACTTTTATTGCAAACTCTTCCATTCTTGTCTTAAACTCTTCATACTGCTGGTTTGCAAGAATTGTTGTTGGAACTAAATATGCAACTTGCTTTTGATCCATTACAGCCTTAAATGCTGCACGGATTGCAACTTCTGTTTTTCCATAACCAACATCTCCACAAAGTAGTCTATCCATTGGTTTATTCGACTCCATATCTTTTTTCACTTCTGCAATACATCTTAATTGGTCATCTGTTTCTTGATATGGAAAACTATCTTCAAATTGTTTTTGCCACGGCGTATCTTTAGAAAACATAAAGCCCTGAGCCTTTTGTCTTCTGGCATACAATTCAATTAAGTCTCTAGCAACTTCTTTTAAATTGTTCTTTACTCTTGCCTTAGTGTTTTCCCACTCTTTGCTTCCAAGCTTATTAAGTTTAGGCTCTCCATCGCCCCCACCAACATATTTTCTAATGTTATCAAGCATATCTGTTGGCACATACAAAACATCATCGTTTTTATACTTAACCTTTATGTAATCCTTGGTAATTCCGTCTGCTGTTGTAATAGTATTTACACCAATATAAATTCCTATTCCTTGTGTCTTGTGAACAACATAATCTCCAGCTCTTAAATCTGCAAAAACAACCTTTTCTCCCTGTTTGAAAGAATCTGTATGCTTTTTCTTTTTTGGTTCACTAGCAATAAAATCTTCGCCCGTAATTACCATTACATTTGTCTCGTAATTTTCAAAACCAGACGACAGGCTTCCATTTGATATGATTACCGTTTTATTTTTAAAATATTCCTCAATTGAATTTTTATAAATTTTCTCTTGTGAATCTTCTAATTTTTCGAAGTATTTATACTTTATTTCTTCTGGTTCTAATAAAGCCTCAATTTTCTTGCTTCCAGCCTCATTTCCAGCAAGTACAATAACTCTCTTATTTTCATCTAGTGCTTTCTTTATTTCTGTGGTTAAAATGTTCAATTCACTCTTGAAAAAGTGCATATCTCTGTATTTAAAATTAAATACATTTGCAGAAAATTTTGTAGTATTCTTATCACTTAATAAGTCTGTTTCGTACAAATATATCAACTGATTTTCCACATTTTCCACATCATATTTTGCAATATTTTTTATAGAATCTGGAACAATTCTATCTTTTTCTAGCAAAGTTTCAATAAGTTGATTATTGTCATTAATTATATTTTCTTGTCTTACATTTATTTTCTCAATATCATCTAAACATATTAAATAATCTTCTCCAATGTATTCCATAAAAGACGATTGCTTATCATAAAACTCATTAAAATATTTATCGACTTTGCTTATATAATCTCCATTTCTTATAAGCTCTATGTCTTCTGTTATATTTTTAGCGTTTTCTTCACTCGCATTCTCTTTTTTATTCTCAATTTGTTTGCAAATTTCATCAATATTTTTTGTTACAATAAGCTCATGTGATGGATAAATTCTAGCTTCTTCAATCATCTTATTAGAACGTTGAGAAGTTATACTAAAGCTTCTAATCGAATCGACTTCGTCTCCCCAGAACTCAATTCTTACACCCTGTGTGTTAGTAGTCCCAATATCTAAAATTCCGCCTCTAACACTAAACTGACCTTTTCCATCAACTATATCTGCCCTTTCATATCCAAGGTGAATCAAGCTTTGCTTTAATTCTTCCAAATTGAAACACTTACCAACCTTAAACTCTAATAATGCTTTATACACTTCTTCTTTCGAAATCATTTTTTGCATCATTGCTTCTATAGTTGTAATTACAATTAGTCTATTTTCGTTCTTTTTAGCAGATTTTTCTTGTTCAAAAATTTTATTTAATGTTTCTATTCTTTCATATGGCAAATCTTTACTCTCTGCCACGTAGTCATATGAAGCTATTTCTCTCTTTGGAAAATATACAACATTGCCAGAAAAATATTTTAAATCTTTATATATTTTTTTAGCCTGCAACTCATTATAAGTTACTATGCAAATGTTTCTATCTGCAAACTCTTTCGTAGCCTCTAATAATTGTATTTTTCCAACGCTAGATAAGCCCGATAATACTATCGGACTTATTTTTTTATTTATATCTGATACATACTCTTTAAACTTTTTCAAGTTTTCAAGCTCTTTAATTAGAATATTCATTACTATTCCTCTTACATATTTTCTAGATATTTAATATAAATTTTTGCACAACATTCACAGTCAAATTCTGCCCTATGGAACCCATCTTCTTGAATTCCAATATATCTTGCCACTGTATTTAGCTTATGGTTTGGCAAGTTTGGCAACATTTTTCTGCTAAGCGCAACCGTATCTATAACTTTATTTTTAGAAAAGCTCTTGTTTGAATTGTTTTGTAAAAAGCTAACATCAAAATTAGCATTATGTGCAACGATAATATGATTACCAATAAACTCTACAAGTTTAGGCATTACCTCTTCAATTTGTGGAGCATTCTCTAACATTTTATTAGTAATTCCAGTCAAATTTGTTATAATATTTGAAACTTCTTTCTTAGGCTTTACAAGTGTAGAAAAATTGTCTATCTTTTTTGCACCCTCATACTTAATTGCACTAATTTCAATAAGCTCATTATATACAGGCGAAAGTCCTGTAGTTTCAACATCAATTGCAACAAATTTTACTTCTTTCTTTCGTTTATTTATTTCAATTCTTTTGTTGTCATCTAAAATTGATATTTGTTCCATAGTGCTTTTCTAAATTTCTCCCTTTTTAATTTTTTCTAAAGCAATCGCAATTTGGTCTGGGCAAGAAGTTCCTTTTCTGCCACATTCAATTCCTTTTAATTTTGCAATTACATCATCAATGGTCATTCCTTTTACAAGGCTTGCAATTCCTTGCAAATTTCCGTTACAACCATTTATTACTTTTAAGTTCTTTATAATATTATTCTCAACTTCTACAATTATTTCTGTAGAACATACTCCTTGTGGTTTATATCTATATTCCATTTAAAAGTTCATTCCTTTCATTTTATAGTATCCCTATATCATTTCAACTTTTATATCTATATTTTTACTATACAATAATACAACAAAATTAGGAAAAAATCAAGGAAATAGCAAACTAAAATTTGCTTTTTATGTAAATTAGTGTTATACTATACCTAATCGAGAGTTACCAAAACCTCGTATAAAATATTTTATTTGGAGGGCCTTATTATGGCTGAAGTAAGCGTAAAAAGTAGTTTTGAAACGTTGGTTGCAGTATCCAAGATGAATGATTCAAAACGGCAGGTAATTTTGAGAGGTTCTTGCCCGCTACTTACGAACCCATACATTTCTTATGGCGATCGAGTTCTGCTCGATTTCCGGATCGGTTTAACTGACGAAGAAAAAGACATGTCTCTTGCAGAGCTGAAGCAAAAGTTCAGTAAGCTGCATATAGTCAAATTTCCCTTTGGTCAGACCGAATGTCTAAAAAGTCAATTCAACGGAAAAACCTTTTTGCTGTTCTACTACCATGTGTACAACATGGAGGAGGGCATCGCTCTTTACCAAAAGCTTAAGGAGAAGTACTTCGATGAGAAGTAACGCCTAAACCTCCAAACCCTTGGATCACGCTTGCGATCCAGGGGTTTTATTTTTTCTCATTTGCATTTTATGTAAATATGTATTATAATATATATATCGAGGCATCATGCCTGTAATTTATATATTGTGAAAGGATTATAAGATGACTGACTTAGTGAATTTGGCAATTCGGAAAAATCTTTTAGGAGTGCAAAGAGAAATTTGTCTCTACGTTAACCAACCTCACGTTCTGGATGTTTTTATTCCAGCCGAGGACAAGTTGAACATTTTGCTCCTCATAGGAATTACATCTGATGAATGCAATCATTCTCGTGCTGGCATGCGCATCCGGCGTAAGTTAAGCCCTTTGTTTGCAAAAAAATACGACAAAATCCAGCGTAATTACAGCATTATTCACCAAGAAGACGGAAAAAACTTCATGCGTGCAGAATTCCACTGCTACAGTCGCATTTCTGGTCGAAAGCTTTACAGAGAGCTCAAGAAAGAGTTCTTTAAGTAAAAAACAGTAAAAAATCCTTTAAATCCCCTAACTTGCACTTGCAAGTCAGGGGATCTTTTTATATGAAAATTTTTACAGATTATTGTTTATCAACTATAATAATATTTTTTATTTGTATTTTATAAATATAATTTTCCACTTAATTTTATTTAGCCACAAACTTAAATATTAATTTTATCCTTTATTTCTTAGCTCATTTGTTATTTTTATTAAATTCACTACCAAATAATTTATATCTTCTTTCGTATTTTCATCTCCTAATGTTATTCTTATTGTTCCTTCTAGCCATTCTCTATCTAATCCTATAGCCATTAATACATGAGACGGAGTTGCAGTTCCAGATGAACAAGCAGAACCACCAGAAGCACATATTCCAACTTCATCAAGTTTCATTAAAATATCACTTGAATCGCAGCCTTTAAACGAAACATTTATATTTCCTGGTAGTCTATTTGTTAAATCTCCGTTTATTTTTATATCCTTAATATTCTCTATTAATCTTGATATACAATATTGTCTTAGAACCAATAATTTTTTATTATACCTGTCTATATTATATGTCGCAATCTCTATTGCTTTTCCTAACCCTACTATTCCAGCAACATTTTCTGTTCCAGACCTTTTATTTTTTTCTTGATGACCACCATCTTGTATTCTTTCAAAATTTATACCTTTTCTTACATATAATGCTCCAACACCTTTTGGTCCATAAAATTTATGTGCAGACATCGAAAGCATATCTACATTCATACTCTGAACATCTATTTTTATGTTTCCAACAGCTTGAACTGCATCTGTATGGAACACTATATTATTACGATGTGCTATTTTTCCAATTTCTTTTATATTCTGTATAGTTCCTAGCTCATTATTTGCCATCATAATGCTAATTAAAATCGTATCATTACATATGTTACGTTTTAACTGATTAATGTCTATAAAGCCATTCTCATCAACATTTAGATATGTTACTCTAAAACCTTTGTGCTCTAAATTTTTACACGTATTTAAAACCGCTGGATGTTCAATTTTAGATGTTATTATGTGGTTCCCTCTGCATCTATTTGCATATGCAAATCCTTTAATTGCTAAATTATCACTTTCACTTCCACAAGAAGTAAAATATACTTCCTCTTCACAACAATTTATTGCTCTTGCAACTTTTCGTCTAGCACACTCTATAGCTCTTTTTGCCTCACGGCCTATATAATATAAAGATGATGGATTCCCATACTCTAAATTAAAATATGGTATCATCTCATTTAAAACTTCTCTCTTTACTGCAGTTGTTGCAGAATGGTCAAAATAAATCTCCTTCAAAAAATCACTTCCTATTCAATATATTATATTCAATCATGAAAAAACGGTGCTGGCTTTTAACCAACACCGTTTCTTTATTTTGTAGATGAGTCTTTCCATCTATCTACTTTAATATCTCTATATGTGTCCATTACATCTCTATACTTTGAATATTCATCTTCCCATATTATTGAAGGAATCTTTTCAAATGCATTAGACATTTTTTCTGTTTCCTGTAAAAAAATTATTTTTTCTTGTGGCGACATTTTGTTGTACTTTTTTGAGAATAGATATAGTTTATCTAATTCTTCGTTTGCTTTTATAAATGACCAAAAGTCTTTTACTTCAATTCCAGCCATATTAATCTGCATTATAGCAAACATAATCAATGTTATAATTATGAATATTAATATTCCAATAACAACAATTGCCTCCATTTTTTCTACCTTCCTTACTTTTCAAGACTATTCTTCATTAAATATTGCCTCGAATTCTTCTCCTGTAATTTTCTCTTTTTCTAATAATACTTTTGCTACTGCGTGTAATTTGTCTTCATGTGTTTTTAATATTTCTTTTGCACTATTGTAGCATGTATCTAGAATTCTCTTCATTTCTTCATCTATTATTCCGGCTGTTTCTTCAGAATATGTTTTTTCTTGCGCGAAATCTCTTCCTAAGAATACTTCGTTTTGGTCTGAACCCAAAGTAATCGTTCCTACTCTTTGGCTCATTCCATATTTTGTTACCATTGAATTTGCAATTTTTGTAGCTCTTTCAATATCATTGCTTGCACCAGTTGATATATCGTCTAATATCAATTCTTCTGAAGCTCTACCACCTAATAGTGATATTATTTGTTCAATCATTTCTGTTTTAGACATAAATGATTTATCTTCTGTTGGTTGATACATTGTGTATCCACCAGCCATTCCTCTTGGAACTATTGATATTTCGTGTACTGCATCTTGTGTTGGTAAGAATTTACTTACTACTGCGTGACCAGCCTCATGATATGCAACTAGCTTCTTTTCTTTTTCGCTTCTTACCCTTGTTGTTTTTTCTGGTCCCATTGTAACTTTAACCATTGCATCTTCAATTTCTTTTTCATGAATTTCTTTTAAGTTTCTTCTTGCTGCTAATAATGCTGCTTCATTTAATACATTTTCTAAATCAGCACCAGAAAATCCAGCAGTATTTTTTGCAACTATTTTTAAGTCTATGTCATCTGCTAATTTCTTTTTTCTTGCATGAACTTCTAGTATTTGCTCTCTTGCTCTAACATCTGGAAGTCCGACTACTATTTGTCTGTCAAATCTTCCTGGTCTTAATAAAGCTTTATCTAATACATCAGGTCTGTTTGTTGCTGCTAAAACTATAACGCCTTCGTTTGCAGCAAATCCATCCATTTCAACCAACAATTGATTTAATGTTTGCTCTCTTTCATCGTGTCCTCCTCCAAGGCCTGCACCTCTTTGACGACCAACTGCATCAATTTCATCTATGAATACAATACAAGGAGCTTTTTTCTTTGCTTCTTCAAATAAATCTCTTACACGTGATGCACCAACACCAACAAACATTTCTACGAAGTCTGAACCACTTATTATAAAGAATGGAACTCCTGCTTCGCCTGCAACTGCTTTTGCAAGTAATGTTTTACCAGTTCCTGGTTGACCTACTAATAAAACACCCTTTGGAATATGTGCTCCCATCTCTGTGAACTTTGTAGGATTCTTTAAAAATTCTACTATTTCTTCTAATTCTTCTTTTTCTTCATCAACACCAGCAACATCATCAAATGTAACTCTGTTTTTGTCTGTTGGATTTAATACTCTAGCTTTGCTCTTTCCAAATGTCATTGTTTTATTGCCATTTTGACTATTTGCTCCACTCATTAATACAAACCAGAAAATAAAGAATATTACTATAATTCCTATTGGAGTTAAATATGCTAAGAAAATTCCCCATGCAGACTCAGATTTTTCAGTTACTGTTATGCTAGCTGATTTCATGTTATCTTGTAAATTTTCCATCAAGTTATCTACACTTGGCACATTAACTTTTTTCTCTATATTATCATTTTTAAGCTTTACTGTTGCAGAAGCACCTCCTGCATCTAGCTCAATCTTTTCTACTTGACCGGCATCAATCTTTGCAATCAAGTCTGAATATGAAAGTTTTGTATTTGAATTTTCTAATATTGTTGATATTGCTACCACCAAAATTACGCCAATTATTAGCCAAACAGCTAATGTTTTTAAACTATTTTTCAAAATATTTCCTCCTTTTGTTTGATACTATAAATATAATTTTTTGTTATATTTATTATTACTTTTTCCTTTCAGATATTTTGCAATATATCACATTTAAGCCATTATTTCAATACTTTCAGGCAAAGTTTATTATTACAAAATTGTTAAATTTTCGTAAATCTTACGGAAATAAGAATATTTATATTGACTATGAGCAAACTTATATTTTTTAAGTTTCAACACATCGTTCTTGGTCGGAGCTTCTTCGGACTCCTCAAAACGAGAGCTCGTGTTTTACTTTTTTTAAATATAAGTTTGCTCCAGTCATTAATACGATAATTTTTCAAAACTTACTTTCCCGCCTTTTACGGATATTTTATAATATTTATTCGGCATCAAAAATTTATTTCCTATATTATTTCCACATAATTTTATAATATCCTCTACATGTTTCTTTTCTATTCCATTCGATGTTCCATATAATATTTTTGTAGTTTGCATTATTATTCTTGTTTTTATTACATGCTCTTGTTGATTAAATTTTTTTAAATTTAAAACTATTTTTGTATTTTCTTGTTCTATTAAAATCTCTGTAAATGCTTTCTCCGTAGCATTTTGCATGTAATCTTCTTCATCTAAAACAAGTTCAGAAAGTCTATCTAATGTTTCTATTATATTTGGATTAAATTTCTTTTGAATATATGGAATAAGTTCATTTCTTATTCTATTTCTTGTGTAAGTATTATCTTTGTTTGTTTTGTCAAATTTAGGTTGTAAATTTTTTTCTTCACAATAATTTTCAATATCGGCTCTATCGCATTTTATTAGAGGCCTTATAAATTTTCCTTCTCTATATGGTTTTATGCCTCCAAGTCCAGAAATTCCACTTCCTCTTAAAAGGTGCATCAATACTGTTTCTGCATTGTCGTTAAGGTTATGGGCAATTGCAATTTTATTTGCACCAACCTTTTCTGATATTTCATCAAAAAATGCATATCTTTCACGTCTTCCACATTCTTCTGTACCAATCTTTAATTCTGTTGATTTTTTCAAAATATCAACAAATTTCACATAGCAGTCAATTTCTTTATTCTTACAATATTCTTGCACATATACTGTTTCAGATTTAGCTTCTTCCCTTATCATGTGGTTTAAATGTGCAACCACTATCTTTTTTATTTGTAATTCTTGCTTTAATTCTATAAGATTATCCAACAAGCACATCGAGTCTGGTCCACCTGAAACAGCTACTATAATAGTATCGTTTGGTTCTATTAAATTATACTTTTTTATTGTATTTAATATTGTTTCTTTTACCATATAATATTTCATTCCTCACTTTTTACAAGCTGTATATTATTATAATTTATAGCTTAAAAAAATTACTCTCTATATTTATCCAGGTTAGCAAATTTAGTATATTGTCCAAGCCATGCTAGGTCAACAGTTCCAGTAGAACCAGCTCTTTGCTTTGCTATTATTACTTCTGCTTGATTTTTCTTTTCTGAATCTTCATTATAATAGTCGTCTCTATACAAGAACATAACTATATCAGCGTCCTGCTCGATAGAACCAGATTCACGCAAGTCTGAAAGCATAGGTCTATGGTCAGGTCTTGCTTCAACGGCTCTAGATAGCTGTGAAAGTGCAATTACTGGTACTTCAATTTCTTTTGCAAGAATTTTTAAAGATCTACTTATCTCCGCAATTTCTTGCTCTCTGCTTGACGTTTTACCACTTCCTTGAACAAGTTGCAAATAGTCGATTATTACTAATCCTATATTCTTTTCTAATTTTAATTTTCTACATTTTGCACGTATTTCCATTACAGAGATACCTGCTGTATCATCTATAAAAATTTGTGCTTGTGATAGTTCCCCAGATGTTTCTGCAAGCTTACTTAGGTCTTCATCTGTTAATTCACCAGTTCTTACAGCATTACTATCAACTAATGCTTCGCTACACAAAATTCTGTTAGCAACTTGATCTTTCGCCATTTCCAAGCTGAATATAGCAACCGGAATGTTTGCTCTTGTAGCAGCATATGCACCAATATTTAATGCAAATGCGGATTTTCCCATTGCTGGTCTAGCAGCAATTAATATAAACTCAGAGCCATGAAGTCCGGCAGTCATTCTGTCTAAGTCAATAAATCCTGTTGGCACACCAGTTACATGTTGTTTCTGATTATATAATTCTTCTAACTTAGCAAAAGATTCAACTAAAACGTCTTTAATTGGAGTGTAACCCTTCTGGCTCTTTTTTTGCATAACATCAAAAATTTTCTTTTCTGCCAAATCCATAACCCTTTCCGGTTCTTCTGTTGGTTCATACCCCATATTTAGAATTTCATTTGCAGTTTTTATTAAATTTCTAAGCATAGCCTTTTCTTCTACTATTTTTATGTATCTATCAACATTTGCCGTAGTTGGAACTTTATCTGGAAGAACAGCAATATATTCTAGTCCTCCAACGGCTTCTAACTTGTTCATAGAAGAAAGCTCTGCCTTTAGAGTTATAATGTCTATAGGCTCTGCCCTATTATAAATATTCAAAATAGCTTCATAAATTATTTTATTGTCTTCTCTATAAAAATCTTCTGGTTTTAATGTTTCAATAGCTGAACTAACTGCATCTTGGTCTGTAAGCATACTTCCAATTACAGCTTGCTCTGCTTCTATATCCTGTGGTGGCACTTTGCCTAAATCCATTACAATCTTCCTTTCATAGTTTATTTTTTATTTAAATTAGTAGTTGGAAAAGAATTAAATTTTGGCAAGAAGAAATGAATTTACAAGGCAAGAGCGCATACTTGCTGTATGTAACCGCGTTGTAAATGAGATTTGACGTAGCCAAAATTGTAATTATTTTTCAACGTTACTCTGCGATAATATCAACCTTTAACTTACCCATAACACCTTCATACAATTTAACATCAACTGTTACAGTTCCAAGTGTCTTGATAGTTTCAGATAATATTATTTTTTTCTTATCTATCTCTATTTTATAATCCTTTTTTAATCCTTCAGAAATTTCTTTGCTTGTAACTCCTCCGAAGATTTTTCCATTTTCTCCAGCTCTTACTTTAATTTTTAGCATAATTCCTGTAAGTTTCTTAGCAAGCTCTTCTGCTTCTTTCTTTTCGGTATCTTTTCTAAATTTATTTGACTCTTGCTTAGATTTTAATTTGCTCATATTTTCATTATTAGCTTCGACAGCTAGTTTTTTAGGAAATAAGAAATTACGTGCATATCCGTCACTTGCTTCAATAACCTGATCTTTCTTTCCTACTCCTTTTATATCACCTAATAAAATAACCTTCATAATAATTGTCTCCTTCCTATTTTTGTGTCACATCTATTTTACTATCTTATTTAAGATTTGTAAACATTTTTTATATTACTCTTTTTTTTAATTTTTGCAACCAAAAAAAAGGACTTTCTAGTCCTTTTTATCTTCGCTGTTTTCTATCAGTTTATTTACATTTATTGCAGGTAATATTAGTGGATTGATATTTGCATTTGCAGTATATGTAGAAATAAGTGCTCTCACATATGGATATAATATTGCTATAGCATTTTTAATAAATTTGTCTGATTCTCCATTCTCAGTTTCGAAAAATCCTGTCATTTCCAAATTCATTTCAAATGGATAATTATTTTTCAAAGCATCTTTAAAAATATCTACAATCAATGTTATTTTCATTTTCTGACCATCATTCTCAACTTTAGGCTCTATTGCAAACTTTACTTGAGTGCCATTTTTATCTTCTTTATAATTTTCATTATTTACAAGGTACACTTTATTAACTATGTATTTATTAAATTTTAATATACTATTACAATTTTTCATTTATGCTACCTCCATATTTTCTTCAAAAGTACTTAATTCACTTGTCCTATTTTTATGTAAGAAATTCTTATGTCCATATTGTCTTTTGGTTTTAATCTCTTTTACATAATTAGTTCTATTAACTTCATTTTCAATATCTGTTATTTCAACATTCTTATATCCACATTCTTTTAGTTCTTTCATTAGCATTTCTGGAGTAGTTTCGTTTAAAATGTTATTCATTATATCATCTATTTCATTTACATTCATTTCAAAAATATTCATTATACTCTCCTCCTACTTATACATTAATTTCATCTTATTATATTCTTCTTTTGTCATTTCTATCTTTTTGTAATTTTTTAGTATTTCCGTATTTTTCACACACACGACCTTTTTAGGTATAGTAATTCCTAGTTTCTTGTCTACTGGATATGGAAAAGTTCTTACTACCACATATATTCCATCTAGTAAGCCTTTTTTAGATAGAAGATTTAAAATCGTTGCAGTTTCATTTTTATCTCTATAATTTTCTATAGACTCTAAATACTTTCTTATTTTATTTACAATTTTCTTATACTTTATAATAGCTTCTCGTGTATCTAAATCTAAAATATTATTTACATCGACGTCACACTCTGCATAAACAATACTATACATGTTATTTACTTCTATAAAATCCGGAAATATTATTTTATTCTTATTTGCAACATCTCTACAATTCCAATCCACAGCATTCATTTTATCTAAATAAAAATATGCACCTTTTCCCAAAAAAAGCTTATTTTCCTCATCTTCGTTTACTATAAATTTTTGAGAGTCTATTATTTTTAAAACATTTTCTCTTTTGGTTCCATGATATAATTCATAATGTTCCACCTTTTTATTCCTTTAATATTATTTATTATTTTTATTTATTTATACTATCAAATTTACAATATTGTTTCCAAAATTAATAGCATAATGAGTTACATGCTTACTTTAATAATATGATTAACTTTAATAAAAGTCAATATATTTTATATGCTAATTCTCTTTTGTTAATTTTTTCCTTAAAGAATTATATATTTTTACGATATTTCTGTAAAATATTCGTTTATTCTATTTATTAATTCTTGTTTTACTTCTTCTTGTGTCATTCCTTCTACTTGAGCTCCGGCAACTGTTATGTGTCCTCCGCCACCAAGTTTTTCTAGTATTAATTGCACATTTATGTCACCAATAGATCTACCACTAATATAGATTTTGTCACCCATTTTTCCAATTACGAATGATGCTGTTATATTGCTTATTGTTAATAATTCGTCTGCTGCTTTCGCACATGTAATGTTTGCATCACTATCTTCTTTGTCATATATTGAAATCGCGATTGTATCGTCTATTATCTTTGATTTTGCAACGATTTCAGATATTTTGTTATAAGTTTCTAGGTCACTTTGGAACCATTTCTTTACTTTTATAATATCTACTCCACATTTTCTTAAAAATGCTGCGGCTTCGAAGGTTCTTACACCTGTTTTAAATGTAAAGTTTTTTGTATCCATCATTATTCCAGCATACAAGGCTTCTACCTCAAATTTGGTAAGTTTTACTGTTTTTTCAGCATATTCTACAAGCTCTGTTACAAGCTCGCAAGCAGATGATGCATATACTTCGTGGAATGTAAGTATTGCATTTTCTATATAATCTGTTCCTCTTCTGTGGTGGTCTATTACAACAATTTTATCTGTCTTGTCTAGTAATTCTGGAGCTTCAACATAGTTTTTCTTATCTGTATCAACTACTACTAATAAAGAATCTGCACTTATTTTGTTTAAAGCTTCAGCTTTGTCGATTATAACATCATTATATTCTTCTATATCTTTCAAATCATTTATAAAGTTATCTAAGCTTGTACCATTTGTTTCATTTACAATATAAGCGTCTTTTCCTATTGTTTTTGCAATTCTATACACGCCCATTCCAGAGCCCATAGCATCTATATCACTATTAGTATGGCCCATTATTATAACATTGCTTGCACTATTCATCAATTCTTCTAATGCTTGTGCAACAATTCTTGCCTTAACTCTTGTACGCTTTTCAACTTCTTGTGTTCTACCACCAAAGAAGTAGTATTTACCATTTTGCTTTATAATAGCCTGGTCTCCGCCACGTCCTAAAGCTATGTCTATTACAGCCTTAGCCGATTTATATTCTTCTGAATTTGTTTTTTCATTTTCAGAAATTGCAATACTCAATGTTAATTGAATATTATCTTGAGTCTTTATCTCTTTTATTTCATCTAAAATTTCAAATTTGTCTTCTTTTATTTTTTCTAAGTTCAATTGATCAAATATGCATACATAGGTATCTCTTTCAGACTTTACAAGTAATCCATCGTACTTATTCACCCAAGAATATATGTTTTTTTCTGCATTTGAAGTGATTTTTAATTTTTCCTCTTCTGTCACTCTCTGCATCAATTCTTCGTAATTATCTAAGACTATAATTCCTATACAAGTTCTAGAATTAGTGTATTCTTCTAATAATTTCACATGGTTTGTCTCGTCTAAAAAATATACTGTTGCCATATATTCTGATGAATTTTTATGCTCTTTTTCTCTAAGCTTTGTATATTCTGCAATTACCTTATAGTTTTTATCACCAATTTTCATACTTTCAGAAATTGATATATTGTTTGTATTTTGGCCATTTTCAATTTTTAGTTTTAGCTCTTTTATTATGTCTGTTAAAGTAGTTCCAGTATCTATATTTGCAAATTCTTTAATAAAATTGCTACTCTTCCAAATTATATTTCCATTCGTTTCTAAAACAACTAATGGAAATGGCGAGTTAATTATAGTACTTTGTGCTGCTTTATCAACACTTACAGTAAGCTCATTAATATGCTCCGAGATTTCTGTTTTTCTCTTATTATTTGACCATATTGTGTACACAAAAATAGCAATGTACGCTAAAATAGATGGTATTATTGCCTTAGGCTCAACCACGCATAAAATTACCAATATAATAGCAATTACTACCAAGTATATTTTTGTTCTCGAAATTAATTTATCTAAATTTAATTTAGTTTTCGGCATATATTTTATCTCCACCTTTATATACCTATTTTACATTATTTTGAAGCATTTGTCAATTTTCCGCTTAATTTCAACCTTTTTTCAAAATTTTGCTAAACCATTATAAAGTCTCAAACATTTAAGTTTTAAAAACAAATCAGTTATTTACACCATATAAATATGTCTAAAAGCATTATTTTTCTCAGTAGTTTTTCTATTATAGCAAATCTGAACTTTTCAATTTTCAGTCTTTACTCTATTTCTTACGCTCCTCTATAAAATCTAAAATTTCAGTAATTTTTATCTATTATACTGTAACTTGACTTTTATTATTCTTTATCCTGTCTTTTTTATCTGTTTTAATTAATACAAAATTTTGAGTATCTTTCTTGTGTTCTCTTGCTGGCAAGTTTTCTTCTGCTCTTGCTACATATGTATTTATTCCTGTATGTTCAACTAAATATTTATGTTTTCTATACAAAATTACCATATTCTTATTATTTTCTTCTATTATTAATAAATCATTTTTTATAAGTTCATTATCTGCAAAATATTTTGTATTTAACCCACAAATCATTGGCAGAATTATACCTATTACTACTTCGTAAAATGTATTTACCTGTTCTAAGGCATTCATCTCTTTTCTTTTTCTTATTCTTGCAGTTTTAGCAATTACATTTGCACTTTCTATAAACTCTTGTTGAGAATATTTCTTTTCTCCTGCTAAGCTTACTATTATAGTGCTCTTCTCTCGGTTTTCTTCTTTTGAAAGATTATCTATACTATAATTTTCTATGTATCTTCCTATGTTTATTAGTTTTTCGTATTCTATAATTGGGAATTGATTTTCAGAATCAAAATTTATTAGGTTAAAATTATTACAATTATTATTTTTTATTATTTCTAAGACTTTTTCTTTATATGTACTTGAAAAAAATATTGTGTTTATATTATATTTTTTTATTACTTTTTCCATTGCATTTTTGCTAAGTTTATTATCTATTAATATTACAGCATTGTTTACCATTATGTTTGCGAGATATGTTACTAAAAATTCATATCTGAATTCTGATATTATCGCTATTTTATTATTTCGTATTTGGTTTTCTTTAGATTTTATTACTCTTGCCATTGAATATATATCAAACCTAAAATTGAAATAGTTTATATTTTTTATATAGTCACTTTCTATTGTTATTGCCTTTTTAGTTTTGTACCTATTGTATGCAAAATCTACCAGTTCTTTCACTGTGTTTATTTTTCTCATATAATCACTTTCCCTTCAATTAAATTACTTTAATTATAAGGTAGTCCAATTTTAAAGTCAATTTAAATCGTAAGTCAAATTATTACCAATTTCTACAAATTTTTATTTTATGGTAAAAAAATAATGAGAATTTTACATTTTCTCATCATTTTTTGTCATATTTTATAATATATTAAAATAAAGTTTTCGCTCATTCCTACTGTTAGACTTTAATCAAAGTTTTTTACTTCCAAATATTTAGTGTTTTCTTCTATCTATTACATATGTACTTCCTGGAATTGTTTTAGACAAATGTTTTACCTGTGCTCCTGCTTCTCCAATTTCCAATGTATTATGGAATCTTCCTGGATCCACTTCCACCGCTCCGACAGATATAGTTGTTAATGGAAATTCCTCTATTATCCCTTTTCTATTCGGTACTTCTAGATAACCCTTTTCAACATCCTCTTTCGAAAAATACTTTTTTACATTTTTGTCAAACTCTAATACAATGTTTTGACAGATTCTCTCATAGTCTTCATCTTCAACTATTGCTATAAAATCATCTCCACCAATATGTCCAACAAAATTATTATCTTCACACTTTGAGTGAACATTTCTAGAAATCGTTCTAGCAGTAAATTTTATTATTTCATCTCCATTTGAAAATCCATAAACATCATTATATGCCTTGAAATTATCTAAATCTATATAAAGCATAACAAAAAATTGCTTTTTTAATAAACGTTTTTTCATTTCCGCCTGTATCTGTACATTTCCCGGCAAATTTGTTAGAGGGCTAACTTTCCTATTTATGTATAAAAGGTTTATTATGTTTGTAATTGTATAATATAAATATTCATAATCTAAAGGATTTTTTATATAATACGTTGCCGCAGCCTTTAATATTTCCAACTTATGTTCTCTCTCATATTCTGAAGTTACAACTATTACAGGAGTTATAGAATTATCATCATTGTTTCTTATCTTATGGCATACCTCTGTTGCCTTTTCTGATATTGTATCTTCATTTACAATTATTAGTGCTGGTATATCTTTCAACGCTACATCAATTTCTTCTGTTCTTATTTGCTTAAACTTATAATTATCATCTTTTTTAAATTCTTCATTCAGTTTATTTTTCAAATTTTCATCATCATCAATTATATATACGGTATGCATATTTAAGTACGTTCCTTATTATTATTTAGGTTTTATGGTTCTACCTATAAACCATGTTACTAGATATTATTTTTCATTTATTAATTATAAAATTGTTTTATATGAATAGCCTTTTACAGCAAAATTAGGCTGAATTTAATTCAACCTCATCTCGCTTTTTTAGTTTTCATATTCTGCATTAAATTCAGTTACTTGTTCATTTATATTATAAACACGTAAAGATATTTTATTTGTTCCAGAATCAAGCTTTTGTCTATATTCAAATTTTGTATCATTTATTGAAATATTAGGGTCTGTTGTATATTCCTGTCCATTTAAGTCGTAGCAAAGTAATCTTAAGCCATCATCATCTGTTGCTTTTATTAATATGTATGATGCATCATTTGGATCTCGTTTTACTTCTATTGTTGGACGTTTTGTGCCCTTTATTTTTTGTTCTTTAGTTGCAACATTTTGAGCTTTATCAACTGCTTCTATTGTAAGTGTTGCTTCCCCTTGCTGTGCAGGAATTGTTTCTTCTATTGTTGTTTGCCCCTCTTCTTCTGCGTTGATTGTAACTTCTTGTGAATCACCATATTTATATGTTACATAATCTATTGCCGTATCATCTGTTACAGTAATTTTTATATTAGAATTTACGCCTTCAATAGTTATTACTGGTTCTGTAATATCTTTTGCATCCTGGTTTAAAGTCTTTACATATCTCTTTGTCTGTCCGTTAGAATCTATAACTGTTATATTTAATTTGTTATTCTCTCCAGATGGAATTGATATTATTTGTTCCAATATTTTATTGCCACGTCCTTGCACAATTGTAGGATTAGAATTGTTCCATGTAAATGATACTGTTCTTATTCCGCTGGTACATTCAATAGATAATTTTGCTGTATTTCCGGTTTTTAAAACAGAAACAATTGGTGCTTTTGTATTTTTAGCAAGTTCCACGTTTTTTGTATAAGCATAAGCTCCATCAGCAGATAAAGCTAATCCAAACAAAAGAATTATTCCAGCAAAAGCTTTTGCAACACCAGTAATATCCCCTGGTGCCTTTGATTCTCGCACCTTCTTTTCTTTTACCTTTTTTGATTTATCATTTTTCGTCACTAAAATTTGATTCATTCCAATTACCTTCCTTAGTATAAAACGCTTTTCAAATAGAATTATAACATAGAGAATTTTTAAAGTAAATAAATTTGGCATAAAAATTTCGCCCAAAAAGGGGTATCCCTATTGGGCGAAATTTATTATAAAACAAACTTCTTTATTAATACTACTCCTGAAGATAATATTACAAGTACTGCTAAGCCTATTGTTGTAAATGTTTTTATTTGTCCTGTTTGTACGCCTACAGATACTGGAGCATCATCTATGTCATCTTCACCTTTTTTGTTATTGTCTGGTGTTGAGTCTATATCTGGGCTGTTGAAATCGTTATGATCTTTGCTTATTTCTGCCCAGTTATCCATTACTCCGAAGTTTTCTGAATCGTTAATCCATGTTAACACTACTTCAACTTCTGTTGTATCTCCTGGTTGTAATAATATGTCTTTTGTCTGGTCTGTTGTTATTGTCTTTTCGTCTATTTGCTTCCATAATGGGTTATCTTCTGGTACAAATTTTAGTCCGTTTGGAATATAGTCTTTTAATTCTTTTGCATATCCTGCTATATTTCCTTCGTTTTTAACTCTTATTTTGTATCTGAATTTTATTGTTACTTTATTTATCTTGCTCTTTTTCAAGTCAACCTTTACAACATCTTCTGGGTCATCTTCTGCCTTGTGGCCAGATTCTATTATTTTTTCTTCTCCATTTTCTGTTACGATTGCTTGTGTTACCCATTTTCTTAAGCTTAAGTCGAAATACTGTACCTTAACTTTTTCTATGTCTTGGTCATCTTCTCCTTCATTCCATTTATCTGGAACTGAGTCTTGGTCTGTAACATCATTTCCATCTTTGTCTGAGTCTTTTGATATTTGAGCTTGGTTTATTAAAATTCTATCTGATGTATTTGGTTCTGTTACTTCAAATGCAACTTTTACATCTCTGTAATCCAACTTTTCTCCATCGAATGCTTTTAATAAGTTAGCTCCTGCTGTTTTTTCTTGTTCTTTTGATAGATAATCTGTTACTATTGAAACTGCCTCATCTAAGTTTTCTGTTTCTTTTCCATCTTTATCTAACATTTTCCATCTGTACTCTATGTTAGTCTTATTATCTGTTAAGAATTTTAAACCTTGTGGCATATCATCTTTTATTTCACTTGCATATCCGTCCATTTCACCTTCGTTAAATACTCTAATTGTATAGGTTACTATGTTTCCATTTGATACAAGTACTGGATCTTTTGGATGATCATATTTTGCTGTTGTACTGCTTCCATCTTTTATTGGAGTAACATCAACTTGTGGTATTCTACTTGTTATTTCTGTATTATTTACTGCTGTTATGAATTTTCTTAATGATAAGTCGAATTTTACAAGTGTTACTTTTTCAAAGTCATCATCATCTTCTTGTCCTGGTACATAATCTTTTTTACTTTCATCATCTTTATATCCTGGTCTATCTTCTGGAATTTTTACATTGTCTTCTTTAGAATCTCTATCTGTAACTTTGTTTCCTTCTCCATCAGTAAAGTCTGATATATCTGCTAAGTTTGTTATTTTACTTGGCATTGGATCTGTTGAAACTACTTTACAAGCTACCTTTACTTCTTTATAAGATAATGTTGTTCCATCAAATGCTGGTATTTTGTTTTCTCCGGCTACTTTTTCGTTTGCCTTAGATAAGTATGATGTTTTTATTACTTTTGAATCTGTGCTATCAACTGTCCAACCATATTTTTTATTTGTTTCATTATCTTTAATAAATTCTAATTGGTCTGGCAAGTGGTCTTTAATTTCTTCTACATATCCATCTACTTGACCTTCGTTGTATACTCTAATTGTATATTCAACTACTGCTCCTAATGAAACTTTTACAGGCTCTTTTGAGTGATTATAAATTGCTGTTGTTCCTGTTCCATTTTTCAAAGGTGTTGTATCAACTTGTGGAATTCTACTCTTTATTTCTGTATTATTTACTTTTGTGATGAATTTTCTTAAAGCTAAATCAAATTCTTTTATTTTTAGTTTTTCGAAATCATCATCATCTTGTTGTCCTGGCACATAATCTTTTCCTATTTCATCATCTTTATATCCTGGTAAATCAGATGGAATATTTACATTGTTTTCTTGTGAATCTCTATCTGTTACTATATTTCCGTTGCCGTCTGTGAATTTTGTAATATCAGCTATATTTGTAATCTTAGTTGGCATTGGGTCTGTTGAAACTACTTTACATACTACTTTTACATCTTTGTAATCTAACTTTGTTCCGTCAAAAGCCTTAATCTTATTGTCACCTTCTGTAGTTTCATTTGCCTTTGATAAATATTTTGTTTTAATTATTTTTGAATTATTGCTATCAACTGTCCAACCATATTTTGTATTTATTTCGTTTCCAGCAATAAATTCAAGTTGGTCTGGTAAGTGGTCTGTTATTTCTTCTACATATCCATCAACTTCTGCTTCATTATAAACTCTAATTGTATATTCAACTACATCGCCAATTGCAACAGATATTGGAGTTTTTGGATGATTATATGTAGCTGTTGTTGCCGTTCCGTCTGCTAGCTTACTAACATCTGGTTGTGGAATTCTGCTTGTTATTTCTTCATCATTTAATTTTGTAATGAATTTTCTTAAAGCTAAATCAAATTCTTTTATTTTTAGTTTTTCAAAATCATCATCATCTTGTTGTCCTGGTACATAATCTTTTCCTATTTCATCATCTTTATATCCTGGTAAATCAGATGGAATATTTACATTGTTTTCTTGTGAATCTCTATCTGTTACTGTATTTCCGTTGCCGTCTGTAAATTTTGTAATATCAGCTATATTTGTAATCTTAGTTGGCATTGGCTCTGTTGAAACTACTTTACATACAACTTTTACATCTTTGTAATCTAACTTTGTTCCATCAAAAGCCTTAATTTTATTAGCACCTTCAGAAGCTTCTTTAGCTTTTGATAAATAATTTGTTCTAATTATTTTCGAATTTGTACTATCAACTACCCAACCATATTTTGTATTAATTTCGTTTCCAGCAACAAATTCAAGTTGGTCTGGTAAGTGGTCTGTTATTTCTTCTACATATCCATCAATTTCTGCTTCGTTGTAAACTCTAATTGTATATTCAACTAAATCTCCAATTGCAACAGATACTGGTGTTTTTGGATGATTGTATATTGCTGTTGTTCCACCATTTTTTAATGGAGTAACATTTACTTGTGGTTCTCTATTTGTTATTGCTGTTCCATTTACTCCAGTGATGAATTTTCTTAAACTTAAATCAAATTCTTTTAATGTTAATTTTTCAAAATCATCATCATCTTGTTGTCCTGGTATATATTCTTCTCCTCTGTTTATTTCAGAGTCTTTATAATTTTCTAAGTCTTTTCCAGTTGGTAAATTTACATTGTTTTCTTGTGAATCTCTATCTGTTACTGTATTTCCATCACCATCTGTAAATTTTGTGATATCTGCAATGTTTGTTATTTTATCAGCCATTGGCTCTGTTGCAACAACTCTACATTTTATTTTTACATCTTTATATGCAAGTGTTGTTCCATTAAATGCCGATATTTTATTTGCACCGTCAGTTGTTTCATTTGCTTTTGATAAATATTCTGTTTTAATTGTTTTTAAATCTGTACTACTTGCTATTTTCCAACCATACTCAATATTAACTTGGTCATCTACTATAAATTCAAGTTGTTCTGGTAAATGGTCTGTTATTTCTTCAACATATCCATCTATATCACCTTCGTTGTATACTCTTATTGTATATGTAACAACATCGCCAATTGCAACTTTAAGTGGTGTTTTTGGATGATTATATGTTGCTGTTGTTGCTTCTCCTGAAGCTAATTTACTAACATCTACTTGTGGTATTCTATTTGTAATTTCTGTTCCATTTATGTTTGTAATAAATTTTCTTAAACTTAAATCGAATGGTTTTGGTACTACTATTGAAGTTGTATCTGAAAAGTTTAATGGAGTTTCATTTACAATTACAACTGGTTGCTCTGTTGTTGGAGCATCTGCAACTGACCAATAATCAACTGTTTTTGATGTGTATGATGTATTTACAGTCATTTTTATTCCAGATATATTTGAGCTTGTTGGCATAATTAAATAGAATTCTTGTCCTACTAATTCTTTTAATGTTTTTGTTGTGGCTGTTACATTTCCACTTACATCTTTTATGCCAATGCTTGGAGTAATTGTTGTTCCATTTATATCTGTAAATGTTGCATTTAATGTATAATCAATATTTAATAATTGGTTTATTTTATAAGGTCCTGCAACATAGTTACTTCCAACCTTTGTCATTGTAGCATTACTCTTTACAATTTCGATTGGAGATGTTGTATTGTTTGTACTCTTGTAATTGCTATTTGCTTTTGCATTTGTAATGTAATATTGGAATAATGCTTCTATTGCATCTTCTCTATCCCAACCATCATCTCCAAAAATATCTCCCATTGAAGCATAATTTGAATCTACATTTGCAATTGAGTTTATTTTAAAGTTTGATGTTTCATAATGATATTTATCTCCAGATGGGTTTGTGAAATACCAAATTGCTAATTGCTGTACAGCATCTATATCATCATCTGTTATAAGATCATATAATTCATTTGGAATTTTACTCTTTAAAAATTCTTCTCTTGCAGTTGTATTGTCTGTTCCAATTGCAGGCATTATATAAATATTATCTAATAACCACATTAAAGAATTATAATTGCTTCCTGTTGGTAAAATTTTTGAATACGTACTTGGTATTGAAGCTAAATCTTTTAAGTTAAACTTTTGTGTATATTTACTTATTGTTGGTACACCACCTGTTGCCATATCACTAGAGCCAAATCCAGGTCCACCTTTAATACAGTAAATAGTTTTACTTAAATCTGCGGTTTTTCCATTTTCACTATCATATTCTGCTATTTTCCATACCTTGCTACCTTCTTGTTGATAGCCATAGCCTGCTCTACGAAGTGAAACAATGCCTAAATATAGTGGTCCTGCACTTGCAGCCTTAACAGCACTAATGCTCCCAAGTGTAGCCACTGTTAACATAGTAATTAAAATGCTTGATACTAATTTTTTAAACTTTTTCATACTCTCCATCCTTTTGTTTATTTTTTATTATTTTAAATTCCTATACATATTCAATTATATTACATTTTAAATTTAAAAGCAATAAATTGTAGCAAGATTTTTAGCAGTTTTTGTTGAAGCTCATTCCATTTTTACTATTACATTTTATTAAGATAAAAATCTCCCCAAAGCCTTAACAAGACTTTGGGGAGATTCAAAAAAATATTTATTTTATAAAACTACGAGTTTTAGTAGATGAATATTGTAAAGTTTGCCTCTTTTACAAATTTTTACTTTATTCAAAGTTTTTTATAGCAATATTCAGCCTTCTTTCAGCTGTCTTTCTTACCATATAGAACTCGTCTTGAGCAAGCTTCTCTAAAGTTCTAATAGACGTATTAGGATTTTCAGCAACATTTACTCGAATGTGATCACAAATTCCCTTTGCCAACTCGTCCAAAACATCAGCAGGTGTTTTAGGATTTTTGGAAACTGCATAGCGTATCAAATATTCATCCTTAGCAAGCTCTGCAAAAACCTCTGCAGGAGTATCAGGATTATCCGCTAGAACACATCGTACTATATGACTTTTATGTTTAGCAAGGATTTTTGCAACTTCGACATGTATATTAGACCGTCTTGCAATTTCCTGGCAAGCAAATTGGTCTCCTTCTTTTGCAATATATATTATAACTTCATCAGGAGTACTTTGATTTTTAGCAATTTCTGATTTAATAGAACTCCAGCTCACTTTAGCAAGCTCTGCTAAAGTTTTGGTAGACGTGTTAGGATTTTTAACAACTGCTAAGAGAACTCCCTCATAGTAAAACTCCTTATTCTTCGCAAGCTCATCCAAAACATCAGCAGTGGCTTTAGAATTTTGGGCAACTGCTATTTTTACATTCAAATACTCATCATCGTTTTTTGCCAAGTCCATTAACGTCGCCTTAGTGGTACTGGGATTTTTTGCTACTTCTGCTCTTACCACCCATTCCACATCTTTAGCAAGATGTGCTAAAATCTCCTCAGAGGTATTGTGATTTTTCGCAACTGCCGCTCTTACACAATATGACTTATCATTAGCCAAAAAGGCCAATATTGATGCTGATTTTTCTCTTTCTGCAATTTTTATCCGACTATCGCAATCTTGATTTTTAATGTCTAAAATTCTGGAAATATTATCATCCTGAATAAATATTTTTTTCATAATTGTGTCCTCTATAATTATTATTTAAATATTCGGTTATATATAAACACCAAAAACTGGTGAGAACAGGGAATTATTATATATAAAAAGCTTCATTCAGCTTACTCAGTAATATATCATATTTTCATAGTTATGTCAATTACAATTTATTCATACCATTTTCGTACTTTTTATTGATTTTTGCACCATATTAATATACAATATTTCTATCTAAAGAAAAGATGGTGGTTTTATGAATTATAAGAAACAAAAAGAAGTAAAAATAGATAACAAAAGCACCCATTTAAAGTGGTTTGCGGTTATTTTTTTAATATTAATTTTATTATTAGTTTTTAGAATTTTCTGGTTACAATTCATTGATGGAAGTTTTCTAAAAGAACGAGCATACAAGCAAATTACTGCTAACAGAGTTCTAAGCCCTAAAAGAGGAACAATTTACGATTCTACTGGAAAGGCTTTAGCTGTAAGTTCTGAGGTTGATACTATTAGTGTAAACCCTTCACTTATAGCTGTAAAAAACGATGCTGAAGCTACAAACGCTTTAAAAGAAAAAGTTGCAAAAACGTTATCAGATATTTTTGAATTAGATTATAATGAAGTATTAGTAAAAGTAACAAGCACAAATTCAGTAGAAACAATTGCTAAAAAAGTGGATATAGATAAAGTTTCTAAATTAAAACAATGGATGGAAGATAATAAGTGGAGCTCAGGAATTAACATAGATAAAGACAATAAAAGATCTTACCCTTATAATAATTTAGCTTCAAATTTAATTGGATTTTGCGGGAGTGATAACAACGGTCTATCCGGAATTGAGTATTATTGGGATGAAACATTAACTGGTACTCCAGGGCGTGTAACTACTTCAATAGATGCAACTCAAGAATCTATTCCAGACACTGATGAAAAATACATAGCTCCTGAAAATGGTAGTAACATTACCCTTACAATAGATGCAAATATTCAGACTATTGTAGAAAAATATTTAAAACAGGCTGTTGAAGAAAACAATTGTAAAAATGGTGGTTCAATGACAATTATGGACCCATCTACTGGAGATATTCTAGCAATGGCTACATATCCAGACTATAACCTAAATACACCATTCGAGCCAAACGAAACTCTTCAAAAAACTTGGGACACACTTTCTAGTGAGGAAAAAACAAACAGCTTATACAAAATGTATCGTAACAAAGTAGTTACAGAAACATATGAACCCGGTTCTGTATTTAAAACTGTAATGGCTTCTGTCGGCTTAGAGGAAGATGTTGTAGAAACCGACACAGCTGGCGACTTTTATTGTAGTGGAAGCCAAATGGTTTCTGGAATAAAAATAAATTGTGCAAACAAATCTGGGCATGGAAGTGAATCTTTAAGAAACGCTTTAGAAAACTCTTGTAACCCAGCATTAATTCAATTAGGTCAACGTATAGGAGCAACTACACTATATAAATATTTCAAAGCATTCGGACTATTTGATAAAACAGGAATTGCAACATCTGGAGAAGCTTCAAGCCAATTTCATAAGCTAGAAAATGTTGGTACAACAGAGCTTGCTACAATGTCATTTGGTCAAAGATTTACAATTACACCCTTACAAATGATAACAGCCGCAAGCGCAATTGCTAACAATGGTGTTTTAGTACAACCAAGAATTGTAAAAAGCATAGAAAACCCAGATACAGGTGCAGTTACAAACATTGATGTAAAAGAAGTACGTCAAGTAATATCATCTGAAACAGCTACAAAAGTACGTAGCATGATGCAATCTGTTGTTACAGACGGTGGTGGAAAATACGGTGCAGTAAAAGGATATACAATAGGAGGAAAAACAGGAACATCTGAGCCAAACCCTAACCATCCAGAAGATGGATATGTTGTATCTTTCTTAGCAATAGCACCAGTTGAAAATACAAAAGTAGTAGCATTACTAGTATTATATGGTCCACAAGTTAAAAATTACTATGGTGGTGCAATAGCAGCCCCAGTTGTATCTCAAGTATTAAGCGAAGTATTGCCATACTTAGGAATTCCTTCAAATGATGCAACAGAAGTAACAACAAATAATACATCTTTAATAACAATACCAGATTTAAGAAATAAAACAATATCAGAAGCAAAACAAATATTGAAAAATTTAGGAATTACTCCTGTAACTTCTGCAAGTGATGACGAAATAGTAACAGTCCAAACGCCAAAAGCAGGCGTATCTGTTTCAAAGAATGGCGTATGTAAACTATATACAGAGGAAAATAGCACATCAGTTTCTGTAACAGTGCCAGACTTAAAAGGAAAGAGTTTGAGTAACGTAACAGCAACTTTAAAGAGTAAAAACTTAAATATTCAATCTACAGGTTCTGGAATAGTAGTTTCTCAAGACCCAGCAGTTGGTGCAACTGTTGAAGAAGGAACAGTAGTAAAAGTAACATTACAAGAAGTTGCAAGTGACTTACACTAAACTAATAATTTTTTAATAATAAAATCAAGCCATGAGATAATTTTATAAATAATTATCCCATGGTATTTTTTTACTATTTCAATTTATCTAATCCTTTTGTTTTCATTTTTTCTTCACTAAATTTGTAATAGTCACTCTTCTTACAGCTTTTCAATCTCCTTTTCACTTAATCCAGTTATTTGACTTATATCTTTTATATGCATTTTTCCTTTTAGTTTTTTAGCAACAAAAATCATTCCCTCTTCTCTTCCCTCTTCTCTTCCCTCTTCTCTTCCCTCTCTTCTTTGTTTTCTTATCTCCTTGTTTATTATTCTCGCTGCATTCATCATAATATTTTCGCTCTCCTCTCTATTTTTTATCTTTTCTATAAATTTACTTATTATTTCTTTATCATCAGTTCCCATCAATTCATATTTTACTATTTTTTCTAATTGTTCATATTCAAAATCTTCCATTTTATTTTTACAACTTATTATATCCTCAATGTTTTGGTATAGCTCTTCTTTATTTTGTGACTTTTCTATTAACATAGCTTTAGATGTTATCAAATTATCTTCTAACAATTGCTGTTTTGTAAACTCATTAGTATCCACTAAATCATATCCTAGTTTAATTTCTTCGTATCCTTCTATTTTCTCTTCAATATCTTCTATTGATAACTTTTGCCATTTTCTTTTTCCAGTATATAACACTATCGGTATTACTTTTGGAATTTTATAGTTTTTTTCTTTTAATTTTCTCTTATTTATTGCTGACTCTATTATAGCATTTTTATAACGCAATATTCTATATGCCATCTTTAAATCTAAACTTGATTGATGTTCTATTAATATAAAAACATTTTTGTTCTTTACCTTATACACAACATCTGCTTCTATATTTCTAAATTCTTCTGTTCTAAACTCTTTCTCATATTTTTCTATCTCATCATCTAATAAATTTAAGTGTAAATAATGATTTATAAATTTAACAGCTTCCTTTTTATCAGACAGTAGCTCTTTAAATAATTTGTCATGTTTTTTATTTATATGTATATCCAAATTATACTTTTCACTATCTTCTTTTATGTTAATATTTCTCTGTATTTCTTTTATATCTTCACTTTCTGTATCTAAAATTTCTTCGCATTTTTTTATTATTCGTTTGATTTTTTCTTCGTTTTTTAGGTAAAATGCTCCAGTATAACACATGATATCTTTTCCATCTACTGTTTTTAATCCAGATGGAACCAACATTTTCTCTTCTTCCATCAATCTTCCTCCTAATTATACAATTATTTAACTTATAGGTCAATATTTTTTATAAATATACTTATTGGTATTATTTAAGAATTAAAACTATTCACTATAGTGAATTTTTGAATAAAATTTAACAACAAAATCATTTTGAAATAATCTATTTTAAAATTTAATAAAATTATATTATTTTTTAGCAGAAAAATCAAGAAAATTCGTTCGACAAAATTCTACTATAATATTAATCTATAAAAAAGCAAACTATTAAAAATTAATGCTAACTTCCGCTGTTTTATTATTTTTGTATAGTCTAGTGAACAAAATTCAATATTTAATCATTTTTGTATAGTGTGCAGTACAAATTTTTGCAAAGATAAAACCGCTATTTAAGCGGTTTAATAGTATTTTGTGTAAAAAACTTCTAAATTATAACAAGTCTGTCATGTATATTGGTATATATAAAATATTACCTTCTTCTTTTAAATCTTTCGTATGTATAATTACCGATTCTGCTAAATATTCATTATACTTTGCCCTTAATTTATTTAATGATGTAAATGTATATCTATCTCCAGATTTTACCTCAATTGGTATTATATTGTGTTTTGATGTTATTTTATCTGTTGAAATTAAGAAGTCTACTTCCATAGTTTCACTACTATTTTCTCTTTCATTCCTCGAAAAAAAGTACAGCTTTCGTCCTGAACTTACAAGCATTTGAGCTACAATATTTTCTAGTATCATTCCCTCATTGAAAGATAATTTATCAAATAAAATTTTTTTATAAATTTGTTCATTAACTAGATTTTTCTCATTAAAAGTCATTGATAATAATAGTCCAGTGTCAAACATATAGCATTTTAATGCATTTGTGTCCATTCTTTGCCCCAGTCCAATACTTGGTTCGGTCGTATTGTATGCAATATTTACTAAATACGCATCATTTAGCCAATAGAAAGCACCTTCAAAATTTCTATACCTTGCTTCTTCGTCTAAACTTGAAATATTAAACTTTTTCTCATGCTTCTGTAATTGAGATGGAATTGTATCAAATATTTGCTCTACTTTTAAATTTAATTCTTCTGCGTGTTTTCTAATATCTTCTCTATATAAGTTTAAAATATTTCTTTTAATTCTATCTACCTTTTCAAAGTCTCTAGTTTTTGAATACATTTCTACAGCTTGAGGCATTCCTCCAACAATTAAATATTCTTTAAAATAATCCATTGCTTTACGATGTAATGCTTGACCAAGTGGCTGTTTTTTCAAATAACAATCTTTTATAAAATCCATAAGTGTATCATTTCCCATAGCCCATAAAAATTCTTCAAAATCAAATGGATACATCTTTAAATTCTCTTCTTCAGATGGAATTAATATATCTTTTACGTTCTTTTTTATAGAAATTAACGAGCCTGTTTCTATATAATCATATCTTCCATCTGCAACTAAATGTTTAATTCCTCCTCTTGCTCTAGGGCAAAACTGAATTTCATCAAAAATAAACAGTGTTTCTCTTTCATACAATTTTACACCATAATATTGTGATAAATACGTGAATAGATAATTGAGATTATCTAAATAATTATCAAATAAAGATTTAACTTCTTCTGGTGCTTTTGAAAAGTCTATTAGAATATACGATTTATAATTTTCTTTTGCAAACTCTTCTACTATATAGCTTTTTCCAACTCTTCGTGCGCCCTCAATTAGCAGTGCAGTAGATCCATTGCTCTCATTTTTCCATTTAATAATATCATTATAAATTTTTCTCTTCATAATTTAAAATATTCCTTCCTAGCTTTTGTATTTTAAATGTACAAAAGCTTAATATTTTTTATATAATATCACGAAATCAAAGATAGTTCAAGCTTTTATCTACACAAAATCAAAGATAATTGCGTATAATTGTCAATTTTAACGAAAAAATCTACATTCAAGTAGCGTATATCTTAGCTGATGAAGCTGTTGTAGAAAGAAAATTTGGTGCATTTAAGTCAATTCAAGATAATTACCCTAAATATGTTTTAACACTTGATAAATTTGACTTTTCTCATGATGGCATAATTCACAAAAATGTAATAGATTGGTTGTTAGAAAAATAGTTATATAAAAGAAGCCCCAAATCTGTAACATCATTGGCAGATTTGGGGTATTATTTATTATGCACCTTTTTCTTTATTGAGCTATTTTGCTTTTATGCAAACCTGCCACTCTTGGCAATGTTTTTTCTTATGTAAACCCTGTTGGTTTCTCCCACCGCCCTAGCTCATTCATTTTTTCTACTTGCTCAAGTTCCAAGCTCCATTTGTTTGCTCTCCTGTTAGGAGACTAGATGGTAGAGAAACTACGGGGCGAAGATTACCGCTACCGTTGCCATTGCTGTCGTCCGAGTAGAACAACTTATAACCGTCAGTATTAGTGTTAGCACCGCGCACACCGAAGTTAGCATAGTCTGAGTTAGTACCGACAAAGCGCGCAGCCACCCAATACCAGGTTGAATTGCTTAATACATTTGCTGCATCACCATAATTTGCTGTACTTATTGGTATATTGTAATATGTTTGTGTTACTGTTAATGAATTTCCTGTTCCTGATTTTTGATCTGTTGTTGGCTCTGTTGTTGCTATTGCTTTACTTTCTTCATATGGGTCATTTCCTTTTGTTATGTTTGGTCCTGCTCCTTTTTGATTTGCATACAAACTTGGGTATTTTGTATTACTTGGATATGTTTTTGTTGTTCCATATTTTACTTCATTTGTATATGCATTTCTATTCGTTATTCCTGTTGGTGTTAAGTGCTTTTCCATATCTAACAAGTTTACACTTCTTGCATTTACTCCTAATGTTGCATTACTATATTGAGCTTTGCATATTTCATTCATGAAATATGGCCCATTATTATAGCCTAATATTTTTCTAAAATATACGGTACTACTTGTTGGATTTGTACTTATTATATCTACTGTATCATTTTCTTTATCTACATTTAATACTTTCCATGTTAACCCTGTTGTTTGGGCTATTGTTTGATTACTGGCTCCACTATATGTTGATGAAATAGAATAACTCCCAGCCGAATCATATGTATAGTTTACGCTATCTCCTATTTTAATATTTATATCTTCCAATATTGAATTTTTAAATTGATTTACTGTTACACTCACTTCTTTTGTATATGCTGTTCCATTTACTGTTCCTGTTACTGTAAATTTATATGTTCCATTTTCTGTTACTGCATATGGCACTTGTGGACTTACTGTTGTTGTTCCTCCAGATATTGTACTTTCAATCATTATGTATAATGTTGTACCTTTTCTTGTACTTGCTTCTCCTAGACTTGAGCCTGCTCCCGTACTATCTGATACTACTCTTATTGCACCTACCTTTACACTTGGCGTTGGTGCTACTGGCTTTTTTACTGTTATTGTATAATCTTTTCCTTCTACCTTTTTTGTTATTGTTATTGTTCCATCTCCATTATCTGTTACTCCGTCTATTCTTCCTTCTGTTACTTTTTCTTGCAAGAAACTTTCCAATGTTTCATCTTTTGATGCTAATTGATATTCTAATACCAATCTGTTCATCTCTTCTTCTGCACTCGCTTGTTTTGTTGCTGCTGCCGCCTCTTTTGCCTTTTTTATTATTCCATCATCTCCTAATACGGTATTGATACTTACTCCTGCTAATATCATCAGCACTACAATTGTAATTACTAATGCTATTAATGTTATTCCGTTTTTCCGTTAATTTTTTTACTTTTTCTTTGTCTCTTGTGACTTTTTGCATTTTTCTTCTTCCTTTCATTTATTTTTTGTAGTTTCAATACTTATTTTGTCTTTTTTAAGTATTTTTACTACATATTTAATTTTAAATTAAGAAAGTAAAAAAAGCAATAGTTTTTGAATAAAATTTTCTTTTTTGTGATATTTTAATTACTGGTTTTATATTTTAGGCTGTATTTTTATGTATTTTAGTTCACTTTTTTATTTTATTTCATCATGGTATCATATTAAAAGGTAGGTGATTTTTTTGTTAGTTAATAATGAAGACATTTTAAATGTTTTAGGAAAAAATATAAAAAAAGTAAGAAAAGAAAAAGGCTATACTCAAGACTATGTTGCAGAACAAATAAATGTATCAACAGACTTACTTAGAAGCATTGAAAACGGTAGAAACATTGGCAGTATTACGACATTGCTTAATATCTGTAATTTTTTACAAGTTTCTCCTAATACACTATTTGCAAAACTCCTGAATTTTAAAGAAGATACTTTGGACTCTTCTTTATTAAATCTAACACATCAACTATCGAAGGAAGATAAAAATATTTTAAAAGAAATAATAATCCATATAGATAAAAACTATTAAAATAGAGACAACTTTTTAATTGTCTCTATTTTTTGTGTATCATAAGTCAATTTGTTTTTGGCTTTACACAAATTTTCCGATATACTTGTGTATTACAGCTATATTTTTCTCGATTTTCTTAGCTTTTTCTGAGCCTTTAATGTATTGAAACTACTGAATTTAAGCGCTTTTAAATTATTTCATAGCTTCTTCTACTGCAACTGCTATTGAAACTGTAGCACCAACCATAGGGTTGTTACCCATCCATTTCGTATTTATCTTATCATATTTTATTGAATTTTGTAAGCGTTTTTCCCCCTACTCTAGCAAGGCTTTCTAAAATTGTGTAAATTTTATAACATTTTAATATATCCTATTAAATTTTAAAAGATTTTATCTTTGGTGGGCAAATGGTGGGCAAAATATCTTCAATTAACATTATATTACTATAAAAAATCAAATCTCATAACAATTGATTAACAATATTTATTCTTATCAAATTATATCCCTTTAAAAACGTTTTCTTAAAAATTTTTATAATTATTCTTTCATACCATTTTAAATTTTTATATAATTCATTTATTTCTTTTTCCATTTGTTTTTCTCTTTTAAATTGGAGAAACGCGTTTCTTTTTTATGATTAAATTATATAATAAAATTCGACAAAGTCATATTTTGAGTCACTCAAATACTAATTTGCTCATAAACCAAATATGAGGAAGCTATAATGCTCCCTCAATTTTCTTTTTTATGTATTTATCTATCTGCATGCTCTGCTCTATTATATCATTGTATTTGCTATCATTTTTTATCATTAGTTCAAGCTTTTTTATATCTTCCATAAGCTTGTCCTCCTTTTTAATATAATAACAAATTTTATGTAAAAATTCTGTCGAAACTTGTAAAATGGCTAAAAATAGGCAAAAAATCAACGTATGAGAATGAGTTTTAAGACATTTTAATTATTTAAGAATATAGTTTGTCGTCTAAATTTTCGCACTTTCTTTCGCTATAGCAAAAATTGGCATAAAAAAAGAGGTAGGATTGCTCCTACCAAATTTTTACTTGAATAATTTATTAAAAGTATTTTTCCCGACTATTCCATCTACTGATAGTCCATTTCTTGATTGAAAATCTTTTACTGCATTTTCTGTTGCAGGTCCAAATATTCCGTCCGCATCTATGTCGAATGAATGACATACTAACATTGCTTGAATTAAATATGTAATATTACCTTCTGCACCTTTTCTAACATTTATACAAGAATTGTAAGTGTTGGTTCCAAATATTCCATCGACAGCTAAACCTCTTCCATATTGTTTGTTTAATTCTGTTTGTAGACCTTTTACTAAGGCTTTCTTTGTTTCATTTCCATAGATGTTGTCTACAGCAATACTTAACCCGTATTTATCATTTAGAATAGCTTGTATTCTTGCCACGTTGCCTTTTGGGACGTTTTTTTGTGACTGAGGTATAACTTTATTGTTTGTCTCAGAATTTGCAATCTCGCCAAATGGAAATTTATCTCCTGGGCATGAGGTTGCACATACATCTCTATGAGCCTGTACTGTTGTTATGTTGTACTTGTTCTTTAAGTATGCAACTAATTCTTTTCCAGCTTCTTTTTGAGCTTCTGGCATATCTTCTTCCATGAAGTTACCTTCAAAGCATACTCCTAAAGAATTATAATTTGAACCATATGCATGTGCTCCAACTTTGTCTTCTGGACGAAGTCTATATACTTTACCATCTTTTCTTACTAAAAAGTGATAGCCTGCACCGCTCCAACCATTATTCAAATGCCATCTATGTATATCTTCAGCAGAGCAATTTTCTGCATCTGCATGATGTAGAATTATTCTTTCTGTTGACTTTCTGTCAGACATATCTTTGAAATTTAAATTAGTTTCTATTATTCCCATTTATTTTTCCTCCTTTTCTATTTTTTAGACCACGCTGACCAAGTATGCTTATCAGTAGAGTGTCTAATAAAAATATTATCATTCGTACTGCAGGCTACTTGTACAGTCCACCAATAGTTCGTGCTATTTTTGGTGCCTGCAGGAGAAGAAACTACTAAAATAATTCCATACTTATCCTCTGGAATATTCGATGATCCAGCGTTATACCAATATATTCCATTATCAGTAAAATCATTAAGATCCTGTGTCGGTGGTTGTTCATATCTTTTTATCGATTTATTTAATTCGCTTTTTATGTCTTCTATGTTTTGGTTCTGTCGTTTACTTTTTGGTATCATTTTGTTTTTTCGAGAGTGAATGCTATGATTCATTTTTTGTATATTCTAAAATAATTGTAAATGTTGTACTGCCCCAACTTTCATTGCCGCTCCTTAAAATAATGTTTGTTGAATTGATTTTATTAATAGTTGCGATTTTAGTTGTGTCATCGTAAGAAACAGGTGAAGGATAAAATTCATTTTGGTAAGTAACCATTAAATCAGCTTTGATTATTTCCTTCAAATTTGATATTTGGTGTGATATGTTTATACTAGAATTAGGAGCTAAGAAGCTGTTTGACCTAATTACTTTGCTGTATACATTCTCGTTATTAATCTTTCCTATTTTAATTTCTTTAGATGAATATTTTAATTGTTTGCAGTTCGGAATCATTCGCAATCACGAGGAAGTATTGCTACATCTCTGTGCTCTCTACTTCCTCCTTGTCCCATATTTTGTTCACTAAAAATGCTAGTGTGTGTGTGTGTGTGTGTGTGTACAGCCTCAAGGCTTTTGCGGTTTTATTCATACTACTTGTCCTCCTGATTAATTAAATTCTTAAACATTTCGTATAGTCCTGTAGAAGCTAAGCCGCTAAACATTCCTGTTAGTACTACTTCTGCATTTATACCGTTTAAATTCATTAATACATTAATTACTAATCCTAAAATTAGCATTATTAGTGGTATGTACTTGTTTGGTATAAAGTCAAGGCTATTTTTTATAACGTAGCCAACACATAAACATATTCCTACAACTACTATACTAAAATATTGTGTTAATACTGATATATCCATAATTTCAATTTCCTCCTATTATTTTATTTAATAATTAAAGCTATAACAGCACCAACAATCGCACCTACAACGGATAAGATTATTTTGTCTCTTATAGCTTTTTTAACTTCTTTATAATCTTTTGCTGGCTCATTTTCAATGTTGCCAACACGTGCATCTAGCTTATTTACATCTTCTCTCATGAGTTTTACTTCTGTTGCAATTTCTTTTATAGAGTATGTAAGTTCGTGAATATCTTCGAGCTTTCCTGACATTTCCTTAAATTTAATGTCATGTTCATCTAATCTTTTTGTATTAGATTTACTTCTGTCTTCTGTTTCTTGAAGTTTCATTATATCTGACTTTTCCATCGTTACCTCCTACGCTGTTCTTTTCCACATATAACATGTTATATATGGTTGTAGTAATGATAATGATGTAGAGCCTGCAGAACTTGTAGTTTGTTGTCCTGATGCAGATATTGTATGAATGTGTCCTTGTCCTCCACCAGTACTTTTAGCAAATTTTTCAACATTTCTTAGAGTTTTATTCCATGCGGTCGCTCCAGACAGAGCATTTGCTTCAGTTGATTGTGCAGAGCCTCCTGAAGTCTGCCAAACATCATGCGTATGAGCGGGTATTTGATTTATTGTTAGTGCTGTACTTCCAGTATTTCCACCGTGATTATGACTTGCTATCGTATGTGTATGTGATATATTTGCTGTTTTTGAGCCTCCAGTTTTTTCAACTGTATTAAAACTACTATCTGATGTATTAACTCCAACAGGTACTCTTCCAGCTCCCCATAATACCCATGTTCCGAATCCTAAATATGTAGCTGGATTTGTGTTTGTTGTTTCCATTCTGATATGTCCAACAGGATTTTCTGCTTTTTTCACTGAAAGAACTGCATCATTTATCATTTTTTGTATATCTCTCAAATTAGGTTGCACTATAATCACCGCCTTACTACAAAATCTAATACATCTCCCGTTTCAAGAGCCCAGTCTGTTGTTGTTTTTATCTTATTAGATATGCTATTTGCTGTTCCAACTTCTCTATAATGTCCATCTGTTCCGCTTGCATCAGAGCTTAACAATAATCGTTCTCCATTCAAGTACACGTCAATCACCGCTTGTCCGACCTTATAGTAGCACGGTATTGTTACTTCTGTTCCCGCCGTAACTGCAGATGTAATTTTTAAATGATATTTATGTGATTTTGATTCTAATAGATCTATATTAATATCATCTGAATATTCTTGAAAATTTGTTCCATCAAAAATATAATTTTTAGATTCGGAATTAACTCGATAGATTTCTCCCGCAGAGGAACTTGACTTTAAATTTTCTAATTCTGTTAATGTTGAAACAGCCCCTTTAAAAATTAGTGGATTTCCAAATTTATCGAGCTGTTTTTTTAACGCTTCAGCCATTTTAGAAGAATATAAATTAAGATCCGCTTTATCATTATCTGTGAAAATCGGTATTTCGTATTCAGTTTGTTTCATCTCTTTCTCCTTTCAACTGTTTAGTTGAGTATTTTTTTAGCTGCAATGTGCTTAGATTTTTAATCTCTGAATATGTTAAATATTCAATAACTTTAACCTTTAACTTGAATCTCGTTCCTACTTCTATCTTGTTTGGTTCAACTATTGTTTCAACTATCTTCATTAACCACACCTCTTTATTTTTCCATTTTGACAGATCCAAGCTACAGCTCTTTTAATTTGCCCATTTACACAAACAAATATTTTTGCTCTCTTGATTGAATTATTAACTTTTAGAAAAGATGTCTTTTGATTGCCTGCCAAAGTTACCGTACATGTTTTCGAGTTTGTATATCCACCGCCAGATACAATAAAAGTAACAGTTAATGAGTTACTGTTACCATATAGTTTATAAATCTTGTCTAGTTCGTTATCTGAAAAAGAAATCGAGTTTGTTCCTGTTACTACAGTTTTAGTTAAAATAGAATTACTGCCTATTTTCATTTCAAGACTTAAGGTTAGTGCAGCAGGATTTGTAATTTGTATTGAGGTTCCATCTCCATGTTTGAAATTGCTAGCTGTACTTATTCTTGCTATATCATAAGTTGTGAAACTTATCTCATTACTCTCAGTTGATAAACCACTATCACTTCTCGTACATTTTATTTTTAACTTATATGTTGTATTGGGCTGTAGATTTTTTATTTTAAATGTTCCGCTTTTTCCATCACTTGCTACGTTCTCACTATAAGTTGCAGAACCAATCCAATCTCCACCGTTTAGCGAATAATGAGTTGAACTTCTAGGATCTGATACCTTCCAATAAATTTCTACTTCATTGAGGCCTTTACTGTTAACTTTAAATTCGGTGATACTTAAATATCTAGGTATTGTATCTAAAGCCCAACTTTGTTCTTTGTCGATATTATCTGAACGAACATATATGCCTCCATGCATTTTTACAGTAAGGCTTGTGGTATTACTCTGATTAATATCCAAGTTTCCAGAGGCTAACACATCACCAGTTGTGACAGAATGGGAGTCATCTCCTGAATATACGTTCTGACCATTAATTTCTACTGTTTCGTTGTGATGGTAATATCTCGATGAACTTCCTCCAACGGCAGTGACTTTATACCAGATGTTTCTTACGTTTCTTTCCGCACTTATGCTGTTAGTTCCCCATTCAAATCTTAGTACTCTTCCCTGATATCCTCCAGAGTCTACACTTCCACTTGTTGCCATTTGTTACACCCCCTAATTAAAAATATTGAAAATATATATCGCCTTCATTAAGTGATGTAGGCACTGCAGTTCCTTTTTTTATTGTACTTTTGTTTACAAAAGACTGATTTGCTGTGGTTTTCGTCATATATGTCGATGTTGCATCACTCTTTTTCAGATATTGATTTTCAGCATCTGTTTTCTGTAAAAATTTTTTTTCTGCATCTGACTTTAAAATATAAATGCTACCATCTTCAACATTCTTTAACTCTTCTTTAATTTGTTCTAAAACTTTTTTACACTCACTAGATGTCTGCTCATATAAACCTTTAAAAGTCAAGAACTTTCTTGAGTCTACAAAATCTGTTATTCCGGAAGTTCCGCTTCTAAAGCGTGCAAACTCTAACTGATATAGACTGTTTTCTCCGTCATACCTATTAATGTCCTGCTGTGTTACAACAGGATAACTTGTACTTGATGTTAATAGTTTAAATGAAACTTGTTCAAAATTATCTTTAGTCGACTCCTTTGTTAAGTCAATTTCAAGTATTAGTAAACAATACAAATTTTCTGAACTAATTGCTACTGTTTCATTATTAATAACGGCTACTGGTCTACCTGCAATTTCACAAAGTCCTTCGGAAATGGTTATTGTGCTGCTGGTCTTGCTCAAATCCATTCCGTAAAAAATTCCATCAGCTTTATTTAATATCTCTTGATGTATTCTTGCATCAACTTCAGCATTAGCAAGCTGATTTGTAAATCTAAAACCTTTTATCATTTTTACTTATTCCTTTCCTTTAAAATTTTGTCAATAAAATTAACTCTCATATTTCCACAAGTAATTTCGATGAAGTTGCTTCCATCATCTTTTATTGCTGAAATATATGTATCTAATATAATGTTGTTATTAGTTCTTACACTTAGCGGTGTACCAATTTTCATCTTTTCAACATCAAATAATTTACTATTTCTATTTATTGAAAATGAAATATAATGATTGTAAGTATTCGATTTGAATTTATCTAATGCTGTTTGTCTTGCATCTTCTGCCTTTGAAGTATATACTACTTCAATGTTTCCAGTCGCTCTATTAATGTCACTTTTATTTTGTGTTGTAGTTCTATCGCTCAGTAAATACCATTTTTGAATATCTGTATCTGTCTTTACCACAACCTTTGCAATAACATTTGTTTCAAATTTTTCAACATAATTGCTTATATCTGCAATAGTTGTATCTATTAATTGAACTACATTTTCTTGCTTATATATTGTCAATTTTATTTTTCCACTTACATAGGAGAAATCTAAAACAATATTATAATTCTGGCTGCAGTTATTAATAAAAGTATGAAAATTAAATATTCCATTATCATTATCTACAGATTTTGTTATTTTCGTATGTGTTTTAACTTCTACATCTAGCCATTTGATATTCAATAGATCATCATCTGAATTAGTAAAATTATCATAAATTTCTTTTGCAATAAAATCTTCAACGCCAGTCTTAGTTATTAAATCCGCATTTTCCAATATTATCTTTCTATCGAATATGTTTGATATATATCTTAAAGTTATTTTTCTTTCTTTTGCTCCATCTTCATTCTCAATTTCTTGAACAATACCAATATAATCTACCTTACCATTTCTTTGTAAGATTACTATATCTCCATTTTCTGCATTTACTTCTTGAACTATATTAAATATAGTATTTTTGTTTGTTTCTTCATCAATCACATATTCATAATCTTCAAATTCCAGCACATCTTTTATACTTAAGTCTGTTTTACTTAAAAAATAAACTAAAGTTCCTTGTATTGTATTGTCAATTTTTGCTTTTGCCCAAATTTGAATTTTTTTCGCATAAGTCTCTGTATTATCAATTAAATCTATAAATGAAACTTCTGCATTGTAAATTCCACCTGTCTCAGGAGCTTCAAGCTCAACTTCGTAAAATCCACTTTGCTCATTATATGTTAATTCATATATTTTTTTATCAAAAGTTGTTTTTACATTCATTTTTACACCACCTTATATTGTGGAAATATTGTTAATTTAGCATTTACGACATCATCGTCTGCTGTTAATCGAATTTCCGAAGCTCCTACAGGTAATTTAATAATGTTCTGTTTGTTTATATCTATATAATCCTTTTTCCATAGGCTCTCGAGAGTTCCATCTGTTTTCTGTTTTTGAATATAGATTTCGCCAGTTTTACTTGAATATAAAAATTTTTCGTATTCTTCTATTACAATAGGAATTTTAATACTTGCAAATTCTTCTTTATCAACCCAAATCGAAATTGAAGGATTTTTAACGAATCCATCGATTACAACTTGAATCGGAGCCTCTATGTGTCCTCTATTTTGAACCTGAATTGAACGAGTATTGTATTTTATGTATCTACTGTTAATAGTAAATGGATAACGCATCTCATTATCAAAAGTCTCTATATTAAATATAGTTTCATTCTGTTCGTACCATAAAGATAGTCCAGCAAATTCTACAGGACAAGCTAACCATTTCCCCGATTTTTCAGTCTTATCTAATTTAACGAGGCTTACATCTCTATAATATGTCCTTTCTCCTGCTTCAAATGGAATAATGTATATCCACTTCAACTTTTGAGAACTCTCAACAAAATCGCAAAATTCTTTAACTTTATCATACGACTTAAAGTATAATGTTCCACTAGGATTCTTCTGTTGTATTTTTCTGTTATTTTCAATAAAATCACTTCCTAGTTGTACAAAATCAATGGAGTAAGAATAACCTAAATTTGTAGGAGATGAAAGAAAACAACCTTCAGATAAGTTGTCTAGTTTGAATTGTTGACCTTTTTCATTTTCTAATAAAAACCTTCTTACTTTCATTCTTTCATCTCCTTTTACAACATAACTTCTCCGAATTTGTTATTTACGGATGTGATAACAAATCTTCCTGCTACATCTTTATCAATTATTACTTGTGCATTTAAGTTTTTAACAGCTGTTACGAAAGCACCTGTTATATTCTCCAACGTTAATTGACTTGTTACATCTGTTCTAATAACCGTTGTATTCATATCAAATTCGGTAGGAATTGAATTTTGCATATCGTTTGACACATTTTTCATTGTATCTGTAAAACCTTCTCCTAACCCTAAAGCAAGATTTTCTCCAATTTCATTCTTAAATAAAGTTGATGGCGAATGAATACCGAAAAATCCCTTTATTTTATCTGTTAATCCATTAAGCATTCCCTTAACTTTGTCCCATAGCCAATCTTTAATTCCAGACATGCCTTCCCACAGTCCCTTAAGGAGGTTTTTTCCAACATCTCTTAAGTCCGCAATTCCATTTAGTAAACCTTTAGCAATAGAATTAATAATTTGAGGTATATTTGCAAGAAGCTTCGGAATTGCCTGTATTAATCCAATAGCCAATTCACTTATTAATCTTCCTGCAGCTTGAATAATCCTTCCAATCATGTCTGGATCTGTCAGCTTTGTTACTAATTTATCAATTATTACGGGAGCTCTTTCTATTAGCTTTGGCAGTGCCGCAATCAGTCCATCTGCTAGTCCAATAATAAGATTTATTCCAGCATCAACTATTGTGTCTATATTATCAATTAGTGTCTCCGCTATTCCAGCAACAGCTTCAACCATAACTGGTATTAATTGTGGGAGAGTTTGTGAAATTCCATTTATTAATTCCGTCAACAAATCTATCCCCATCTGTAATAGTTGTGGTAATGATTCTAGTAAAGATGTTACTAATTCTTGTATAATTAAAAAGGCCGAACTTGCTAATTCCGGAAGCATTTCTTGTATTCCTTGTAGCAATCCAGAAATCATACCTCTTCCTGTTTCTATTATTTGTGGTAGATCGTCAATTATAATTTCTGTTGTGCTCATTACTAATTCAATTACGCCATCAATTATTGTTTCTACTCTTGGTAAAATATTTTCCCCCGCAGTAACAATACTATCTACCAAATTATTGATAAGTCCATCAAAATCCGCATTATCGTCTGCAATCCCAGTTAGCATGTTTTGCCAAGCTGATTTCATTGCAGAAACAGAGCCTTGAATTGTTGTACTAGCTTCCTTAGCCGTTGTCCCTGTTATTCCAAGTTCTCCTTGTACAACATGAATAGCTTGATACACATCATTTAAATTGCTTATATCATATTTCACTCCTGAAATTTTTTGAGCATCACTTAGAAGTCTTTCCATTTCAGATTTTGTTCCACCATAACCAAGTTTTAAGTTATCAAGCATTGTATAGTTTTGCTTTGCAAATCCTTGATATGCATTTTGTATACTTGACATATCAGTTCCCATTTTATTTGCATTATCTGCCATATCAGTTACTGCCATATTACTTACTTCTGCAACTTTTGCTGTGTCTCCATCTAAGCTTTGAAGTAAACTTGCGGAGAATGATGTAACAGTTTCCATATAATCGTTTGCTGATAATCCTGCAGTTTTGTATGCATTATTTGCATAATTTTCAACTATTCCTGAGCTATCTTTAAACAATGTCTCAACACCGCCAACTAGCTGTTCATAATCCGCATAACTATCTAGTGCTTCTTTTCCAACTGTTAAGAATACTGAACCTAATTGCTTAACTGCTCCAGCAACTGTTTTTAATCCACTTGTAATAAAATCTCCTAATACATTAGCTTTTAGTAAATCTCCAAATTTAAGTGCTCCTTGTCCGGCATCATCAAATCCAGATTTCATATTTTTTAATTCTTTATTACTTTTATTGGTCGCATTTTCCATCTGGATCAACTGATTTTCAGCGTTATTAAGTTGAGTTTTAAAATTCTTTACTTTTTCATTGTTAGAACCATATTGTTTTTCCGCTTCTGCTAACGCTGTTCTTAAAGTGTTGATTTTTTCTTTTTGTTGTTGCACAGTATTATTCATATTTGTATATGCTGTCTTAGTTTCTTTTACTGTTTTATCTCCTGAAGCAAACTGTGTGTTCGTTAATTTTAATTCACTTGAAACTTCTCTCAAATTTGATGTAATATCTCTTAATGCTTTTCTATATTCACTTTCACCAGTTAATTTTATTGCTCCACCAAAACTTGATGCCATTCTTCCACCTTCTTTATTTTTCTATTTAATAAAGAAAGGTATTGAGTAACTACTTCACTAACTCTGTATGTGCGTGTTCTTCACTCTTTTCTTTTTGTATTCGTATTTTATTTTTGCATCTTGTGCATTTTATTTCCCCATCAATGTAATTTATAAAAATCAGAGTTTGTCCACACTGAGGGCATTTTATCTTTTCCATTTTATTCATCTACAAACATTTCTCCTTGATGATTAATTTTATCTTCTAATTCTGCATAAGTTGTTTGTTGTAATCTAAAATCATAATTTATTTTATAATGTTTATATAATCTTAAAAATTTTGACATTGTCATTCTTCCGACTTCTTTTTCAGAAAAGCCTAATAAACAATGTCCGATATACAGTATCCACGAGAAATCAATTACAAATTCTTCTTCCTCGTGGATTACACGTTTTTTTCTACTTCTTCATTTTTTGTTGATTCAATTACTGTCTCTTGAACCTTATCTGTTAATTTTTTTATTCCTAAACCAGTAATTATTCTTCCAACTTGTTTTGGCGTTACAAATTCCCTTTTTATCTCTGTATCGTCATTTTCAATGTCTATTCCTTCATTTATCATCTCTGTAATTCCAAACTTAAGAGCACCAATATTTACTTCATGTTCTTTTCCGTCAGTCATTTCTCCCCATTTTTCGTATGATTCATACTTTTCTTGAATTTTCTCAAGCACGTTGAAATTAAATACAAGAGGATAAACTACTCCCTTATATTCTATATGTTTAATAATATCTATCATTTTTTTCTCCCAAATTTATAGAGGCAGACTATCTCTAGTCCACCTCCTATTTTATTTTGATGGTGTTAAAAGTCCATCTAGATATGTCTGTGCTTCAGCCAACGTTGCAAACGTTTCAGATTTCTTCCAATCCCCAATCTTCATTCCGTTAATTTCTTCTTCTAATTCCATTATTGATGCTTCAATAGATACAGTATTATATTCTATTGACTCTCCTTTTGTTTTTCTATCAGCAGTAATCTTTGTTATTTGAATACGTGGTAAAAACTCTACTTTGTAGCTTTTAACGCCTTTATATATTTTGGTAACTATATGACCATAGCCAATCTCAGGTGCAATATCTTCTGAATTGTCGGTTACTTCTTTTTCTGTAATTGTACACCCTTTCACTTCTGCATACGTTTCATCTGTGACATTATCAACTGTTATTGTTACAGTTCCTCCCTTGAATGACGTATCTTTTTCAGCAATTATATCATCTGCATATAATTTTGTACTATTTCTATCTTCAGATATTTTTGCATCAATAAGCCTACCTAAAACAGGTACTTTTGAGTTCTTTAATTCCTTATATTTCTTAGTTGTATAATCTATGGGATTATACTTAGCTGTTCTTAGACCAATACTAGCCATTTATATACCTTCCTTTCTTGAATGAACATGTTCTATGATATAGTTTTGTATCTTCTTCATAAAATTCTTGACTATCTCCATCCCACGTCCAGTCATTTTCCTTCATTTTAGTTTTTATTAATCTCATTATTTCTAAATAATTGCTATCACTATAAATATCTATATCAACAGTTACTTCACTGTCTGTTATTTCATCATCGCTTGAAAAACTTGGTTCATCTTCAATTATCGTCCAGACAACGTAAGTTTTTTTGTTGCCTTTGTATCTTAAATGTGCAACCTCTACATTTTCTAAATTCAAAATTTTTTTAATTTCACTTTCCATCTTTTACTCCTTTGGCAAGTATCTTTCTTGAACCTTTTTCATTTCCGCCTCTATCTCTGACTTTTTAAATGATTGTCTCATAAACGGTTGCTTCTGAATTTTTGACGTTCCATGTTCAAAAACATTAGCAACAAGCGGTGCTGGAGTCATTACTCCCCTTTTATTCTTAAAAGATCTAAAAAATCCAACTTTTGTATTTATCCCTCCATCGCTTGGAGTTTTATATACTTTTGTAATTTTGAAACATTTCAAAATATTTGAATCATTAAAACTTCTAGGCATATTTTTTAAAACGTTTCTATAAACAACTTCAGCTCCAGCTTTTGTCATTTCTCCCATCATTTTTTCACTATCTTGATCTAACTCCTGAAACATTTTTATCAGATCATTTGGTAATTCTTCTTTAAAACTAGCCATTATTTTGTAACCCTCTTACATTGCATTTCGAGTTCAATATTTGCTTCATCAATGTTATTCAAATATTCAATAGTATAGATCCTATCTTTGTATTCCACATATACATTTCTATCTGAATTGTAATATGCTTCTTCAACTTTTTTTGAATATCTAATAGTAAAATTAGTATAAGCCTTTTCAAAATCAGACCCATTTGCAATTAAAGTATATCCTTTAGTTGTTTTTATTTTAGAAAACGCTTCGAGAACGATAACCTTTTTTTTAGCAATGAAACCGTCATTATCCTCTTTCTCTTCAATTTGATATATAGATATTTTTTTATTATAATCGCCTGCATTTATCATAAATTATTCCTCGTATGCATATCAAGAATAGTTTTTATAGAATTATTGATGTTTTTCCCATCAACATACATTACTCTGTTGTCATACATGTCTTGACACAGTACATAAACAACAATGATAAAGTCCGGATATGTGTCAAGCGTTTCCGCCTTCTCATCTTCGGACTTTTGTGGTATTCCTGTATAATTTTCAATATAGTTTCTAGCAATATTTAAAAACAATTCAATATTTTTCTTCTCTTCTTCGCTAATCTCCGATAATCTCAAATAATTAGCAATATCATTTACAGTAATTTCACTTACTTTCATTGCTTGTCCTCCTTTTTAGGAAGTCTATTTACTTGCTGTTGGGTCTGTTGCACCAGATACTGCAACGGCTATTTTTTGTGTATTTTCTACTTTAGCATCTAATTCAGAATATCCAACAACTCCTATAGCATGTTGTGTTGCAAATTTTTCTAATAAAATTTGAATTTCCATTTCTTCTGTTTCTTTTATAGCAAGTCCTGAAAAGTCTCCATAGAATATAACAGCTTTTGATGCAGTTCCTAATTTTTCTGCTTTTTCTGAGCAATAAACAGGTTTTCCTAATAATTCATAGTCCCATTTCTCGTTGAAAGCTCTGTTTAAAATGTAGTTTCCATCGCTATCTTTCAATTTTCTTATTTTCTTTCTTGTGTCTCTGTTCATAATCCAATAAGCGTTAGCTTGGAATGCGTCAGGAACTGTTTCTTGTATGTCTATCAATTCATCTGCTGTTACAGAAGATTTTGCGCCTAATGTTACTTTCATATTTGTTGAATCATAAGATTTAACAATGCCTGAAATTTTTCCATCAGTTCCATTTAACATTTCTCCTTCTTTGAACAATTTGAATTTTTCAGCCATTTTGTTTACAACATATTCTGTTAAATTAAAATCATTGTTATTTAATAATGATTTTGATATTTTTGTTAATGCTCCAATTAAGAATCCTGTTAATTCAACTGTTGCAAATTTTCCAGAATGAGAAACTAAATCGTCAAATTCAGTAGCATAAGCAACTGTTACATCATCTGTTGTATCATCATATTTTGGTACAGCTAATGTTCCCTTTGCGTCATATTTAGTAGCACTTGCATATAGTGGTGATATTTCAATAACTTTATCATTAACTTTTTGAGCTATTGTTTTTGGTACCATCACTCCATTGTCGCCTTTAGTTAGTTGTGTTTCAGCGTTTTGTGGTACACCATTTACATAATTTCTTATAAATGTTGCAAATGCTTTAACATCTTTTTCTTCTTGTGTTAATTCTTTTTCTCCCTCTTGTTGTTTACATTCCATTTTGTTAATTTTTTCGTTTCTTTCTAATGTTGCATCAATATTTTTAATTTCTTTTTCTACATCATCAAAGCTCTTGATTTCTTCATCATTCATAGCTCTGTTTTCAACTTTAGCTTTGTTTAGAATTTCTTCCATTTCAGCTTGTAATTCATTTCTTTTTTCTTTCAATTCTTTTTCGTTCATTTTTTTACCTTCCTTTTTTAAAATTTTTATAAAATAAAAAACAACTATCTTAATAGCTGTTTTCATTATTTTTTTATATTAAATAACCTTTTTTCAAAATCAGAATAATCCAATTTTGGTTCTTCTGCTTTTTTAAGCATATTTTTTAATGATTTTGGCACATTCTTGTAATTTTTAAACAGATTAGATGTACATGCGGCGACTTGCTTTTGCTCTTTTATTAAATTTACATCAAATGTATCATCTACTTCTTTTGCTCCTAGCCAACTTTCTGCATTTATAAGCTCTTTTATTTTTTCTTCGTCAACTTTTGCTTTCTTCATGTAAAGTGGTATCATAGTACTATTTTCAATAGTGTTTAATACATCTATACATTTTTGGAAATCTAACGCATTTCCATAGCAAATATTGATTGGCTTATGTATCATTACTACTGAATTTTCGTAAATATTTACATCATCACCCATCATTAAAATAAATGTACCTGCACTAGCACACAATCCATCTACATATGTATGAATTTTAGTTCCAGAATCTTTTAATCTTTGTAACATACTGCATATTGTAGTTGCTACAAATACTTCTCCGCCTGGTGTATTCATAAATATGTTCAAGTCTGATATATTTCCTAAATTATCGAGTTCTTCTTTGAAACTTTGTAATCCAATTAAATTATTATCTTTTTCACCAGTCCAACAGTCAGTATCATCTGTAACTATTTCACCATACAAGTAGAGGTCAGCACTTGCATTTGGTATTATGTTTTTAATTTCATAAAACTTATTCTTCAATTTGCTCACCTCCCTCCGCTTCTTCACTACTTTTTTGTATGTTTTCCTTGCCGCCTTCTTCTATTTGCTTGTTATCTTTATTTACATCATCCATTTTTACCATTTTGTTGGTATTTGGGGTATAAATCTGTTTTGTCTTTGGGTCAAATAATACACTTCCCAAACTTAAATTTACTAGATCTAGACCTTCAAGTGCATCATCGCCTTCCAAATATCGAACTTCATTTATTGTTTTAAATCCAGATTCTATTGCAGTTTTATATGCCTCATATCTTTCTTTTATAGTACATCTGATTAATTCTGTATAGTCTGGTGCAAAATAATAAGACTTCTTTTCTTTTTCAAGTAAAAAGTCTCTATTTAAAGCTGTACAAAATGCTGTCGCCAATGGCATAATTGCATTCTTTAGAAAATCTTCATTTGTTTTTCCTATGTGAAATATTTCTTTTATCTCTTCACTAAATGTTTTGTTCTTTTCATTTAATTGATTTTCAACAGATGTGTTTGATGCTTCCTGAAATTCCATTCCATCATTTAAAATAACACAGCTAGAATTTCCTGCAAAATAATCATTCCACTGAGATTTTAATATTGACATTCCCTTTTCGTCTAAATGTTTTTGTGCCTTTAGAAATCCCTTCTTATTTCCTCCAGTTCTCATTAATTCTAAATCATATATTATTCTTTTATAGGCTGTTTCTAAACTTTTACTTATTTCTTTTGTGTATCCTGTTCCGTATGCTCCATTTTTTGTATTTCTTAACAATTTTATAAAATCATACGGTCTATAGCTTTTTCCATCAATTAATATGTAATAATTTTTATATATTGCATCAGTATTTCTTTCAAATAAAACCTTCTTTTCTTCTACATAATTTAGTCCAACAAAATTGTTACCTTTTTTTTTGATATATGCATATCCGCCTTTTCCTAAAAGGTAATCTTCTGCAATTGCTTTTTTGAATTGAAACCCATCCAAAGTATCTTTTGTGTCTAAATTTATAATATTTACTCTATCATCTTCTACTTCTGATGTCTGTTTCTTTCCATCTTTTGTTGTTTTTTTGTATAACTTAAATGGTATCATTGCAAATGAATCACAAATTAATCCTACTGCACTTGAAACTGCCGGTATCATTAATACTTTTTCTCTGTCAATTTCTTCTCCAGATATCAAAGCTTTTAGTATTACATCATTTACTGCATTTTCATCAATAATTGTTTCTTTATTTGCTTCATTTTTTATATTTCTTTTAAAAAAATTTCTTATTTTCACTTTTCTCACCTCCTAAAAACTTTGACATACAAAATTATCTTCACTTAATATTTTTTGTTGTAATAAATAAGTCGCTATAATTGTACTAACAACCATATCCACTTTTCCACTTGATTTTTTCTTATTTACATATTTGTTTAAATTCGTGTCCTCTGTACATCTTGCATTCTGGAAATTAATTTCATAAAGCTTGTCTCCATCATAACTAAATTTTTTCTGTAAGATACTTTCTTGTAACCATTTTGTTGGTTGGTGTAATACGCTTGAGTGCTGTTTTACTTCAACACATTCATAGCCAGCCGTTTCCAACTTATTTGCTGTAGAAATACAGTTAAATCTGTCATATCCTATCTGTATAACATGTACACCATATTCTTTTTCTAAATTCATTATAAAATTTTCAACATATTCGTATGATATTATTTGATTTCCACAAGCAAAGCAACTGCCTTCTTCAATAAATCGTCTATAATCTGTTCTTTCTTTTTTATTCTTTTCTTCTATTCTATCTTTTGGAATAAAAGCCCAACTTTTTGCAAATATTACATCATCTTCTAATGTAACCATCGAAACAGAAGTATTATCATTAGACATAGCCAGATCTAAACCAAGATATACATCTTTTCCCTTCCAATCAAACACGCCTCTAATGTTTTTACATTGTCTTAATTTATCAAGCTCAATATATGCTTCACCACTATTACTTGGCACGAAGAAATTCATATTTTTAGTTAAATATTCTTCTCTTTCGCTTGGTTTAGCAAGAGCTTTCCTTCTGTTCTCTCTAATTTCTTGATAATTTTCTTCTACTTTTAGTGGATTCGCCATTTGAAGACCAATATCGTCCCACAAATGTTCCTCTGGCGCATAATATAATAAAGCGAATAGCCTTTCATCTATCTCCAAACCTTTGTAAACCTTTTTTAGGTATTCAAGTTCATCTAACATTATTGATTTATCTTCTGCATAGGCAGTCGTTAATTTAAACATTAATGGATTCTTAACGCTTAATTGTCCTGTTTTCATTGCACCAACGTTCGAATTATCCTTCATTGCTCCAAACTCATCTGCAATAAATGCCGATGGTTTGATAGAGTTATTTCTATTTGCCTCCGCAGTACGTGGTTGATAAAAACTATGTGTCAATGTGCACTCTAATCTTCCGCTTAAAGTCTTTGGAATATTAAAGTATTGTCCCACATTAGGACTTACATTTAAAATTTGTGCTATAGCTTTTTTTACTTCTCCAGCTAGATCTCTATCTAAGCATATAGAATAGAACTCACTATAATCGCTTTCCGTCAGCATCAGAATTATAAATATTAATGCTGCCAAAAACGTTTTTGTGTTTTTTCTTGCAATAAATAAAATTACTTCCCTATACCTGTATTTTTTAGAGTCTGTCTTATATCTCCAACCGAATATATTTGCAATAAAAAAAGCTTGGAAATTTTCCAAACCTTCTAATATATTTTTTCCTACTATATCATTTAGTCCAGTAGCATAATTCAGTAATTTTAATATTCCTTCAATTATCTTAATTTCTTTTGTATCAAAATAATATGGATAACTTTCATTCTTTTGCTTTTCAAGGTCCTCTAGAAACCATTCACACTGCGTTTTTACTTCAAAAGTTGTTATTTCTTTACCATTTATACAATCTGTTGCATATTTTCGTGCCTTTTCTAATAGCATTGTGCTTATTCACCTCTTAATACCTTCAATAAAGGATTTTCTGCTGGTTCTACACTCTTTGGAATAGTTCGTAATTGCGATGCAATTGTCATTATATTTTCCTTTTCAATATCAAGCATCATCTTTCTCTTATTTTGTAATTGTTTATCTAAATCAAGTATATTCTTTTGAATGTTGCTTACTGTATCATAGTATTCTTTTATTGTCATTCCATCTGGATCTAAGGCATAGTCTTCATCAAGTTTATTGAGTTCATTGTAAAACCTTTCTCTTTTTTCCTCAAATTCGTAGCATTCAGCATACAACATTGCATACCTATTAATTACATTTTCGTATAATGCATCTGACTTATCAATGTTATCCAATAGTGATACAATTCTCTTGAACTCTTTGTATGCAATTTTGTTCTTTTTTACCTCTTTTTTTGGTTTTATTTTTTGAGAAGTTTGTAGTGCCTTCTCTCCTTGCTCACGAACCTTCAATTCGGCTTTAGTTCTATGACTTTTGCCTTCTGATTTTAACACAGAAAACGGTTTTGTTGGTGTCGGCATATTGTCTCATCTCCTTTTTCTGATGTGGGAATTTTTTTCAAGCGAAGGTATGCGGGTAGGTGTTCAAACGCCTCCACCATTTTTTCGTTATTAGAGGGGGGATACTCTCTTTTCTTGTTCATTAATTATGTTCTGAACCTCTTTTCTTGATATCTCTCCATTCTCGCACATTTCATGGTGCATACTGCATAACGTGATTAAATTATTATTATCTAATCGCTTGTTGTAATCTTCATTTATTGGTACGTTGTGATGCACAGATAAGTTATTGGAGTTATATTTTATTGTTGTTCCATAAATTTCTCTTATACATATCTGACATAAGTATAAATCTCTTTGCTTTATTTCTTCCCTTTTCTCTTGCCATCTTCTGCTCCACCTAAAACGATCTACATCTGTTATAGCTTTCTTATACTTCTCTTTGTGAGGACATATATGATTGTATGGTACTATTCCACAGTACTTACAAGTCTTCAGCATTTCATTATCTCTTTTATTACTTCAACTAATCTGTTCACAGATTTAAACATTAAGCCTAATATTCCAGCTATAATTGCACCTGTTAAAATTAAACAAATTAATGCAATCGGTAACAGTATAATAATAATTAATACCTTTAACATACATTCCTCCATACTATTTCTTTACTTTATTTTTCTGTAGAGCAGTTTTATTTATATAGTTTTCTTCTTCTTTTTTGCATTGTTGATAGTGTCTACACTGTTCGCATCTATATTTCATACAATTTTGCCAATTAATTTTCTCTTTCATAGCATTTACCTTTTTGCTATGTATATAATAGCAACTCCTTTTTTCATTAGTTCAATATACACTAAGCAATGGTATAATTATAGGTTATTGCTATCTAGAACTAATTGACTTTTATTCGATGCTATAATCGCTCTACTTTCGTCAATTTGCTTAATCTATGTTATATCACTGCTTACTATATATCTATAGACTTAACTAGAATCGTCCACGCTTATTGAAGGAATTATTTAAACATACTGCCTAAGTATCAAAATATATTAATTATCTAGTATCATTAATAGCAACAAAATAAAGAGCCAACATTTAGCCAGCTCTCATTCATCTTTTTTCACACTACTATTGTAACACTTTTTATGGTTGCATTCAGTAGCATTTGGTAGCATTATTTTATATTATCAAAAATATTTAAAGCAATTCCATTCATCTTCTTTATATGCTCATAATTGTATCCCATTTCTGCAGCAATAACTACTAAGCTTTTTCCTTGTATGTAAAACTTATCCAATATATTTCTATATGGTTGTTTTACTTTATCTAATTGTTCTAAAATTTGCATTTGCTTTCTATTTTCCTCTTTTACTTTTTCAAGTAATTCATTAACACAATCTATCAGTTCTGCGATTTTTTCTGCTTCGTTATCTTGTATCTCTCTGCTTCCCTTTGGCATATCTGATAAAACACTATTCAATTTATTTATACTTGATTTATATTGCTCAATATACTCTATTCTACCTTTTATCCACTCTTGTGTATGTCTATAACCTTTTAAATCTTCTCTGTTCATTAGTACCTCCATATTTTATCTATATATATAATTTTTATATACTGTTTTATATAATTGTAGACTCGTATCTATTTTCACAACTTTTATGTATTTATTTCCTAGCCACCTATTTAGAATATAAGTTGTATATCCATCAAGTAATAAATTTTCGTTATTTATTACAACTTTATCTAAAGTCTGCCCTGTAATTTGAAAAAAAGTTGCTTTGCATACTAATTTTTTTGTATTTGGAATCTTGTATTCTTTTGGAATCTTTATATTTCTTATATTTTCATATCCAAATAATCTCATAATAAAATCTAACATTTCCTTTATCTCCTTTAGTATTCTTCTATTTTAATCTTTACTTTTGGTGTACTAGCATATTTTTTTACTACTGTTATTTCAGTAATTTGCGTATCATCTTTATATGCAAATTTGTTTAATGCATCTAAAACAACTTTTGTAATGTTGTCTATATCCGGCTTTTTCGTTGGACTTATTCTATTTCCCAACATTTCCGCTTCTTTCTTTTTACTTGTACTTTTAGGAATATCAAAATACGCAATTATGCTTATTTTTACTCTTCCTTCAACTGGTGTATAATCTTGATATTTTTGTGTAAAATAAAATCTTGTTAAATATTCGTAATTTTTCGTTTTTGTAGGTGTATATACTTTTCCGCTTCTAGTATTTAACCTTGGTCTAGCTTTTCCAGTAATTTCTCCTGGTACTTCAAATTCATATATCATAAGTTCGTTCCTCTAATCTTCTAAATAATTATTATCTAAACCGACATAACCAAAATCTAGCAGTATTATGAAAAATAGCCATAAAAACCAAAATATTATTTTTGTTGTATTTATTTCTGCCTTTTTTTCTTCGATTATTTTCTCTATTTTCTTATTATAGAAAAACTGATTGTTTGTTATTGTGTTGTTGGTTATATCTGTAGATAATGTACCTTCAAATTCAAAAGGTATAATATAATATACATATCTAGTTGTTGAATCTGTTTGTATTGTTGTAAGGTACTCCGTGTTATTAAAATTAATTGTTCCGTAATCAAATTCCACATTTAAGAATCTAAATCTTTTTGTTTTCCACTCTTCTTTTCCTTCATAATCCCATGTATAATATACTTCAGTCGTGTAATACGTTTCTGTTGTGTTTCCAACCTTTCTTTCATGTGCAACTTGCCTTGTATGTCTTGTATACTTTTCTTTCTCTTTTTTTATATAAAAATATCTATTTTCCAAATCCTCTATTTTTACGCCATCTACCGCTTCTACTTTTCCATAAGCCATAACTTGTCCTAAATTTGTATTTATAGCATACTGAAATTGTTCAGTATCATTATTTATCTTTAATGCCTTAAAATATTTTTCATTTTTTTCATTTATGGAATTTTGAATTGCTGCAATTATTGGGAAACCAATTCCTAATAATATTAACGTTGCTGCAATACAGACTAATATTTCTCTTTTTGTTATTGTTATATCTCCAATTTCCATATAGCACCTCTTATTTGTTAAATAAGTTTTTAGGTGAATCTTCTGATGTATTATATTCTAAATATGTATTATCTAATTTCTCATATCCCATAATGTTTAAAATCATACTGTTAGGAAATGCTTTTATGTACTTGTTATATTGTTTTATTTGAATATTGTAATTATTTCTGTGCTCTGCAATTAAATTTTCTGTTACTGCTAATTCTGTCATTAATGTTTTATAATTTTCATTGCTTTTCAATTCTGGATATTGCTCTGCAACTGCATTAATTAATATTTCCGCTTCTTCAACTTGTCCATTACTAGCTTTACTTCTTGCTTCAATAATCTTTTCCATTGTTTCTTGCTCGTATTTATTATAGCTTTCTACTGCATCTACTAAATTACAAATTAGATCTTCTCTTCTTTTCTCCTGAATATTAATACTAGATCTACTTTCTTTTATTTGTTCTTCAAGATTAATTGCACTATTATTTGTTCCTGCAAATATTCCTACAAACATTAAAATTACACCTAAAATTATTCCACTTACAATTAAAAATTTCTTCATCTCTATTTTTCCTCACTTTCTAGTAATTCTTCCAAAACATCTTTTTGACATCTTGCATATTGCTTTAAACTATAAATAATGCCACCTTGATTTACTTTTTCGTTTAATTCTTCTATTTTTTCTTTGGAATATAATTCTTATCTACTATATTTTTATTTTTTTCTTGTATATCTCTAACTCTTTCATATGTTATTTTAGATTTCTTTAATTTTTCATTCTCTTTTTGCAATCTTTCAATCACATTTATAATTACTTCCATTTCATATATTTTTTCATCTATGTTGATTCTACCTAAGCCAATTTTTTTCTCATATTTGTATAAATCTAATTTACTTTTATAATCTTCAACTACTTTCTTTTCTTCCTCGTTCATAACTCACTCCTCGCTTTCTAGCAGCTCTTGTAAAATATTCTTTTGTTTATTCAGATATATTACTACCTTTTCATTTTCTTCATATTTTATTTTTTCGCCTATCTCTTCTATCTTGTTTTTTACTTTTTGAATTGGAATACTATTATTCGAAATCTCACAATATCTTGACCTCCAATAATTATTTTCCTTTCTATTAATTTATTTTTAATTCTTCTTGGAATCTCATTTTTAGGATTTCATATTTTATTTTATCTAAAACATCTAATCCTTTTTGATTGATTATGTCTGGTCTATCATCAAATCCAGTCGCCCAGTTTTTTACATCATAAGTATCTTCATCAGTTTCTATTGCTAATTGTGTTGCCTCATCTTCAGATAAAACTCCCTTTTTAATTTGTATCAAATACTCCTTATTATCCGGAATTAGACATTCTTTATAAGGCTTTTCTAATATTGCATATTTCTTTATAAAATCATTCATTCTTAAAATATGGTGTAATTGTTTTGGATCATATCCATATTTATTAATTTTATCCACTATTGTTGGATATGGATGTTTTAATGCTTTCAATTTTTCTTTGCTCATTCCTGCCATACATCTAATTGCTTGATTTCTATTTATATGTGCAACTTCTTCGGCATTATCAAACAATGATTGTACTAAATTTTTATATTTTGGATTTACTATTTTAAATTCAGTAAATAATGTTTCTATAAAATTTACATTTTGCTTTTTATAAGTTTCAAACATTACTCTTATATCCTTTACATCAATATGTTCATTATTTTCTAATACTAAGGTTTTACTCTTAGGCTCTCTATTATAAACAAAGTCTTCAAATGATGGTAATATTACTGCTTTTGTATCAACATCTGACATATAATCTTCATCATAGACATCTAATCCATAATTTTGTGAACCTTGTAATGCTAAAAACACTATTTCAAAGCCTTTTTTCTCTAAATAATCATAATGTTCTTGGACTCTTTTCATTATTTTTTCTTCTCTATTCACTCTCAAACATCTCCCTCGCACTTATAATATCTTGAGGCAAAATATCTCTATTAGCTACACACCAATTATAAAAATCATTATGTAATTTCGTTGTTAAACTGCTTGTTCTTCCAATATATCCTTGTCTTTTTACTTGTTGTAATACTCCTCTCATGAATTTCCAGTTATTATAATAGTCTAATTTCACTTTAACCATAAAACCTTTGCAATCTTCAATAACAAATCCTTCAACATATTTATCTTTGTATTGATAGCTTTCTTCTTGTACCATATAATACCAATTCCAAAATTCTTGTGTATTATTTAGTGTATAAGCCAACTCTTTAACTTCAAAGTCGAATTTAGCAGCAATAGATTGCAACTCTTCATAATCAAGTTTGTTAAATTTTAAATCGTTGTTAATTACATCTAATAAAACCAATTTGTTCTCGTCATATTTTATAATATGAGGATCATTTACAATGTCTATAACTTCAAAAACCATTGATGAGTTATTATCTTTTAAATATTGCTTTATTTTATCTAAATCTTTTCCCTTTAATAATTCTTTAAAATATCCAACATGTTCTCCATTTAAAGAACTTTTACTTGCAATAATTAGTTCATCAGACTCGTTATCATATCCCAATATTCCCAAAAATCCGTTATATTTAACATATACATTTAATGGATATTCAAATTTTGATTTTAAGTATATTGCTTGTGTTTCTTCAACCTCATTTATTCTGAAAAATTTATCATAACTTCTAGCAACAATCTCTTTTGTGTTTGTATTTATAAATAACCCTCTTGCTTTTGTTGTTATTTCATCCCATATTCCTTTTTTAAATGCTCTTTCACTAAAATTAAAAGCTGAAATGTTCTCATATTTACTTTCTTTAACCCAGTTACTTCTTCTCATATCTTCAATAACTGTATCTATGTTAAGAGTCTTTTTTTCCTCTTCATTAATCGTATTTTCTCCAGTTGCAACAACATTGTTCTTTATTTGTTTTTCTTCAATAGGTAAGTCTTTGCTGACTGTTATCATTCTTAAATATCCACCAAATTCCACACTACCCTCTAAATTGTAGCAACAACTATTTACTTTTATAGGTGTATCTTCTATGTTTCTATGCCCAAATATTTGTATAATATCCGGATTTGACTTTTTCCAATTATCACACACCATCTTCATTTCGCCATAAGTTCCTATTCCTTTTATCATTTGCTCTGTTGCTAAATATAATAAATTTTCTGGCATTTTGCTTATTCCAGCATGACAAGCAAATAATAATTTTCCATTATATTTGTAATAAGCACATTGCCTTATTTTTCTATACAGAACTCTCAAATCTTTTTGACTAATATTAGCCTTTTTTAATTCATAGTAGGTCACATCATCAAATTGTTTCTTCCCAGTCTTTACATCATGAGCATAATCATATATCGCTCTATCATGATTTCCCTCTAATAAACATATATTATGTTTTTCACATATTTCACATAAGAATTTTAAAACCTCTGCATTTTCAATTCCTCTATCAATATAATCTCCACAAAATACATATAATTCATCATCTTTGATTTCTGGTAATGCCTCTCTTAATGCTGTATAACATCCATGAATATCTCCTATATAATGAATTTTATTGTATTCAGAAACATCTAGAGGTCTTATTAATATCTTGTCTAATTCATCTGGCTTTAAAATCTCTATATCTCTTGGTATTTTTTGTCCACTAAATCTAGAATATATTTTATCTATTACCTCATCTGGAACTTGCTTATATTCTGGTCTTTGTTTGTTTCTTTCTTTACATACTTCAATAGGCAAATCTGTAAAATCCACACAATAAATCCTATATCTATATGCTTTCGCTAAATCTCTATATCTAGTCATTTCTTTTGTTTTAGAGTTTGTCGCATCTATAACTGTAAATTCTCCTCTTTGCATTCTTGCCTCTAAAATGTCAAATAATACTGCCCATACTTTATTGTCATTATTTTGACTTATTGCAAAATTACCATTAGTTTGCATTATAGGTGTTTGTATTAACAATCTTATTTCATCAGCACAAAGAGTATATTTCTTTAAATTATTTCTTTCTATATATGTTGACTTTCCGCTTCCCGGAGCACCTCTCATTAATAATAATGTTCTCATTTTATTTTCCCTCCTCGATTAGTTCTATATCCTTAATTAACTTTGTTCCAAAGTCTTTATAATTTTCATATCCACCTTTACGTCCAGATATTATCCATAGTTCTTTGTACATATTGCTTTTCAACTTCTCTACTAACTCTTTATCTGTTATATAACAGTAATATGTGTCTTTTTCTATATTGTAATTTGTTACTATTCCATTTTGTGTTGGTGTATTTGTTAAGTACTCAACCTCAACTTTGTAATATGTCTTCAACCAATCTTGTTCCTGTGTTACAGCTGTAATTCTTGCTTTATCTTTATCATTGCTTTCAGCATAATTTATATATCCATGTAATTCTCCAATCCCAATTGGCATTATAAGTACTGTAATCCAACATACTAACGATAACACAAACATCAATCCTTCGTGTTCATAACTGTCTGCTGACAACACAGCAAATACTATTCCTAATACTATTAATATAATTTCTAATACAATTGTTAATATAATCATTTATTTTTTCCTCCTGCTTTATAGTAATCAGCCTCGAACTGTTGACTTGTTAATATTCCCAGCAATTCATTTTCACCGTTTCTTATATCTGTTATTATTTCTTCATATTTTACATCTGATGTGTCCTCATCTACTCCTATAAAAAATACTTCTTTACTATCACTAGCTTTAAGCTTTAATATGTCTTTATTCTCTATTAATTCAATCAATTGTTTGCTATGCTTAACTATATTTTCTTCCTCATAATATTTCCATAATTTCATCTCTGGGAGTTCTACTTTGCATGCCCATTGACTTTTTCTATTATTGTTATAACCTTTAAATACTCCAATTTTTCCGTCCTTTGTCCTAACATACTCCCCAACAGTTAATTCTCTATCCAAATTTTTCATTTTTCTTGTTTCTCTTAATTCATCATCATCTAAATCAAATGCCATAAATTTTATCCTCCTAATTAGCTTCTTCAAGCTCAATTTGTTCTGCTTTTTTCAAATATGCAATATATTTTCTCTTTTGTTTATTTAATTGTGTAGTTCTCAATTTGCAGTCATTTAAACTGTGTTTGACTTGTTCTATCTCCTCTTCTCTTTGCTGTTTAGACATGCTTCTATATTCTTTTGCCAGCCTATAACCGCTTCTCTGACTGCTATATAAAACAACTCTATGTTTCTTTAATTCACTTATTTTACTTCTAACTTTTCTATCACTTAGTCCTGTTAGTTCGCTTAATTCTTGTCTTGTTATGTATTTCTCTGTTGATAAATATTTTTCTATCTCGTTTTTAGTTTTCATACGTTTTCTCCATATTTCTCATCTTCAAATTCTTTAAGAACATTATTTAAACATTTTGAGCATACTGCAATGTAAAATATTTTATTTTTCTTTGAAAGAGTTCTAGGTATCATTAACAATCCACCTCTATTGTTTTCCCATTTCTTTTCTACTTTTATTTCACAGCCACAATTGTCACATATGTAATACTCATATAATTTTTTCCTAGGTGTATTCGTTAGATGTTTCGCTATTCCTGAACCTTCCGAATACTTTACTTGTTTTTCTGGTTTCTCTCTCAAAATTAGCTCATTAATTCTGTTTATTATTTTCATCAGTTACCACCTCTTTTTTGTTTGCATATAGATCTTCTTGAAAGCTTTTAATGCAGTAATTTAAAAATTTATATGTGTCTTGTGGTTCTACATACATTCTTGCTTTTAAAAACCTAAACATAAATCTTTGCCTGGTTAATTGATTTAAACAAATCTTGTACGGACTAAAATATAATTCTTTAACTATCCAATATTGAATTTTTAATTCCAATAATTGTTCCTCCGACATGTATTCCAAAATAACTGGATCGTCTATATAGAGTTCTAACTTTTTCAATATTGTAATAATAGCCTTCTTGTCCGCTTCTCCAATGTTTTTGAATTGCGAGCCCTTATTATATATAATATATATAAAATATAAGTTTAGTTTAGTAATAATGTTGCCCTCGGTCTTTACTGTTGCTTGTACTTCTGCATTGCCCTCTGCATTGCCCTCTGCATATACTTTTGCATTTACTTCTGCTTGTCCCAAAATACTGTTTTTTTCTTCATAAAGCCTAATAATTGAATATTTCGGGGCTTTATTTTGATTGCTACCTTTTTTATAAATTATGTATTTTTTAGTAATTAACTCGTTTCGAGCCGTTTGTAATTCTTTTTGAGTCAAATGGAGCTTACTCATAATTGTAGTATTAGCAACAGTAAATTCATTAACCCATTCAATCTTATATGCTATATGCAATAAAAAGTTATACATTGATATAGCATTCGATGATAACGGTTTGAAATCTACTAAAGAATAGAACGCATCAAGCTGTTTTGTATATTCTATTGTTATTTTCTGTTGTTTCTCAAACATTTTTTCTCCTCTCTTGACTTCTTCACTAAAAATTTGTATAATAAATGAGAATTTGCTTACAAATTCAATTGTTATGAGTTAGTATTTGATTCCAGTCTCTGCTAACTCTTTTATTTTTTCTCTAAATTCATGTAGCGATTTATAACTATTATCCTTACACTCATCTAATATTTTTAGGAAAGAAGCTTGTTTTCTATCTATTCTTTGATATTGCTCTTTTATTAAATATTCTCTGTTTTCAATATCCAATTGAAAATTTTTACATTGTCTTGCCAAATCAACGCTTCTTTTTTCGTATTGGTCTTTCTCATTTCTTCTCATTATAAAATCCCCCTTACTAATTTATTTGCCTTTCTCATTACAAACTTGTAAATACTGAATCCACTTAATCTATAAATTACTATTTGTAATGTTAGTAAAAACAATATAAATCTTATTGCTTTTACTACAAAATATAAAATGAAAAATGCTACCTCAAATAAACTATACATATTTATCATCTCCTTTCATATTTAAACTAATAATGTTATCTAAATCCGTTAGGTCTTTCCCTTCATTCTTTTCTAAGAAATTCGTTAAAGCTGTTTTTCTTACTTTATAGCTTCCAAGTTTTAAAGCTGGTAGCAAACCTCTTTTAATTAATTCATATACATAATTTGAATTTGTTTTTAATAATTTAGCTGTTTCTGCTACTGTATATAAAACATCTTCCATCTTCTCATCTCCTTCTTGTACCTTGTCGCAATTATTTTGTTGAAGTTTTTTCAACTTCTTGCGTAAAAAAAATATTCCATGCTTCTACCGGAGAACTTATATTTAGCAATTTTGTTGCCTTACTTATTTCATTACTTGAAAAGTCCGATTGATTATTTAATTTACTACTCAACGTATTTGGAGCTATCCCTAGTGCGTCTGCAAATTCATTCTGAGTATTAAAGACTTCTTTTATCTTTCCTTTTAGTTTGTCAAAATTATACTTAACCATTTTTTCCTCCTTTCTTGTTGAAGTTTTTTCAACTTCTGTGATTATATTATCAAAAACAAAAAAATATGTCAATACTTTTTTTGATTTTTTTTCAACTTTTTTATATTTTTTATAAATATATATTGATTTTTTTTCAATTTTTCTTTATAATCTATGTAATGGAGGTATAATATGCAAATTGTAGAAACTTTTCAAAATAGGTTAAAAGAAGCAATGAGACTTAGAGACATAAAGCAAGTAGACTTAGTTGAAAAAACTGGTTTAGATAAAACTTTAATTAATAAATATCTATCTGGTATATCAAATGCCCGCCAACAGAAACTAACATTACTTGCAGATGCATTAAATGTTAATGAGGTTTGGCTAATGGGATATGATGTCCCTATTCAACGAGATTTGACTGTTGGTACTACTCTTTCAACTCGATCAGCCGTAGTCTTTGTTTATGGTATAATTCCTGCTGGAATACCAATGGAATGTATTGAAGATGTTATCGATACAGAAGAAATATCAACAGATATGCTGAAAGGTGGCAAGCAATACTTTGGTCTTAAAATAAAAGGTAATAGTATGTCCCCAGAATATTTAGATGGTGATACAATAATACTAGAAAAAGTAGATGATTGCGAAAGTGGTCAAGATTGTGTTGTAATGGTCAATGGTAATGATGGTACTTTTAAACGTGTTTTCAAAAATGAAACTGGCATTATCTTGCAACCATTAAACCCAGAATTTCAGCCTTTAATTTACACCAATGAGCAGATTAAATCACTACCTGTTAGAGTTATCGGTAAAGTGGTAGAATTAAGAAGAAAGAAATAGTATTGGAGATAAAATATGAACGAAGAAAAAGAACAAAATAATGGATCTAAGAAAAAAATTAGTAAAGAACAAATTAAAACTATAGTAATCGCAGTTTTAGCAGTTACATTGTTAGGCTTTGTTTCCTCTGATAATACACAAGAACTATCAAATAAAATAGAAAATTTAACAGATTCAAACAATAATTTATCCGCTAAGATAGTTGAATTAAACGAAGTATTAGATCAAAAGAACAAAGAAATTCAGAATTTAGAAAATGCACAAAATGAAATTGCAGCTAATAATCAAATTTCACAAGATACTTCTTCATCAAATACTTTAGTAGCAGATAGCTCCGCTTCTCAATCAACTTCAAATAATATCAATGATGAGAACAAGCAATTTGTATGGGTTGGAAATTCTGGAACAAAATATCATAATCAGGGGTGTAGAACTCTAAAAGGCAATGGTCATCAAATAACCTTAGAAAAAGCATTGTCTGAAGGTAGACAACCTTGTAAGGTATGCCATTAATAAAAAAAAGAAGAGAAATATGTTACTAGTTTGCGACAAGGTACATATTTCTCACGAATAGACACTGAAAGTGACTACATTTGTATTATATTATAAATGTACCTCTCTTTCAAGTGTTTATTAAAAATATTTGGAAGAGAGGTTTTTATTATGTCAAAAGTTGTAGTAAGAAAAAGAGGAAAAAGCTGGGAATACAGAATAGAACTTGCAAAAGTAAAAGGAAAAAGGAATCAAAAATCCAAAAGTGGTTTTAAGACACAAAAAGAAGCTTTAATTGCTGGTAATGAAGCTTTAAATGTTTATAATAGTTCTGGTCAATTTTTTAGTCCAAAAGAAATAAGCTTTTCAGACTATTTGGACTTATGGCTAGAACAATATTGTAAAGTCCACTTGTTGCAAAGTTCTTATGAAACATATGAAAAGAAAATAAACAGTTACATTAGACCGGTACTTGGTCAATATAAATTAAATAGTATAAATGCTAGCACCATAAAAGAATTTCTTAATGAAAAGTTTAATGAAGGCTTTAGTTCTAATACTCTTGCTGTAATAAAAGGAATTTTAGTAAGTTCATTTAATTATGCTGAAGTAACATTACAATTCATAAAATCCAATCCAGCATCACACATAACATTGCAATCAAATAGAGCTACCCCAGAAACGCCATCAAGAAAAAAAGAAAGAATAGCCTTATCTAATCAATTTATAAAGAAATTGTTTGAAAGATTCCCATATGGTCATCCTGCATATATTGAGTTACTGTTAGGATACTCTTGTGGTCTAAGGCTTGGAGAAGCATTCGCTATTGATTTAGAAAAAGACTTAGATTTAGAAAATGGTTATTTGTATGTCAATCATCAAGTACAGATGTTAAATGATTGTTGGACTCTTGTTGAACCTAAATACCAATCCTATAGAAAAATTAAACTGGATGCTTTTACTAATAATATGCTTAAAGAATATACAAAGAAACATTTTGATTCAATCCCTTACTATGGAAAATACTATAAACAGTTGTTGATTAATGAAAAGCATCAGTTAAATTATGATGTTGGTTTGCCAATTCATCTATTATCTGTTAGAGATGATGGTTCATATATTCAACCTCGAATAATTCAAAACGTTGGAAGAGTTGTTCATTATACTTTATATAATCAAAACGATAACGTTCCAGAAGATGAATTTAAAAAATTTGACTTTCACTGTTTAAGGCATACTCATGCTACTAGATTATTAGAAGCAGGAGCTAATCCTAAAGATGTTCAAGTCAGATTAGGTCATAAAAATATTGAAACCACATTACAAGTTTATACACACACTACTGAAAAAATGGAAAATGAAACAGCTAGCATTTTCAGTAATATTAATATTCTAAACTCATAAAAATTGCCCACCAAATTACGTGGGCAATTTTTTTGGTGGGCAAATGGTGGGCAGTGGGCAATTTTTTATTATTTCCACCATTTTATCTATATATTAAAAATCTCTGTGTTAGGCTATTTCATAGCTTCTTCTACTGCAACTGCTATTGAAACTGTAGCACCAACCATTGGGTTGTTACCCATTCCTATTAATCCCATCATATCAACGTGAGCTGGTACTGATGAAGAACCTGCAAATTGAGCATCTGAATGCATTCTTCCCATTGTATCTGTCATACCATAAGAAGCTGGTCCTGCAGCCATGTTATCTGGGTGTAGTGTTCTTCCTGTTCCACCACCTGATGCAACTGAGAAGTATTTCTTTCCTTTTTCATAGCATTCTTTTTTGTATGTTCCAGCAACTGGATGTTGGAATCTTGTTGGGTTTGTAGAGTTTCCTGTTATGGATACATCTACATCTTCATGATGCATTATTGCAACACCTTCACGAACATCGTTAGCTCCATAGCATCTTACTTTTGCTCTTTCTCCATCTGAGTAAGGAATTTCTTCTACTATTGTTAATTTTCCTGTATAATAATCAAAGTCTGTTTTTACATATGTAAATCCATTAAATCTTGATATTATTTGTGCTGCATCTTTTCCCAAGCCATTTAGTATAACTTTTAATGGTTCTTTTCTAACTTTGTTAGCTGATTTTGCAATACCTATTGCACCTTCTGCTGCTGCAAAGCTTTCATGTCCTGCTAAAAATGCAAAGCATTTTGTTTCTTCTGATAAAAGCATTGAAGCTAAGTTTCCGTGTCCTAATCCAACTTTTCTATCATCTGCAACTGAACCTGGTACACAGAATGATTGTAATCCTTCTCCGATTGCTTTAGCTGCATCTGCTGCTTTTGTACAACCTTTCTTTATAGCTATTGCTGCGCCTACTGTGTAAGCCCAACAAGCATTATCAAAACATATTGGTTGAATTGATTTAACCATTTCAACTGGATCAAATCCTTTGTCTTGACAAATTTTTCTTGCTTCTTCTAAATCTTTTATTCCATATTTATTTAATACGGGCATAATTTGATCTATTCTTCTTTCATAACCTTCAAATGTTACTGCCATATTATTTGCTCCTTTCATACCTCATAATTATTCTTGTCTTGGGTCTATATATTTTGCTGCATCAGCATATCTTCCATATGTTCCTGTAGCTTTCTCTATAGCCTCTTTAGGATCCATTCCGCCTTTTATAAAGTCCATCATTTTTCCAAAGTTTAATGCTTTGTAACCTATTATTTGATTATCTTTATCTAATGCTTGGCTTGTTATATATCCTTCTGTAACTTCTAGATATCTTGGTCCTTTTAATGATGTTGAGTATATTGTTCCTATTTGAGATCTGTGACCTTTTCCTAAATCTTCAAGACCTGCACCTATTGTAAGTCCACCTTCTGAGAATGCAGATTGGCTTCTTCCATATACTATTTGTAAGAATAATTCTCTCATAGCTGTATTTATAGCATCACATACTAAGTCTGTGTTTAGTGCCTCTAGTATTGTTTTACCTGTAAGTATTTCACCAGCCATGGCTGCTGATTGTGTCATTCCAGAGCATCCTATTGTTTCTATTAATGCTTCTTGTATTACACCTTCTTTTATGTTTAATGTTAATTTACATGCTCCTTGTTGTGGTGCACACCAACCAATACCATGTGTTAATCCTGAAATATCTTTAATTTCTTTTGCCTTAACCCATTTTCCTTCTTCTGGAATTGGGGCTGGTCCATGATTTACGCCTTTTGCAACTGTGCACATTTTCTCTACGTCTTTTGAATAAATCATATTAATTGCTCCTTTCAATACTATAAAATTACGCGTTACCTTCGTAACAGATACATTATATTACAAAATTCTACATTTTTCAATTTTTTTAGCAAAATTTTTATTAAAATCCCGTTCTTGGTAGTTTCTTTTCTTGCACAACATTGTAAATAGTTGAAACAGCTGTGTCTTTTGAACTAACTCTGTAATCTTGATTATAGCCTTCTAGTACAGTACTATTCTCTATTTTAGTATCATTTTCAAGATTCTCATTTGTTTTCATTATTATATGTGGCTTTTTCTCTGATTTGAAACCGACATCAACATTTCCAAAATAAATTTTTATTTCTGTAATTTTTTCATCTTTTTCTAAATGTAAATCTGTCAAGCTTATAAAATTGTCTTCTCCTCCGTTTAGATTTTTCTTTAATACCATGTATTCATCCTTTTGATTTGTTTTATAATATATATTGTAAAGAATATCTTTATTGTATGTTCCTGTTTCAATTCCTGTAATTTTTGCATAATCAGCTGGTAAATAATCATACCAAGTAAAATCTTCTAATTCTACATTTCCTGTATTCTTTATTTCGAAGCTATAATCTATTTCATCGTTTGATTTTGTAATATTTTTACATGATTTTTTTATTTCAATCTTTGGATCTTTAGATTTATTAACAATATCTAACTTTACAATCTCATTGTTTTCTTTTATTTCAGCCTCATATATTTTTTTATCTAATATATACCATTTATTAGTTTCAATTTCTTGTACATTATATATACCTTTTTCTAGTTTTTTTGATGCTGCCACTCCATTTTTGTCTGTTACTATTGTATCTACTAGTTTATTTTCCATATCATAAATATTAAATTTAACTCCTTCTATAGGGCTTCCTACTTCTGTTTCTAATATATTATTTTTATCTTCACTAAGCTTATTTATTTGAATCTTTCCTTTTATTTTTTCATTTTCTATTGTTATTTCATTAGTTTCATTAAATTTAACTGATGCTTTTATTTTTTCATTATTTAATACATAGCTATCTTTTGTTTCAACTTCTTTTATGTAATAATCTCCTATTACTAAATCTTTTGATAAAGCTTCTCCATTTTCATCTGTTTCAAGTTTTTCAATACATTCATCTTCCTCATTTAGTATTTTAAACTTTACACCTGCTAGTCTTACCGAATTATCATCTTTGTCTTGTTTTATTATTTTTATTTTTCCTTTTTTCTTCTCATTTTCTATTTTCAGTTCTGCTGTTTCATTCCAATTAACAGTAACTGATTTGTCAACTCCTATACTATATTCTTGTTTTGTTTTTGTTTCTCTAACTATATAATTTCCCGTATTAACAGTTGTCGAAGCTTTTCCATTTGCATCTGTTACAACATGATCAATTATCTTTCCACTTGCATCAATAATATCAAATTCCACTCCCTCTAATTTTGTATTGTTGTCGTCTTGATCAACTTTTTCTATAGAAATAGTTCCTTTCTGACGATGGTTTGATACAGAAAACATATATACTTCATTATATCCTAAATTAATTTCGTATTTTTTCTCGTCTAATACATATCCTTCATTAGTTTCTATTTCTTCAACGATAACTTTTCCACTTGGCATATGGTCACAATGTACGTAACCATTTTGATTTGTTGTACATATTCTCTTTCTTCCATCTTCATATGTAATTTGAAACTTTACACCACTCATAGGTTTACCAGTATCGCTACTTACTTTCAATATTTGAATTTCGGATTGTTTCTCTGGTATCTTCAAAAGAATCTTACTTTTCCCTTCTTCTATTCTATTAGAAAATATTACATAGTTTTGTTTTCCTTCAATTTTGCTTGCAACATAATATAGTACATCCAATTCTGATTTTATTGTATAATCCACTCTTGCTTCTGCACCTTCAACAATACTTTTCTTTGGTATCATTACTTTAAATGTCTCGCCTGGCAAGAATTCTGTTTTTGGATTACCATTTATATCTGCTGTAAATATATCATCATTAGCATAATCAATTTCATCTATTATAATTTTCGACTTTACATTTGCTTCTGTTACCTTATATTTTGCAGAATAATAGTTATTATCTTTATCTAGAATAAAATTGTCTTCCTGAATTACCTCTGGATGTATTATTTCTTCCCTTTGTTCATTTGCAGCAATATTTACTAACTTATATATTGCATCTACAACCTTTTTACCTCTTCTTTGTATATCTTCTAAATTTTGATTATTAATTTCTGTCTCTCCAGCTCTAAAATGAGTATATATATTTTCAATTTTTGCATTAGGCTCATTTCCATGTTTTATAATCCAATAAACAGCTTGTTTTGTTGCTAGATAAGCATCATCTTCTGTTTCTACTCCTAAATCCTTTGGAGAAACATTTGGATACCCATGTTTTAATACTTGCCATATTTTATCGTTTCTTAGCTCTTCTCTAACTAGTGCATCATAATTCTCATATTCTCCTGGTAGCCAGCCTACTCCATCCAAGTCTTGGTCCATACAATATGCAATTTTTTTATTTCCATCTTGATCTGTATAATATGTTCTTGAATATGTTATATACATCCATTTATCTCTATAATCACTCCAATATTGAATAGTATAAAAACCTAAACCTCCCCTTTCAATATTAAGCGTATCTCCTATGTTTACAGTACTTGCCAAAGCAAAAGCAGTTGGCCAAAGTATCATCAATATTTGAAAAATTACTAACATTTTTTTTAATTTTAATTTAACCATAATTTCCATATAATCAATTATATAAACGTATTAAAATTATTTAATTGATTAATTCCTTTCTCAGTTTATTTAGATGTTTTCCTGTACAGCTTGTACACATAATCTTTGGTTTACTTTATTTTTTATACATGTTATTAAAGTAATTCTATTATCTGAAGTTCCCTCTAAATTACTCCAATCTGTTTCTAGTATTTCTTTTTTTGTATCAACAATATATTTTCTTTCTCCATATTTAGTTGTATATACTATTTCATCTCCTGGTTCTAACTCGTTTATCCTAGCAAAATAAGAATATTTATTTCCTCTGTTGTGAGCTGCAAGTCCAACATTTCCATCATATTTTGCTGTTTCTTCTATGTGCCCTATGTAATCTCTTAATATCTCATTAGTACTTCCTTCTTTTACTGTTCCATTTAAATTTATTTTTTCAATTTTTAAAGAACCTATTAAATCTTCCTCAAATCCATCATCTTCAGTTACTTCTTGTTCAACATCTTCTGTATTATCAAGTTGCTCACTTGTATTTTGTTTTTCTTGTTCTATAACTTTCTTATCATATGAAAATAAAAAGCCTATAGCAACAATTAAGATGAGCACAATAAATAAAACAAATATTTTTTTGTTCATGCTTTTATAGTCCTTTCTTAAAACACTCAATCTAATTTCAAAATTTTATTTTTGCAAAGAAAATAAACACATAAAATACCTATTTTACGTTTTAGTTAGTATATTTAATAGAATAACATTACAAAAATGGCTTTTTGTATTTTCTTTTTATTTTGGATTTTATTTTAGAATAAATTTTCTTGAAAAAATCATTTGTGATATAGTAATTTGATATATCAAAATTTAACTAATCTAATTATACATTATTTTAAGATATAGTCAATATGTTTTTTACATATTTTTACAGTTTCATATGTCATAATTCGACATTTTATTAATTGCACTAATGTAGTCTATATAACTTCATGACCAGTTTCGTAATTTTTCAGATATTTAACCATTTCTTGCCTTTGCTCAGTCTACATTAAGTACAAATATTTTATTTAAAATTATTTGGTATTAATTTAATATTTATAAAATATAACAAAAGAGATTATAAAACTTCTAAGCGTCTTATAATCTCATATTTTAAACTATGCTTCTGGTTCTATTAAACCAAAGTTTTTGTTATCTTTTAATTTGTATATAACATTTACTTTTCCTGTTTCGATGTTAACAAATGTTAAGAATCTGTTTTGTGGTTGTTCTTCTAATAATAATTTAGCATCTTCTGCTCCCATTGGTTTTATACTATAATACATTATTTTAACTATTTCATCTTCTATTTCATGCTCTTCAGCTCTGCTTGCTTCTTTAGCTCTTATAGATTCTGTCATATTTTGCTTGTCCTTTTTAGTTTTCATTTTTCTAATTTGGCCCTCTAATATGTCAATATCTTTATCTATTGAAGCATACAAATCATTGCTTGCTGTTACAGCTCTGAATGATTCCCCATTAACAGATATTTGCATTTCTGCAACTTGGTCTCCGCCTTCTTTTTTTATTGTTACAAATAAATTTATATCTTCTGTATCAAAATATTTTTCTATTCTTTCTGCTTTTGTATCAATATAATTTTTTATTGCATCTGTTGCCTTTAGTTCCTTTCCTGTTATTTTTATGTTCATAAAAATCGCTCCTTTCAATTTATCGAAATGTATTTTTCTTGCGACTTCATTATATATGTTTTTTGTACTTTTTTCAAGTGTTTTTTGTTCTTTTGTTGTTTTTGCATTCTTGTTGTTACATTTGTTTATTTTTAATGTTTATACACATATAGAAAATAAGATATGTATAGACGTAAAGAAAATCTGTAAACACTTAGTTTTATACACTCCATATGGCATTTTTTATATGTTTTATCTTATATTTTTCAGCTATTAAATACACTTCTACCACATCAAATCTTATTTGCTTATTTTCCAATTTATTTTTGCATACATAATATTTGGCTGTTTGCTCTATATGAATTTGCTTAGTTTTAGTTACAGCTTCAGCTGGTCTTCCATATTTTAAATTTGTTCTAGCTTTTACTTCTACAAATATTATTTTATTTTTTTCAGTTGCTATTATGTCGATTTCTCCTTGTTTTCCTCTATAATTTCTTTCTAAAATTCTATATCCACTACTACTTAAATACTTAGTTGCTAAATCTTCACCAATTTTTCCAATTTGTTGTTTCGTATTCACGTTTCCACTCCGCCTTTCCTCAATTAATTTCTTAATTACATATAATTGTTTTTCAAAATACATTGCTTAATCTACATTTAGAAATATACTCCACGTGATACTTAAGAATTCAATATTCATGACTAAATTGCCTCTTACTTAATTAAACTGTAGTTTTAACCTTTAATTAATTTTTTTGCCCGCTCTTACATAATAGTTTCCGGAAACTTGTTCTATTGTTCCCTCAATTTCCATTATTGTTAGCATAGAATTAACTTCAGAAATATCTTTATTTATTTTTTTAGCAATTTCTTCTGATGTCATTTCTTGTTCTAATAATCTAGAAATTTTACTAAAGTCTGTTACCACTGTATTATCATTACCTAAAATCACTTTGTTTTCTTTCTGATTTTTTTCTTCACTTTTGTCTTTTTTCCCAGAAGTACTCTTGTAAAAATTTTTTCCATACAAATCTTCTATTAATTGTCTTGGTGTTGTTACTATTTTAGCTCCATCTGCTAATAATTCGTTTATACCAGAACTATTCTTTTGGTCTAGACTTACAGGAATACAATACACCTTTTTCTTTTGAATTTTTGCATATGTTGCTGTTATTTTACTTCCACTTCTATGCTCTGCTTCTATAACTAAAACTGCATCTGCTAACCCACTAATTAGCCTATTTCTTTTTGGAAAATTGCTCATTTTTGTTTCTTCATTTTCATCATACTCTGTAATTACACAGCCACCAACATCAATTATGTTATTATATAACCATATATTTTGTGATGGATAAATATATTTAAATCCACCTCCTAGTACCGCAATTGTTTTTCCAATTTCGTGCATTGCACCACAGTGAGCTGATGTGTCTATACCTATTGCCATTCCGCTAATTACACATATTCCCCTTTTTGCAAGTTCTGACGCAAATATATTGGCATATTTTCTTCCATATTCAGAACAGTTTCTCGATCCAACTATGGCAACTATTTTTTGCTCATTTAATAATCCCACATTTCCTTGGCAATACAATTGTTCAGGATATTCCCTTATTCGTAACAGCCTTTGTGGGTATTTTTCTTCATAACATTTAATAATTTCTATAATTAATCATCCTTCCCTCTATAAAATTAACAATAAAATATACTTAAAATATAATTTTCTACAAACTATATGTAATCACATCTTTTTCCAAATTTTATATAGTAAAATTTCTAATTTTTATTATCCTCTAACCATATTTTCCTATCTAGTCCAATATTTCCTATCTAAACTCCTATACTGTATAGCTTCTGCTATATGTTTTTTCTTTATTTCTTCTGAATTATCTAAATCCGCTATTGTCCTTGCGACCTTCAATATTCTTGTATATGCTCTTGCACTCATTTTCAATCTTTCGAATGCAGAATGTAGTAATTTTTCGGATTCTTCATCTAAGATGCAAAATTTATTTATTAGATTCGAATTTAGTTCTGAATTTGAAAAAATTTTATATTCTTTGTAACGTTCTCTTTGCTTTTCTCTAGCCTTATTTACTCTTTTCCTTATTTCGGTTGAAGTTTCTTCTATCTCATTTTCCTTTAAATCTGTGTATTTTACTGGATTAACTTCTACCTGTATATCTATTCTGTCTAATAAAGGTCCACTTAATCTATTCATATATTTATAAATAGCAGTTTCACTACAGGTACATTCTTTTTCTTTTGAGCCGTAATATCCACACGGACACGGATTCATAGAAGCAACAAGCATAAATCTACATGGATATACAATATTTCCACTTAGCCTGTTAATGTTTACCTGTCCTTCTTCCATAGGACTTCTCAGTAATTCTAGTGTATTTTTATTAAATTGAGGTAATTCATCCAGAAATAACACTCCATTATGTGCTAAGCTTATTTCTCCTGGTTTAGCTATTTTACCACCGCCAATTAGTGCCGCAGGTGTAATTGAATAATGTGGAGCTCTGTACTGCCTATTGTTTATAATTGGCTCTCCCTGTGGCATATTTCCTGCAATACTATATATCTTAGTAATTTCTATTGCTTCTTCAAAAGTTAAATCTGGCAATATTGAAGCTACTCGTTGTGCCATCATTGTTTTGCCTGAACCAGGACTTCCAATAAGCAGGCAATTATGACCTCCTGCTGTCGCGACTTCCAATGCTCGCTTTACATTTTTTTGACCTTTCACATCTTCAAAATCTGTATTTATGTATTCAGTGTTACACTCAAATTCTGTTTTTTTCTCTGGAGAGATTTTAATTTTATTATTAAAAAATTCAATTACTTCTCTAAGATTTTCTACTCCAATCACATCTATTCCATCAACAAGAGCCCCTTCTTTTGCATTTTCTTTTGGCAGTATTATTTTATTAATTCCCTTTCTTTTTGCTTCTAAGCAAATAGGCAAAATCCCATTAACTCTATTTATATGTCCATCTAAAGATAGTTCTCCAATTACAACAGTTCTTTCTTCTATCATTTTTATTACGCCCATGTTTAATAAAATGGCTACCGCAATTGGTAAGTCATAAAATGTGCCTTCTTTTCTTAAATCCGCCGGAGATAAATTGACTATAATTTTTCTGCTTAAAAACTCATGCCCAGAATTTTTTATCGCAGTTTTTACACGCTCTTTAGCTTCTTTTACACTAATATCTGGCAAGCCAACAATTTCCCAGCAAGGCATACCAGACGAAATATCTACTTGTACCTCTATTAAATAGCCTTCTAGTCCTCTAAGCGCAATACTATTTACTTTAGATAGCATAATTACGCACCACTTTCTATAAAAATTTAATAATTGGATTTTTCTTCGAATTAATTTTTTGAATAAAATTGTTTGATTTAAACTTTAATAAAGTATATACCATAATTTTCCATTTTGCAAGTATAACTCATCGTCAAATTTCAACAAAATATGACATACCTGATTAATATCAATTAATCGCAGCACTTCTGATAATAACATTTCACATGATAAAACCTTGATAAGATTCACTCTATCAAGGCTTACTAAACTATAAATATAAATTATTTTCTTCTATATATTGTACTATTTCCGGCTTTGTATATTTTTCGCATTCTTTATAATTTCCATTTTGTATAAGTTCTCTTATAATTCCAGAACTTACATTCGAATATTTTTTCTCATCTAAAAATTCAAAATTATTTTTATTTTGCTTTAATATTTCTTGTGTAGCTAATAAGCTTTTTGAATCTGAACCATTTCTTTCAAATATTATGTATTTAAAATTTTCTATTAACTCTTTTGCATTTTTCCAAGTAGGTAATTTTTCAAAGTTATCTGCACCCATTATATAATAATTTTCCGTACTTTTATATTTCTGCTCTATTAATTCAAATGCCTGCAAGGTATTTAATGTTTGTTTTCGTCCTAACTCTATGTTTTCAACCATTATTTTATCATCACAAATAAGCTCTAACATTTTATATCTATAATTTTCATCTATCAAACTAGGCTTATTATATAAGTTCCCAACTGGTACAAAATATACTGCATCCAAATTAAATTTTTCTATTGACATTTTTGCAACATTTATATGCGCATATGTTGGTGGATTAAAACTACCACCAAAAAAACCTAATTTTTTCATTATTTACATTTCTCCTTTAAAACCAAAAATCAATTAAAATTTTAATACACATTTTTGCATTCCTAAAAATTTTACATATTTTTTTGATTGTTATTTAATTTTCTACTTTGTTTAATCTTATAATATTAAATACTTAATTTTTCATTTAAGATAATTCTTTTTCTTAATTTCATGATAAATTATACGTATTTTTATACTTTTTGTAAAGATTTTTCTACTAATCCTTGCAAATTTACCAAATTCATGGTACAATAATATGCGTTATAATTACAAACTCAAAGGGAGGTGCAATAAACATGCCAAATATCAAATCTGCAATCAAACGTGTAAACGTTATAGAGAAGAAAACTGCTAGAAATAATATGATTAAATCTGGATATAAATCAGCTGTTAAGAAATTTGAGCAAGCTGTTGAAGCTGGAAAAGTTGAAGACGCAAAAGTTTTACTTTCTGAAGCTACAAAGAAAATAGACCAAGCTTGTACAAAAGGAGTTATCGTTAAGAATACAGCTTCTAGAAAAAAATCTGCTTTAGCAAAAAAATTAAATGCAATGAATGCATAAATAAAAAATTGTGCACAGTTTTTTATTGAGTAGAATCGTAATAACATTTGTTATTGCGATTTTATTTTTTCTCTATGCTCATTGCATTTGTTTCAAGTGCCTTTCTGCCTTAACTCCTCCTACAATTTTTTATTTAAATTTATCAAATACAATATTGTATATTATAGAACAATCATTACTACATTACTTTATATCAATTTTTCCATTTATTTCAACTATATTTTTCATCTTTTATATGATATCATTTATATAGTAGATTTAAAATATAATTTTGCCTGTTGGCTGTAATTATATAATATGTATCAAATTACTGGAGTAAAATACAACAACATACTTTTCAATATATTATAAATAAATTAGAAAGGATGGACTTTTGAATGTTTTTGAACTTTTTTAATAAATTTTTCTCTGTTTTTGATTTTTCTTTTGAGCCAAAAGTAAAAAATCTTATGACTGCAGGTGTACAAATTTCGTTTATTTTAGTACTATTTGCCACACTTATAATGTCTATTTACTTAACCATGAATCAATCTTACATAGTATATGAAATTGGCTCTTCACTTTTTAAATCTTTCACAATGTTTATGGCAATTTTCTTTATAAGTGGAATTGCATTTAATACTATTTTAAAAGAAAAAACTAGTAGATAAATTTCTAACCTATATTTTCATAAAAAAGATGCACATTTAAAGTACTTAAACTCTTTGTGCATCTTTATTATTATTTATTCATTTCTTCTATGAACATTTTGTTCAACATTTGTGGATTTGCCTTGCCTTTTGTAGCTTTCATTGCTTGTCCAACTAAGAATCCCAATGCTCTATCTTTTCCTGCTTTGTAGTCTGCTATTGATTGTGGATTTGCTTCTAATACTTGCATTACAACCTCTTTTATAGCACCTTCATCAGAAATTTGTATCCAGCCTTTTGCTTTTATTATTTCTTCTGGCTTGCGTGTTGTAGCATCATCTGCAAACATTTCTTCAAGCACTTTTTTACCTATTGCAGAACTTATTGTTCCTTTGTCTATCAATTCTACTAGACTTGCAAGTTCAGCTCCTGTAAATGGAATGTGTTCTGGCTCTAGCTCTTCCTCGTTTAATATACGAGAAATATCTGATAAAATCCAGTTGGCAACTGCTTTTGCATTTTTGCATATTTTTTCTGCATCTTCGAACAAGTTTGATAAATATTTAGAAGCAGTAAGTAATCTTGCATCTTTTTCAGATAATTTGTACTCTTCCATGTATCTTGCTTTTCTGCTTTCTGGCAACTCTGGAAGTGTTTTTCTTATATTTTCTATATATTCATCAGATAATTTTATTGCAACCAAGTCTGGCTCTGGGAAATATCTGTAATCTTGTGCATCTTCCTTATTTCTCATAGAAAATGTTCTACCAGATACATCGTCCCATCTTAGTGTTTCTTGCTCTATAATTCCGCCATTATCTAGCACTTCTGACTGTCTTTGAATTTCGTATTCTATTGCTCTTGAAATTGACTTAAATGAGTTCATGTTTTTCATTTCTGTACGTGTTCCAAATGGTGTTCCTGGCTTATGTATAGAAACGTTTACGTCTGCTCTAAATGAACCTTCTTGCATCTTACAATCAGATACTTCTATATATTCTAATGTAGATTTTAACTTTTTCAAATAAGCATCAGCTTCTTTTGCAGACCTTAAATCTGGTTCTGAAACTATTTCTATTAGAGGAACTCCAGCTCTGTTTAAGTCAACTAAACTTCCCTCACTAAACTCGTTGTGGTTTAGCTTACCAGCATCTTCTTCAATATGAATTCTTAAAATTCTTATCTTTTTCTTTTCACCATTTTCTTCTTCAATTTCTATGTAACCATTGTTGCAAAGAGGCTTGTCAAATTGTGAAATCTGGTAAGATTTTGGTAAGTCTGGGTAGAAATAATTTTTTCTATCGTTTTTACTGTCTTTTGAAATTGAACAATTTGTTGCAAGGCCTGCTTTTACAGCATATTCTACTACTTTTTCGTTTAATACTGGAAGAGTTCCTGGCATTGCCATACAAATTGGACATGTATGTGTGTTTGGCATTCCGCCAAATTCTGTTGAGCAGTTGCAGAATATTTTTGTTTTTGTAGAAAGCTCTGCATGGACCTCTAGTCCTATAACAACTTCATAATCTTCTCTTGCCATTTTTTACTCTCCTTTCTTAAATTCTGGTTTATATTTTTCTCTGAATTTTTCTTTTTGCTCAAATGTATATGCAGCATTTAATATTGTTTCTTCATCAAATCTGTTTCCAATAAGTTGCATTCCTATTGGCATTCCTTCGCTATCAACTCCGCAAGGTATTGATATTGCTGGAACTCCGGCAATATTTATTGAAACTGTACATATATCAGCCAAATACATTTCTAATGGATTGTTTGATTTTTCTCCAATTCCGAATGCTGTTGTTGGTGCAACTGGTGTTAATAAAACATCATATTTTTCGAAGTTTTTATCAAATTCTTTCTTTACGAATGTACGTACTTTTTGAGCTTTTTTGTAATATGCATCATAATAACCAGATGATAGTACATAAGTTCCTAATATAATTCTTCTTTTTACTTCTGGTCCGAAGGCTTCACTTCTTGAATTTACGAATAATTCTTTCAAATTTTTGTAGTCTTTTGCTCTGTATCCATAGCGGATTCCATCAAATCTACCTAAGTTTGAACTTGCTTCTGCACAGGCGATTATGTAATATGTTGCAAGTGCATACTCGGCAACATCAAGTGAGCATTCTTCAACAATTGCTCCCATTTCTTTGTATTTTTCTATGGCTTCTTCTAGTTTTGCTTTTACTTCAGCATTTATTCCTTCTCCGAAGAATTCCTTTGGAACGCCTATTTTTAATCCTTTAACATCATTTTTCAAAGACTTTGTATAGTCTTTTTTCTCTATGTTATATGATGTAGAATCTTTTTCATCATGACCTGCAATCAAGTTTAAAAGCATAGCACAGTCTGTTACGTCTTTTGTAATTGGTCCTACTTGATCTAATGATGAAGCAAATGCAACTAGTCCATATCTTGAAACTAATCCATAAGTTGGCTTTAATCCGACAACACCACAGAAAGATGATGGCTCACGAATAGATCCACCTGTGTCTGAACCTACAGCCCATGGCACCATGTCTGCTGCAACTGCTGCTGCAGAACCACCTGATGAACCTCCTGGTACTTTGTTTAAATTCCATGGGTTGTGTGTGATTTGCATTGCAGAATTTTCTGTTGAACTTCCCATCGCAAATTCGTCCATGTTTAGTTTTCCTAAACTAATTATATCTTGCTCTTTTAGCTTTTCAACAACTGTCGCATCATATGGTGCAACAAAGTTTTCTAGCATTTTAGATGCACATGTTGTTTTTACTCCATTCGTGCATAGGTTGTCCTTTATTCCAATTGGAACACCTGCAAAACTTGATTTTGCTCCACTTTTTCTTTCTTCATCAACCTTAACAGCTTCTTTTTCTGCTTCATCTAAAGTAGTTGTAATAAAGGCTTTTACATCTTTTTCTTTATCTTCAATTCTTGCCTTGTAAGCTTTTACAATTTCTTCTGAAGATAATTCATTTTTATTCAATTTTTCCACAAGCTCGTGGACTGTAAGTCTTGTAATATCTTCCATCTGCCAATTTACCTCCTATATGTGTTTTTTTACCTCCGTAAAAATCTCGTCATTTATATCTTGAATAGTTCTAATTTTTCCATCTTTAACACATTTAATCTCGTACCAATTATACTCCTTAGAAAGCTCACATGCAGCATTATAGGCTTGTGTTAAATACACTTGGTCTTTCTCATGTATGTCCTTTTTTGCCTCATGCGTTATTTTATTTTCTCTATTTTTCATAAGCTTTGCAGAATATTCTGGTGGCATATTCAAGAAAAATACCTCTGCTGGAACTGGGAGTCCATATAAATTAAACTCAAAATCCCATAACCAGTCTAAAAACTTTTTTCTTTCAGCCTTATCTTGAATTTTTCCTGCCTGATGAACCATATTAGCCGTGGTATATCTATCTGCAAGGATTATTCCACCCTTTTCATAGTACTCTTTATATTGTGTTACATAAGTTGCATATCTATCTGCCGCATAAAATGTAGAAGCAATATATGGGCTAATTGCTTTTGCATCTGTGCCAAACTCTCCAGCCAAATACATTTTAACTAGTGAAGATGATGGACTATCATAGTTTGGAAAACTAACAGTTCTATAATCTATTTTTTCGTCTGTTAGCCTCTGCTTCAAAGTCTCTAGTTGTGTCTGTTTGCCACTTCCATCTGTTCCATCTATTACAAATAATTTTCCCATATTCATGCGTTCCTTTCTCTCTTAAGATATAACCTTTGGTATTTTAAACATATCTCTTTCTTTTTCTGGTGCGTTTGCCATTAGTCCTTCATGATTTTCAAATATTTTTACTTCATCTTTTCTAAACACATTTGAATTTTCGTTTGCACCGATTGTTTCTTGTAAATCTTCTATTGGTGCCTTGTTTACAACTTCGGCAAAATTCAAAATATCTTGCAAATTGGCTAAATAGTTGTCTATTTCATCATCTTTTATTTTTAAATCTGCAAGATTTGCTATATGTAATAATTCTTCTTTACTAACTTTCATTCTATTTGCTCCTTTCATGACATTTAGTTTTCAAATTAAGTCTTGAAAGCCTTATTTTTATACTCCCATATTCTACAATAAAAATGGCGTAAAATCAATACTATTTGTTGCAAAATCAACCTTTTTCTTATTTAAATCCTATTAAAATATGTAATTAGTAAAATGTATAACAAAGGCAGATGGAAGTTGAACCGCAATCCAACTTCCACCTGCCTTTATTGTTATGTTATTTTTTTGTACGTTACCATATAAAGTTCTTTTTCTGCACCCACTGTACTATAATTGCCTGAAACATTCACGATTTCGTATTCAGTATAATCGAATTCCGAAATAAATTCCAGATACTCTTGCGAATTTGGTGTTTCAAATAAGTAATAACCTTCGTACTCTTCAGTCTTTGGGTATGTTTTTTCATTTAATTTCTTTTCAAAAATAAATATTCCTGAAATAAAAGACATTACCAGCGTACAAATTGCCAACATTAGCAATATAATTTTAACATGATTCCGTACTTCAATCAAATTAATTTTCATCTTTTGTTTCATAATATTAGTCTCCTTACAATCGCTCGGAGGCTTACACCTCCGAATAGTTTTACCTTTTCAAAGGTGTGACAACTCTTGTCAACGTATTTATTATAGCATAAATCAATATTTTTGTAAAGTTCTTTATGTCTTTAACACTGTTATTGGTAGCACATATATTCCATCTGGTCTTCTCACAACAGCATCGTATAATCCACATATTATACACATAAATTTTGGTTTTACCTCTGCCATCTCATAAAATTTCTTTAGAGTTTCGGCTGCCTCTTCTTCTTTGTTTGAACCTAGTTTAATTTCTATTGCTCCATACTCGCCATCAGCAATTTCAACTATTGCATCTACTTCCATTCCAGTTGTATTTTCTCTATAGTGATATAACTTTGCATCTATACTTTCTGCATAAATTCTCAAGTCTCTCTCGCATAAAGCCTCAAAATATAATCCAAATGTATTTAAATCATTCATTAATTTTTCTGGAGTAATGTTAAGTGCCGCACACCCAAGGGATGGGTCAACAAAATGTCTTTTTGGATTTTTTCCCACATTCGCTTTTGAACGAATTTTATACATGAAGGAGTTTTGGTTTTCTATAAGATGTAATCTGTCTAGCACATCTAGATAATCGGTTACCGTGTTTCTGCTTACTAACAACTCCTCTTCATCTGTGCTTTCTGCAATGTCTTTTACTAACACTGTTATTGGAGAAATTGATGTTTCATTTCTCGCAAGTGACCTTATTAGCATTTCCATTTTATTTTTGTCTCTTTTTACTCCGTCAATTTCGGTAATATCTTTTTCAAGTACTGCTTCCCAATAACTTTTAGTTATTCTCCTTGCACTTTCTGCGCTAAGTCCAACAGTTTCTGGCCATCCACCTCTAACAATTAACTCTGCAAGCCAACTAAATTCTGGTTTTGCAACCTTTTTATTTTCAACTTTTCCATTAAACAGATCCATTAAAGATACTTCTCCTGTGGAATCTCCAGACTCATACAATGACATCGTATACATTTTCATTTTGCATATTCTTCCTGCTCCAGAATGGTGAACCTGTGTTGTGGCTGGAGTTGCTGAACCAGTTAAAATATATTTACCTTTTTCTCTATCTTGATCGCATTTATACCTAACAGCATCCCAAATAGCCGGAACCTCTTGCCATTCATCAATTGTCCTAGGAAATTCTCCATCTAAGACTAAATTTACGTCCATTTCAGCAAGATGTTTTTCTCTAAAATTATCTACCGTATTATTCAGAAATGATGCACTATTTGAATGGTTAAGTGCTGTCCACGTTTTTCCACACCACTTTGGTCCTTCTATGCTAATTGCGCCAAAAATTTTCAAGTATTCGTCTATTTTTTTATCAATTAATCTCTCTTTATATTCTTTTTTGGTTAATTTCATATACAAATTCCTTCCTTTTGTACTAAATATTATATATTATTTCATATTTAGTATAACCTATTTTTTATATTTTAGCAATACCATTATGCAACTTTTAATATATTTATTGTGCATTTTTTAATAGCTTTGTTGTGCAACTTTTGCCAATTTCGTTGTGCATTTTTATATTACAAAAGCAGATACTTTAATTGATCATTCCCTACTTGTGCATATTATTTTTCTCCAAAAACTTCCTTTTTTATCCCCTTGCATTTTATTTAATTCCATGTTATAATTCTAATTGATGGTGCATTATTCTAGTAATGCTTTCTATTATGAGGGTGGGGCTAAAAATCCACTAAAGGGCACATCGTTGAAGTTCCTTGTTAATGCGCGAAATGCCAGTTTTGTGTGTTTTCAGGGAGTAAGATTTTAGGGAAATATGTAATGGCATACATATCAGACTCCCTATTATCGCGGAGGCTTAGATAGATTTACATTTTAAGTATAACCTATGTACAACATACATAGTGTAGCCTGTCTTGAGTGATAGCATTGGGATTATACGTTTATCTTTGTATATGAAACTTCTATTGCAAAAGGGACTAATCTTAGAAAAGTATTTCAAGGAAAACTTCTAGAATGTTTGTTTCATTAGAAGCATAGAATTGTAAGGATTAAGGTACGGACTTAAGTGGCAATCTGGCATTCCTTTACATGGAATATCTGCTTGAAGAGGAAACTGCTTAACAGTAATGGTAAGTAGCAGATAAAGAAATTAGGCTAGACCTCAAACCGTAAAATTTACTTATAATTTTACCATCTTAACTTTAATTTAGAAATTAATCGATAGTGTTTCTATAGCACTATCGAAATATTTAATTTAAGGAGATTTTTTAATTATATGAGTAAGAACGATAAATCCTCTAAGGAGAATTTAGCAAACACAGAAGATTCCATTAATTCATCCAATAAGACAAATAACAATTCAAAGAACAAAGCGGCAGAAAATAATAATGTAACCAATTCAAAGGTTAATAAAGAAAAAAACTCTAACACAAATTCTAATATAAAGTGGTTAATCACAGTATTTATCACGACATTTATTTTGTCAATCGTGTTCTCATTTATTTCAACAAACTCGATTACAAATTTACCATTATTTCCTGCTGTATTAATATTATTTTTAGTTATATTTATTGGTATATTTTTTGATATAATTGGTGTTGCTGTTACTGTCGCAGACGAAAATGAATTCCATGCAAAAGCATCAAAAAGAATCGCAGGCTCCAAAACATCCGTAAAATTAATTAGAAATTCTGCCAAGGTTGCAAACTTCTGTGCCGATGTAATTGGTGATATATGTGGTGTTTTAAGTGGTTCAATAAGTGCTTCAATAGCATTAAAAATTACAGCTTCATTTGGAATTTCGTTCAACATACAATTTTTAATAAGTGCCTTAGTTGCCTCTCTTACCGTGTCTGGTAAGGCAATTGGAAAAACAATAGCTCAAAAAAGTGCAACTAAAATTGTACATGCTGTTGCAGTAGTTCTTAACAAACTACACTTAAACCGAAAATAAGCATACAAAATGAGCAAATATGTACAACTCGGTAACATAGCAAAATTGTACATTTCCCATAAAATAAGTACTAATTTATATTTCATAACGTTTTAACACATTGCTCTTAGTCGGAGCTCCTTGTGAGCTCCTCAAAAAGCGAACTTCTGGTTTTACTTTTAAAATATAAATTAGTACTTTTTATTTAATATTTTTGCATGCAATTTTTTTTCGTTCCCGAATTGTATCTTTTTTCCTATTTGTATCTTATTACTCTATATTGTATTTTTAATAATATTTTTAATACAGAGTTGTTTAATGGGTATGATCTATGTAGTCCAGATAAATCAAGTTTGTCACTTAAGTTTATCCTATTATCAGTCAAATTTTGTACATATCCAGCCTGCCATAAAGTGTCTCTTTCTGCATTTGTATATAATCCATATGGATACGTAAATACTTTTAAAATGTTATTATCTTCTAGATTATTTTCCAAATCTTCTTGAGCCTTATTAGTGTCTGAAAGCAATCTTTCTGGAGTTTCTTTATCATATTGTGTATGTGTATAACCATGAAGATAGATTGACATTAGTCCACTTTCTTTCATTTCTTTTGCTTGTTCCCATGTATAATATCCATTTGTTCCAACTGTATCACTTATTTCGAATGATGTCATTGGAATGTTATATTTTTTTGCAATCTCGAATGCATATTTGTACACTCCTGTATATCCATCGTCAAAAGTTACTAAAAAGCTCCATTTTGGTATTGCTTTCTCTCCATTTTTATATGCTACTAGGTCTTCATAACTTATTGGTTTGTAACCCAATTTCATAAGTCCTGTCATCTGTTTTTCAAATTGTTTTACTGTTGTTTGCATATAATCATATTCTATTTGCGATTCGTCCTCAACTATATCATGATATACGAATACTGGTATTTGTAAATTTTTTTCACCAATATAATATGTGTTGTTTACTGTTGCCACCTCATAAATTATAAAACTTACTATTGCAAGTATTAATACTAGTAATACCGATAATATAACTTTTTTTACCGTGCTCATTTTTTTCTTTTCTAATTTTTCTTCTTTATTCATTATTATCTACTTTCCTCCTCTACCTTTGAAACTTTTTTCATTCCTTGTATCTTTTTATTTCCAACAGTTCTAAGCCCATTTTCCATAAGTTTTATTAGTTCTTTTTCCTCAATAGGTAAAAATGTTCCCGTTTTTTCCGAATAAATATATCTCACATACTCATTTTTTTCTTTGTTTGCAGATATACAACAGGTATATTTTCTCTCCCCATCTTCTTCAACATACATATCCATAATTTGAACTTTTTTAGCTTCCTTTGTACTAAAAACATCGGGTAAAATTATCTCATAATATAGCATTTTTTCTACAAAGCCCATATCAGTACCAGACATAAAACCCTCAATTTTTTGAAGTGCATATTTCATTTTTTGTTCCATGTTCGGTATCAGTTCTAATTTATCCCTAAGCCTATCTATCAATATAGCTAAATATTCGTCTCCCTCATATGTATAGCCAAACTTTTCATCCATTTCTTGCATTTGTTCGTCTGAAATTAATTTTCTTGTTGAATAATCTGGCTCTCTCCCGAATAGTCTTGTTTTCCTATGAGCTTGTATGAATTTCATATCTCTTTGTAAATCCGCCTCATATTCAACCCCATCTATTTTGAAAATTGAATAAACATGTAAATCATCTTCCGCATGAACAGCTTCAGCCTCTATTCCAATTCTTTGAAGTAAGCTATTATATGTGTTTGTAAGTGATACACATATAACCTTGTTACTCTTCAAATCTTTAGGAGTTCGTATTTTTCTTGCTGACCTATATATCATCCTTCTGGTTTTACTATTTCCAAGCCAGTATTTCTCGTCAAATGTAAACAATTTGCCTAATTGCAAATAAATGTATCTTGCTTGTTCAATTTGAGTTAAATTTGCAGGCATTCTTCTTAATACATTTTCAGTCAAATTATTAATGTCCATAAAATCACGTCCTCTTATGTGAAATATTATACTCTACTAACTCAATTTATTCAACAAAAAACTTAAATTATTTATGGCAATTTCCTGATTTTGCAATGTTTTGTGAAAACAGCAATATGGTGTGTAAATAAAATTTGCACACCATATAATACACTGCCTATTTTTATATGCTAAAACTTTTTGCAAAAACGTACAGACCTTCCATAATAATATTTATAAAGAGCCTTACAAAAATATCCGTTATAATTCTCAACTGCAGTAAACTGCGCTACCCATACAAAGCTGTCATCTGCTTTAGTTGATGACCAATATTCTCCTTTTAGTCCACAAGATTTATAATTTGATTCACTTATCTTCAAATTTCCTAGGAATGCTGCCCATTCATTTCTCTCTGGCATTATCCACCCATTCGACTCAAGCTTTTTTCCCTCACTCCATACATACGTATCATTGCCAACATCTGAAAGAGCCATTACATAAAATCTATTATTACCAGAACCTTTTGCAGATAACACATCCTTTGTTCCAAAAGGTCCACTATAGTTAGTTTTACTAATATAATATTCCTTTGTTCCTGAAACAGTTGGAATTGTATATGTACCATTCCTGTTTCCCCAGGAACCGCTACCTCCAACTTTAAAATCTTCAAATATAACACCATCTACAGTTCCATTTCCATCAACATCTGCATAATATCCTACCCCTGAAGAAGCTGTAAAATGTGGTAATTGTACAGTAACATTATATGTTACAGACTTTTCTGTGTAATTTGCACTTGCGGCACTTTTTACTGTTATTGTTGCACTACCTTCTCTCGTTTTGGGAATTATCGTCACTGTATTACCGCTTAAGCTAACTGTTACCACGTTTGTATTAGACGATGATACACTTAAATTTCCAGTATTCCCACTTACAGAAAACGTTCCACTATTTGGGTATGTTAGTATTCCACTGTATGAAGACAATGTTAAGCTTCCATTTGCTTTGTTTACTTTCACTGTTTGCGTTGTGCTTTGAGTTTTATATCCTGCTTTACTTGCCCTTACTGTTACTGTAAATGATGAAACATTTGTTATTGTTGGCATTGTTGTACTATATGTTGTACCATTTGTTGAATACTCCAATTTTGCATCACTTGGATTTACACTTACATTTGTTATTGCATTGTGTGCCTTTCCATCATATGTTCCTGTATATGGTGTTGCACTTAAGCTTATTGTTCCATTTTGTACTGTTGCCGTATATGTTGCTGATTTCGCATTGTAATTTGTTGCAGTCGCACTTGTTACTGTTATTGTTGCTTTGCCTGCTGTTGTTCCCGATTTTACTGTTACAGTATTTCCGCTTACACTTGCTGTTGCTATATTATTATTATTTGAAGAAACACTTAATGCTCCTGTATTTCCACTTACTGTAAAAGTTGTGTTACTTGGATATGTTATTGTTCCACTCGTCGCAGATAACATTAATTTTCCTTCTGCTCTGCTTACTTTTACTGTTTCTGTTCTTGTTTGCGTCTTGTACCCTAATTTACTTGCTTTTATCGTTACTGTAAACGAAGAAACATTTGTTATTGTTGGCATTGTCGTACTATATGTGCCTCCATTTATTGAATATTCTAATTTTGCATCACTTGGATTTGCACTTACATTTGTTAATGCATTATGTGCTTTTCCATCATATATTCCATTATATGGTGTTGCACTTAAGCTTATTGTTCCATTATTTACTGTTGCAGTATATGTTGCTGATTTTGCTGTATAATTGCTTGCTTCTGCACTTGTTACTGTTATTGTTGCCTTTCCCACGGTTATTCCCGATTTTACTGTTACAGTATTTCCACTTACACTTGCTGTTGCTATATTATTATTATTTGAAAAAGCACTTAATGTTCCTGTATTTCCACTTACTGTAAAAGTTGTGTTACTTGGATATGTTATTGTTCCACTCGTCGCAGATAACGTTAATTTTCCTTCTGCTTTGCTTACTTTTACTGTTTCTGTTGTTATTTGTGTCTTATAGCCTTCTTTGCTTGCCTTTACTGTTACTGTAAACTCTGATGTGTTCGTTATTGTTGGCATTTCTTCATAGTATTCGTTTCCATCTAATGAATATTCTAATTTGACATCACTTGGTTTTGTACTTATACTCGTAAATGCATTATGGGCTTGTCCATCATATACTCCATCGTATGGAATTGCCTCTAATTCTATTGTTCCATTTTTAACTGTTGCCACATGTATTACTTTGTTTTCTGCGTACTCTCCATTTGCTGCACTTCTTACTATTATATTGGCCTTTCCAGCTACCGTTTCTGGTTTTACTGTTATTGTATTTCCATCAATAGATGCTGTTGCTATGTTTGAGGCATCTGAGCTTACTGTCAGCTCCCCTCTTGATGTGTTATTTGTTACTTCAAATGTTCCACTATTTGGATACGTATATGTTCCATTTTTTGAAGATATCGTCAAATCGTCTGCTTTTGCAATTCCATCATATATTATTTCTACATCTCCGTTTTCCTTATCTTTTACTAAAAATTTATATTCATCATTTACTATTATCTCTGCATTTTTTTCATCTACTTTTTCTTTAGAACTTAAATTATAATTCTTCTTCCCAGTACTTATTTGTTCCAAATATGTATCCAAGTCAACTTTCTTACTCTCAACCTGTATATCTACCTTTTCAAGTTCTAATGCTTCTTTTATTCCTGCTACTGTTTGTATTTTTTGTGTACTCTTTGCCTTATCAAACAAATTGTTATTTCCAACTACCAGATTAATCGTTACACCCGCTAATATCATTATTATTACAATTGTTATTACTAAAGCAATTAAAGTAATTCCTCTCATTTCTTTTGTTCTCATACTTTTTTGTCCTCCTATGTTATCCTATAATCATTAATTATTCTACTTAATGATAAATTAACTGAAATAATTATAGCAAAAAAAATATAAAAATCAAGATAAAAAAGTAATTGTTATATAAAAGTAATTTTTAATTCTAATGTGAAATCATACAAATAAAAATACCTATAATTGGCTATGTATATATATAGTTAAACTATGAGTATTATCATTAAGTACAAGACTTAACGAGATTTTTTTATATGTTTTACTTTTTGCATATATATTTTTCCTAATTTTCTCTTTTATATATTTTTTCATACAATCAATATTATTATGTTGTATTATACTTTTCAAAAAATCAAGCTTCCCGACCACTTTTTAATACTAGTGTATAAAAAAGTGGTCGGGAATAAGCATATTTTGGTGTTTAAATAATTATTTAAAATAATTTAATGCTGTAACCAAACTATTTTTTCATTTTTGCCCGCATGTGTAGTTTAACCAAATCTTAGAACTCCTTCTGCCTTTTCCACAATTTTCAGCCTTGTTTGATGGAGTATTATATCATAATGTTTCTCCGTTTCTTGCCAAATAATATTCTAGAACAACTTTATTCATTATTTTTTTTGCATCGCTTTCTTCTGTTAACTTCGCCGATTCCTGTGCACTCTTTATTACTCCATCATCTCCAACAACAGCATTAATACTCACTCCTGCTAGTATTAATAAAACTACTATAGTTACTACCAGTAGTAATATTAATGTTATTCCGTCTTTTTTATCATTATTCAATTTCTTCATATGTATCTCCTTCACTTTTTCCTCTTTTCATAACATTTATATTAATTTTATAACAATTTGTTTTAAAAATCATTATAACGTTTTGTTTTATCATATAATTTTTTTATAGTAAATTTTTCCAATTTTTTATAAAAGGAGTTTATAATATGGAAACACGTATAAAAATTTTAAGAGAAGACCATGATTTAACACAAAAACAACTTAGTAGCCTTCTTAATATTTCTCAAGTTGCTTATTCTTACTACGAGCTCGAGAAAAGAAGTATACCTTTAGAGTTACTATCAAAACTTGCAGATTTTTATGAAACAAGTGTAGATTATCTATTATATAGAACTGATGAGTATATTCCTTATCCTAAAGTTAAACAAAAAAATGCGTAAATAATTCATATTTTAATAAATGATTGTATATCGACAATTTTATTAATTTAATGAATTATTTTTGTTTATATTTTAAATTTTACAATTAATTTTTACTATTAATAAATATTTCTTATTCTATTTGTATAATAAGTATAAATAAAATCTACAGACAGCTAAAATATTTGCGTTTTTTCAGTTTCTTTTTCAACTCTTTTGTGATATAATACTTGCATATTTACAGAGAAAGGAAGATTTTTCATGTCATATAATTATAAAGAAATAGAGAAAAAATGGCAAAATAAATGGGAAAAAGAAGGAACTTTTCACGCAGAAAATAATTCTTCTAAGAAAAAATGGTATGGTTTAATAGAATTTCCATATCCATCTGGACAAGGATTGCATGTTGGTCATCCAAGATCTTATACTGCAATGGATATTGTTGCAAGAAAAAGAAGAATGCAAGGCTACAATGTATTATTTCCAATAGGATTTGACGCTTTTGGATTGCCTGCTGAAAACTTTGCAATTAAGAACCACATTCACCCAAAGATTATTACAGAACAAAATATAGCAAACTTCACAAGACAATTGAAATCAATTGGTTTTTCTTTTGATTGGTCAAGGGTTATAAATACAACAGATCCAGAGTATTACAAATGGACTCAATGGATTTTTATTCAATTATATAAACATGGTTTAGCATATAAGGCTACTATGCCAATCAATTTCTGTACTGGCTGTAAGGTTGGTCTTTCTAACGAGGAAGTTGTAAATGGCGTTTGTGAGAGATGCGGTAGCCCAGTTGTTCAAAAGGAAAAGAGCCAATGGATGCTTAAGATTACAGATTATGCTCAAAGATTGATTGATGATTTAGACGATGTTGATTTTCTTGAGAAGATTAAAATTCAACAAAGAAACTGGATTGGAAGAAGCGAAGGTGCAGAGCTTGATTTTAGTATAGCTGATTCTGATGAAAAATTAAGAGTTTACACAACTAGACCAGATACTTTATTTGGTGCTACTTACATGGTTGTTGCTCCAGAACACCATATTATTGAAAAGTTAAAAGATAAAATCACAAACTTAGACGAAATCAAAGCTTATCAAACAGCTGCAAGTTTAAAATCTGATTTTGAGCGTTCTGAATTAAATAAAGATAAAACAGGTGTTGAAATTAAAGGAATTAAAGCTATAAACCCTGCAACAGGAAAGGAAATTCCAATTTGGGTTTCAGATTACGTTTTAATTACTTATGGAACTGGTGCAATTATGGCTGTTCCAGCACATGATGAAAGAGACTATGCTTTTGCTACAAAATTTGGATTGGACATTGTTCCAGTAACCGAAGGCGGAGATGTTTCTAAAGAAGCTTATTCTGGTGACGGAGTTCATATTAATTCTGATTTCTTAAATGGAATGAATAAGCAAGATGCAATTGCTAAGATGATTTCATGGATTGAAGAAAAAGGAATCGGAACAAAGAAAGTTAACTATAAACTACGTGATTGGGTATTTTCTCGTCAACGTTATTGGGGAGAGCCAATCCCAATGATTCATTGTGATAAATGTGGTTGGGTTCCAGTTCCAGAAGATCAATTGCCACTTGTTCTACCAGATGTAAAAGATTACGAACCTGGTGAGAATGGTGAATCTCCACTTGCAAAACATACAGAATGGACACATACAACTTGCCCACACTGTGGTGGTCCTGCAACCAGAGAAACAGATACAATGCCACAATGGGCTGGTTCATCTTGGTATTACCTAAGATATATGGATCCACACAATGACAAAGCTTTGGCTTCTAAAGAATCATTAGAGTACTGGTCTCCTGTTGATTGGTATAACGGTGGAATGGAACATACTACCCTACACTTGTTGTATTCAAGATTCTGGCACAAGTTCTTATATGATATTGGAGTTGTTCCAACCAAAGAACCATATGCAAAACGTACTTCTCATGGAATGATTTTAGGATCTAATGGAGAAAAAATGAGCAAATCTAAAGGAAATGTTGTAAATCCTGATGATGTTGTAAACGAATATGGTGCAGATACATTACGTGTATATGAAATGTTCATGGGTCCATTCGACCAAACTGCTCCATGGTCTGTTGATAGCATTCGTGGATGTAGCAAGTTCTTAGACAGAGTTTGGAACATGCAAGAAATTTTAGTTGATGACGGAACAAACGAATATTCAAAACAATTTGAAAAAATGATGCATCAAGCAATAAAGAAAGTTTCTAGTGATATTGAAGAAATGAAATTTAACACTTCTGTATCAACATTTATGACTATGGTAAATGAGTTTTACAAAGCAAAGAAAATAAATAAAGCAGAGTTTAGAACATTTTTACAATTGTTAAATCCATTTGCTCCTCATATTACAGAGGAATTAAACGAAAAACTTGGATTTACACAAACTTTAGCCGAGACACCATGGCCTACATTTGATGAAGAAAAGACTAAAGAAGATGTAATAAACTTACCAATTCAAGTAAATGGAAAATTAAGAGCAAACATTGATATAGCAGTAAATTCAGACGAGGAAACTATAAAAAATGCTGTACATGAAGCAATAAAAGACAAATTAGACGGAAAAACAATAGTAAAAGAAATATATGTAAAAAATAGAATTTACAATGTTGTTGTAAAATAAATTTTAGAAATCGCTCAAAAAGTTTCGCCCAATAGGGACGCCCCTTTTTGGGCGAATATTTTGGTTTTGTAATATTTTTGAAATATTTTTTTAATTTATTTGTTACACATTATAGCCATTTATGTAGTATAATGTATATATCTGTACAAATGATAATTTAACTAAAAAACGTTAAGCCTTTCATATGTACATTTTAGCAAACCTAGAAAGGAAAGGTCCTTTTAATGAGTATTGAATCAGATTTAAAGAAAGACGGAATTACGGTTATTGAACCGCTTGATACAACTACAGTTAATGTTATTGCCAAGAATGTAAGCAAGAAAATTGTTGCTGCATTTTCTAATCTTGGCTTTGATTTTGATACACTTTATGAAAGATTCTCTAAACTGCCCATGTACATAGCAGATATGCCTGAAGGAATGTCTGAGGCTAGCTATTTTTACAAGAATTCTGCCATATATTTTAGAGATGGTATGGGTCTTGCTGATTTGGAAAAATTCGCTGTTCATGAATTGATTCATAATTTTCAAGAACAGAAAAATGAAAAAGGCGATTTAACAAGACTTGGGCTATGTACTTTTAAAGGGGCTAAGCCAACAGGAATGGCTTTAAATGAAGCAGCTGTTCAGCTACTTGCTTCTAATATTTTAGAAAACACTTTCGAAACATCAACATATTATGATATAACATTTTCAACAGTCAGTCCAAATTGCTATCCACTATTATGTAATTTAATTTATCAAATGGCTTATGTTACTGGTGAAGAAGTCTTGTTTGAAAGTACTTTTAATAGTAATGACCATTTTAAAAATAAATTTACAGCTCTATGTGGAGAAAATGTGTATAATCAGATTTCAAATTATTTTGATAAAATTCTAGAAACAGAAGAAAAAATAATCAAAATATCTAATAAAATCCAAAAAACCGAATTATCTACTGCCAAAGTAGCTTCATTATATAAAAAATCTGATGTGATGAAGAATCAATTAAAAAATGCATATTTCTCTGCACAAGAGTTAATTATAAGTTCATATTTCACAAATTCTTTAAAAACACTTATTACCTCTGATGATGTAGATAGATTTAGAAAGAAATTATATAGTTTTCAAGATATAATAGGAACTACAACTAATTACTTTTTCTTTAATAACTACTATATTCAAATAATGGAAAAATTAGATAGCAGATATGATTCATTGTCTGATTATTTAGATGATGATAATACTTATTTGATACCTAAAAAAGAAAATAAATTTACTAAGATTATAAATTACATAAAAAAATTAATTTGGAAAAAAGAATCAGTTCGTTAATGTACTAAATTAACTTATTTCTAAAGTTAATTTCTTCTTAATTTATATAAGTAAACCGAAGTAACTTCGCACTGTATTCACAGTATTAAGTTTACTTCGGTTTTTATCACCTCTTTAAAGTTTTTTCGAAAGGTTGCTTATTTCATCAGAGCATTCAGCTGTGTACACAGCTGATTCATCTGCCCCTTTGGAACCAAGATAGTAACGTACAAATTCTGCAGGTTTTTGCACTTCTTTGGCAAGAAGTGCAGAATTACAGCATTCAGGCCATCACTGTATTCCCCAACGAACTGCAACTCTCTGTCGTACTCTTTTTTCATGCATTCCTTGATGCACTCAAAGACGTAGTATCCTTTGTCTTCGGCAGAGCTCAGATATGCTCTAATCTCCACCTCGTCTTCATCCGGACCATCGAAAACCCACAGTGACATACTGTCCCATTCAACCAGCAAACTAAAGGATTTGTCGTCATCAGCATTTTCGTACTGTTGCCGCACTTTTTCGTCAAACATTTGCTTTTTGCAAAAGTCGGCGAGCTCTTTCATTCTTGTATCCATATGTTTTTTCCTTTCTTCTTTACCTAAGGTTGATATTCAAATGTATTTTCATACTTCTTATATTATACCACTCTTTACATAATGTGTCAATTTATGCAATTACAGCATATTTTAAAATTTTTTCTGCGGCATCTCTACCACTCCTTGCAGCCCATGCAACTGTTGCTTTCTGTCCTACTATGTCTCCACCAGCAAACACTTTATTGATTGAAGTTTGCATATTTTCATCTATTTTTATATAACCATATTCATTTTTTTCGAATTTTTCTATGATATTATTCTCTGGTTTAGAGCCTGTTGCCATTACAACATAATCCATGTCTAAAATAAAATTGCTTCCTTCTATATTTACTGGTGATAGTCTATTTTCTCCTTCTTTTTTTACCAATTCTGTTTTTATACATTCTAACTTTTCTACTTTTTCTTTTCCCAATATTTTAACTATATTAGTCTGAAATAAAAACTCTATTCCTTCTTTTTTTGCATCTGCAATTTCTTTTTTCTCTGCAGGCATTTGCTCTTCAGCTCTTCTATAAATTACATAAACTTCACTTGCCCCAAGTTTTTTTATTGTTCTAGCAGAATCCATTGCAACATTACCACCACCGATTATAGCAACTTTTTTTCCAGTATAGTTTGGATGTTTATTATATTCTAATAGATAATTTCCCCCATAAACACCCTCTAAACTTTCACCTTCTACATTCATCTTGGCTGGAATGTTAGCTCCAATAGCAACAAATACTGCATCGTATTTTTGTGCTAAATCTTCTATCGCAAAATCTCTTCCCAGCTCTTGATTTAGCTTTGTTTCTACTCCTAAATCCAATATTTTTTCTATTGTTTTTTCTACCACTTCTCTAGGCAATCTAAACTCTGGTATCCCGTGTGTTAGCAAGCCTCCAAGCTTATCATGCTTTTCGTATATTGTAACTTTTACGCCTTTTCTTGCTAAAAAAGCTGCACATGTAAGCCCTGCTGGTCCACTTCCTATTACAGCAACTCTTTTATCTTTTGCTCTTTCGTCCACTTCTATTGATAATTCGTAATTATTTTCAATACTTAAATCTCCAATATAAGCTTCCATCGCACCTATTGAAACAGGCTCTCCCTTTATTCCACGAATACAACTCCCCTCACATTGCTTTTCATGTGGACATATTCTTCCACATATTGCTGGAAGTATAGTAGTATTACACAATATTTCATATGCTTTTTTACTATCGACCTCATGTATAAATTCCGGAATGCAATTACCTAGTGGGCAACCTTTTATTCTACACTGACTATTTTTACAATTCAAACAATAACTTCTTATCTCTTCAATTTTTTTCATCATTATACCTTTCATCTTAAATTTCAATTTTCATCTCATCAGCCTTCTGTTTTACTAACTTTAAGTCTTTCCAGAAGTCTATTTTTTTATTTTCATCACGAAGTAATGCAGCCGGATGCCAAGTTGGCATGTAAAGTATTTCTTTCTTTTCTACCCATTTTCCTCTTGAAGCTGTTATTCCATACTCTTCTCCGAGTATGTTTTTTAATGCTGTACTTCCTAGTAACACTATTATTTTAGGTTTTACCAATATTACTTGATTTCTTAAATAATTAAGGCAAGCATGTGCCTCATCAGCCTCAGGTGTTCTATTTTGAGGTGGTCTACATTTTACAATGTTTGCAATGTATACCTTGTCTCTATGTATTTCTAATGCTTGAAAAGCCTTATCCATAAGCTTACCTGCTTTACCAACAAATGGCTCTCCAAGCCTGTCCTCGTCTGCACCAGGACCTTCTCCTATAAACATTACATCAGCATTTTTGTTGCCTACGCCAAAAACAATATTTGTTCTGTTTGTGCATAATTTACATTTTTTACAGTCTTTAATCGATTGCTCCAAATCTTCCCAATTATCGTACATAATTTATCACCAATTTTATTTTCCTTCATCAACACATTTTTCTACTAACTTAATTTTTATTTTCTCATTTGTATTAATTTCTGCTTTTGTTCCAATTGGTATTATTATTTTTTTGTCAATATGACCAAAGTTATCTGATTTTATTATTGGAAATTTATATTCATCTCCAATAGCATTTATTATTATTTTTTCGAGACCGATTTTAGATGGATGCTCATAATTTCCAATCCATAGTCCTGCAATTCTGTCGAATACTCCATTTTGTTTTAAATAATATATATTGCTATTTACCATTTCTGGTGCAGCTTCAAACCCAAGCTCCTCTAAGAACAAAATTTTATCCTGTAAATTTACTGCATATTTTCCACAAACTAATTTTGTAAATAGTGATAAATTTCCTCCAACAAGTTCTCCTGTAGCCTGTCCTACTTGTATAGTTGTGTATTCGTCTTCTGGTTCTCCCATTATTAAACTTTCTGTATTCTCTGCAAAAGTTTTTATGAATTGCTTATAGGCATAGCCTGTTTCCCACGATGTTAACGACTTAAACGTTGGCCCATGATATGTTACAAGCCCAGTCTTTTCGTGTATTGCATTTAGAATGCTGGTGTTATCACTAAAACCGCAAATTATCTTTGGATGTTTTTTTATCATTTCATAATCTATATAATCTAGAGTTGTGTTGGAATCTTCACCACCTTTTACACACATTATGGCCTTTACCTCATCGTCTTTAAAAGCCCAGTTAATGTCTGTAGCTCTTTTCTCTGGTGATGTTCCATAGCCTAGAGTATTCTCAAATACGTATTTGCCGAATTTTACTTTAAATCCCGAAACCTCCATTAATGCAATGGAAGCATTTATATACTCTAAATCGTCTTTTTCTATATAGTTTGATGGAGCAATTACTCCTATAGTATCACCTTTTTTTAATTTACTAGGTCTCATAAAATTTTCTCCTTTTTATTTATTTGGAAAAGAATTAAATTTTGGCAAGGGAAATGAATTTCAAAGGCAAGGGCGCATACTTTGTGTATGTAACCGCGTTTGAAATGAAATTTGACGTAGCCAAAATTATGATTATTTTTCAAATGTCATTCCTAAAACAGCAATATTTCTGCCAGCCCTATCCTTTTGTGCTCTATATGAATGTATTACATTAGAATTACATACTGTACAAATTTTACTTTCTATTATGTTTGTAGATTGTAATCCACATTCTTCTAACATTAATATATTTATTAAAGTTGTATCTATATGATATTTATTTTCTCGTTTTTCTATTATATCACAATTTCTATTTAGATAACTGAATGCTTGTTCAAAAATATTTTTTACGTCTTCATCTACTTCAAAATGACATTTCCCAATACATGGACCGATACATGCAATAATATCTTCTGGTTTAGAGCCATAGTCACTTATCATTTTTCTTACAGCTTTCTGACCTATTTTCTGAGCTGTTCCACGCCACCCAGAATGAATATTTCCAATTACATTTTTTACTGGGTCATATAATAAAATTGGTGTACAATCTGCAAATGATAATACTAAGTCTGTATCTGGCTTACTTGTAAGCAAACCGTCCACATTTTCTAAATACTCTTTTGATGTTTTTTGATAATTGTTATCCACATTTTTTATACAATCTGTGTGTGTTTGGTGCGGTTTTACTACATTTTCTCTATTTATTTCTAGTGCATCACAAAGCATATTGTAACTATGCTCTGTAACACTCTTTTCAGCCTTACCATTAAAGTCAATTTTATCTACACTCAATGTGTACGCATGTACTAAATTTTTGAATTCTAACAATCTTCTAAATTGCAAATATTCAATTTCATCTTTTTTTACATGAATCATATTCTCATTCGATAAATCCATATAACCTCCATTTCTTTATGTTCCACATTAGTTTATGAAGAATTAAATTTTGACAAGGAAGATGAGTTTAAAAGGCAATGGCGCATACTTGCTGTATGTAACCGCGTTTTTAACGAAATCTGACACAGTCAAAATTTTAATTATTCTTAAACCACCTTATTTTTAATCATTTCTAAAACCGCATCTTTATTCAATTTTGAAATATATTTATATTCATTGTTTTTCGTATTTTCATCAAACCTGCATATAGACTTGTATTTACAATACTCACATGGTGTTTTTTTGGTACTTGCATTATAATATGGTTTTACTTCTATATTGCCTTGCAAAATTTCTTCTGATATTTGTTTTATTATTTTTTCCATGTATTTTTGCAAATAAACAAATTGCTCTTTTGTTACAGCACTCGTGCCTCTGTCGCTTATCTCTCCGTCTTTTTTTATTGTCGCCGGAATTATTTTGCTTATACCTTTTGGCTCATTTTCTATATTTGTGTCCATTTTTTTAATTATATTCACATCAGCTAAAATTAAGCCTTTCATCTTGAACTCTTGCCTAATTTTCTCTTCTACTTCTTCATCAGTCAAGTTTTTGTCTGTTCCGATTGTAGGATTTATTAAATTAAAATATAATACCCCAGCAGGTATAAAATCTTCTACCTTGCAAGTCTCGTTTAAATATGTTAAAAGCTGTAACTGAAGTCCATAAAACACTTGATTTAAATCGATATTTTTTACAGAAGATTTGTAGTCTATTATTCTTACATATGTTCCATCTGAATTTTTCATTATATCTACTCTGTCTATTTTTCCTGTAATCTCTACCTTTTTTCCATCTTCGGTTATAACAGTAATTGGTTTATACTGACCGTCCCCGCCGAATTCTAATTCATGCCCGAATACTTCAAACTCGCTTTGTTTTAAACTTTGCACAATATATTTTACAGACATAGTAACAACTTTTTGTAACCTATTGCTTAACACTTTATATTTTGATGTTGTTGTAAATATGTAATTTCTGTCTAATTTTAGCTTTTCGCTTACTATTTCTGCTACTATTTTCTCTAGTTCTTCGTCTGTAATTTCTTTTAAATTAATATTTCTTTCTTCTATTATTCCGAAAAAGTTGTCTATTACATCGTGCATAAATGAGCCTGTATCAACTGCTTCAACATTAAATGTTTCTTTATCATTCAGTTTTAATCCATATTTTAAATAATACGAAAATGGGCAACCGCTGTATTGCTCCAATTTTGATACACTGGTTTTTAATGTACTTCCATACATTTTTTCTACATTTTCTTTTTTAATTTCCTCTGCTGTATTCGTGTAATTTAAAGCTTTTACAGCAGATGCAAGCTTTTCGTGCCATTCTTCACTTTCATTATATAAATTGTAAACATCAAACCATTTTGTATCAATTTCATTACCATCTCTAAACTCACGTAAGTTTATTAATAATTCCTTAAAAGTATTTTCCTTTGTAGAAATTTCAGATTTTCTGTATATTACATCACTCGTTTCTTTTAATCCTTCAAATATTTTCTTTATTCTAGAAACTAAAACTGATGGTCTTAAAGATTTTCCTTCCATGTCTGATGATGAATATGACAAAAATATTCTTTCTTCTGCGGTTGTGAAGGCTTTGTAAATGTTGAAATTATCCTCATAAATTCTGTCTATTGTGCCTTTTGCAAGCTCTACTCCGTTTTGCTTAATCTTTTCTCTATCATCATCATTTAAAAAGCCTTCGGCCTTATTGATTGAAGGAAACATTCCATCATTTAGTCCAATTATAAACACTGCCTTAATCTTATGGCTTCTAGACCTGTCTACGTCTCCAACAGTAACTTCGTCTTGTGCCATTGGAATAGTTCCTAGTTTGCTTTCTCCAAGACCAGTTTTTAATATCTGCATATAGCTTTCAAAAGTGATGTTCTCATCTCCAAATACAAGTACAATCTCATCTAATACCTGCATTACAATCTTCCAGCTAGTCTCATATTCTGCTGCAATATCAACCTTTTGCATATCATTTAATTCTTTTATTTTGCTCTCTAGAACTTTATCTATATTATTCTTGATTAAAAAATTATATAAATTTTCTGAAATCTGTTTTGCAGTCTTGTTTCCAGATAAATTATTCTTTAGCTCTACTAATGGTGTTACAATTTCTCTTCTAAGCTCATTTATATGGTCGATTGTTGCCTTACCAGTACTGTCTTCATCATGGAAATTCCAGTTAGCCTTGTACCATTTACTGCCTTTTATCTCCCATTTTAAAGCATAATTTTCCAGAAGGTAAATATCACTCGGAGTAATATTTAGAAATCCACATTTAATATAATTAAATACACTATCATATGACCAGTTTCTAGCAAAGATATCTAATATTGAAATAAGATATTTTACAAGAATATTCTGGCTCAAATCTCTCTTTTCGTCTATGAAAACTGGAATATCGTATTCCTTAAAAATAGCCTTGCACAAATTCGAATAAACATCTATGTTTTTTGTGATTACAGAAATATCTCTGTATCTAAACTTTTTACTTCTTACAAGCTCTAAAATTCTTCTTGCAACTTCTTCAATTTCTGAATACTGGTTATTTGCCAAAAACAAGCTTAAATTTTCTACACTTCCATCATATTTTTTATATGGAAAATTATATAAATTTCTTTCAATATGATTTAGCTCTTTAGATTTAAATCTATAAATCTTTTCTAAAAATACTGGCTCTTCCACAGACGTCTTTGTTTCTTTTGCAATTCTTAATATTTTTTCAATTGTTTCTTTATTGCTGAAAAAAATATCATTACTTGCTTCATCAATTTTCTCCATAGAATTACTCGTTACTGTAATTGTAACCTTGCTTGCTTGTTTCAAAAGCTTAGCAATTATAGCATATTCCTGCTTAGTAAATCCTACAAACTCATCTATATAAATCTCTGTATTCTTGAACATATCAGTAGCATCAAGCTGGTTTTCCAATATTGTTAAAGCATCATTTTCATCTACATAATTATTTACAATCTTCTCTTGAAACTTGCTATAAACAGTATAAATATCCTGCAATTTGTTTTCCAAATACAAGTCATTTTCTCCGACCTGTTCCATCAAAGTCTTAAGATTTTCTAATGTTACACCATGCTTCTTAAGCTCTGTAATCTGGGTCATAACCATATCTATATTGCTATCTGATTTTCCTAAAAATTTAAGATTATTCTTTTTATTTGAAAGAATGCTATAAATTAACATAGATTTTCCACAATTTGAAAGTACAGTTTTATTACTACCACCAACTTCACTAGAAACTCTGTGTGCCATTCTCGCAAAAGTAAGAACCTCGGCATTAATAACTGCCGAATTTTGTTCTTCATCTTCCAAAGACCTTAAAAGTTCCTTTTCTGCAGAAAACGAAAACTGTTCTGGTGTAATAATATACTTTTTTCTGCCATTATCTATGTTTTTACTTATCTCATTAAAAATATATTGCGTCTTTCCGCAACCACTTCTACCATATATAATTTGTAAACTCATTCTACCTCATCCTTTGGATGTATTCTATCATAATTATTGTAATTAAGCTAGATTTTTGTAAAATAAAAACACTACTTTTTGTAGTGTCTTGAAATTAATGTTGTGTTTCAACATATTTTTTAAATAGCTCTTCTAATAAAATAAAATTACAACTTCTCTCTAATATTCTTTGAGGCATATGATTTTTTCTATATAAATTTTGAAAATAATTAATCTTTTTAAATAATTCTGCCTTATGATTATTTAAAAATGTTAATTGTTCCTCTAACATCTTTTTATATTTTATATCTGTAACAGTAGGTAGCACTTCTGTTAATTCTTCAATAGGCGTAGGAATCATATTGTTAATATTAATTACTCCCAAGTTTCCATCTTCAATTTTAAATATATCTATCGCTTTTGGATTAATTAGTTTGTGTTTTTCCTTAGGTGATGCTAATGGTGCAAAATAATTATAATTATTATATGTATATACTACACCTATATATGGTCTAGTAGAGTTTTTATTATATGCTACATTTTTATCATACTTTCTTAAGTAATTTATGTATTGTTCGCTTATATAATATATTTTTAAATTTTTCATAACATCCTCCTAAAATAAAATATGACAACCTTCTTAATAGATTGCCATATCTGCTTTTTTAAGTTCCTACTTTGGCAAGGATATTCCTACTTTTTTAAGTTCCTACTTTGGCAAGGATATTCCTACTTTTTTAAGTCCCTACTTTAGCAAGGGTATTCTTTCTTTTTATTAATGATAATTAATTATCATCACTAGTATATTTATTATACACCATAAATATACATTGTTCAAGGACTTTTTATAATTAAATTTAAAAAACCAGCCACTTATTTAAGCGACTGGTCTTCATTATTTTAGATTGTTCCCTTCTTTCTCATCTTTGCTTCATACATGTTGTGGTCTGCTTTTTTGATAACATCTCTTATGTCATCATATTCTGGATTAAACAATTCATGTCCAACCGAAATTGTCGGAAACAGATTTTCTCTGCTCTGAATTTTAGCCTTATTTTGCTCTGCTACAAAAACTGCATTCAATTTGTCAAGATTTGCAGAACTATTCAAAACCACTGCAAATTCATCTCCACCAACTCTGTAGCATAAGCCACATTGGCCATACACACGTTGAATTATTTCTGCAACCTTTTGCAAACATTCATTACCATACTGGTGCCCGTAGTTATCATTAATCGACTTGAAATTGTCAACATCGAAAACCAATATCGTAGCAGCCATCGACAAATTTGTAGTGTAGCTAAAGAAGCTTCGTTGGTTCAGCAACTGAGTCAATCCGTCTATATGCTGAGTTATCTCATTATAGTAAATGTACATAAAGGCAGATGCTACTGCAATCGTAATCCAGTCCAATCTAAGGTTTGGCAAAATTGATTGAATAATTATGCTACTTGCCATAAATCCCAAGATTAAAATTAAGACATAGGCATTTTGGTTTTGATATTTTTTGCTGAACATATATGCTTTTTGAAAATAAAATGTAATGCTAATCATATATGCCAAAACATACAACCAATACATTTTGCCATGATGATACGTATACGATTCATCAATATAAAATATACATCCAAAGAAAACTGATATAATCTCAATTGAGACATGTGCACATGCAATAAATTTCATGATTTTTTTTTCGTTTTCACTTACAGAAAAAAATGCATTTGCACAATTAATTGAAATGAATGGTGCAACCGAAAACTCAACAACCTTCACTATATAATGAAGAATTACTGTTTCTTCCGATTTGCCATCTACCAACACCCCAATAAGCTCTCCTATTGTCGCAAGCATTATACTTGCAAATGTAAATATAAGTCCCCGTTTTTTTTCTTTTGCCATGTACCTGTTTCCAGATACTATTGCCATCATTATGGCCATTACCATTATTGTAAAAAACGTATTTCCTATATAATATTCATTCATTGTGCAATCCTTTCTTTTGTATTTGTTGCTAATCTAAAACAATGGTTTTAACATACCTCCTTATTATAAAAGATATTTATTATAATTTTCACGCACCATATTATACCATTTTTTTACAATTTTCTCAAGTTTTTCGCTTTATTTATTATTAAAAAAATAATATCTGCACATATTCTTTTACTTTATATGCAGATACTTCCCTTTTCTCTCATCAAAATTATAATTATTTTTCAACGTTTTATCCTTATGAATTTTCTCTTTTCCAGTAGAATAAATACTGCTGTGCAATGCCTTCTAAATCTCCAAATTTTTCTTTTGCGAGCTGTTCTATTTCTTTTTTGTTTACTTTTGCCTCTACTGGATTATGTATGTACAAATCATTCATTACTCTACGTACCCAAACGTCTATTGGGAATACGTCAAATCTCTTTAACGTTGAAAATAATAGTATGCAGTCTGCTACTTTTGGTCCAACGCCTGATAGAGTTAGAAGTTCGTTTCTAATATTCTTTGTACTTTTCTCTTGTTTTAACTTTTCTAAGTCAACCTCTCCATTCACAATTTTTCTAGTAGTTTCGAATATATATTTGTCTCTAAAGCCTAAACCCAATGCTCTTAAATCTTCCATACTTGCCGTTGCTAACGCTTCTGGTGTTGGAAATGTGTAATACTCTTGTCCTCTAAACACCATACATATTCCATACTTTTTTGACATTCTATCTATTATTCCTTTTATTCTTGGAATATTGTTGTTTGCAGATACTATGAAAGAAATTATCATTTCCCATAAATCTTGGTTTAATATACGGATTCCTTCTCCATATTTAATACTTTCTTTCATGTATTCGTCTATGTTTGCAAGTTTCTCTTTTATTGCTTCGTAATCTCTATTTAAATCGAAATATTTTCTGCAAACTTCCTTAATATCTCCATCACAAATTCCGGTTATTATTATTTTTTCCTCAGGTTCTTGCTTTACATTTAATACATTCTTTCCAAATATTCCTGTATAACTTCCATCTTCTTGCACATTCCACCTGAAACATTGTCCACACTCAAAAATATCTCTTGCATTAAAAGATTTACAATTTTCTATTACATATGTTTGTTCCATTTTATTTTCCTCTCTTCTACTTAAATCCTCTTCCAATTACTTCTCTTGCATTTAATATTATTATAAATGCATCATTATCAATCTTTTTTGCGATGTTTTGCATTGCATAGGCTTCCGTTCTAGAGCCTACACATAGCAAGGTCATACGTTTTTCATTTGTGTACATTCCTTTTGAGTATAAAGCTGTACTGCCTCTGTCTATTGTCTTTCCTATGGTTTCGGAAATTTCTTGATAATGTGGAGAAATTATTAACAAAGCCTTGGTAAAGTTTATGCCCTCGAAAATCAAGTCTATCATCTTTCCCATTAAAAATATTGCAATTGCAGAATACAATCCGATTTCGATTGTTTTGAAGAATATCACGTTTGCAGTTATGATTATTACATCTATGAATAATATCAAGTTACTACTCCTGTATTGTGGTTTGTATGCTCTAATTACATATGATAACAGATCCGATCCACCTGTTGAAGAATTGAATTTCAAAATTACAGCTGTGCCAACTCCCATAAATATTCCACCATAGATACATGCTAAAAATTTATCATGTGTTAATGGCTCGATTCTATCTAAAAGGTCTACAAATACTGAAAATAACACCGTTCCATAAATAGAACGTGCAAATAATTGCTTCCCTACTTTAAAATATGCAATTAATAGCAATGGTATGTTCAATATTAACATAGTCGTTCCCATGGGATAATTTGTTAAATAATAGACTATTATTGCAATTCCAGAAAATCCACCTGTCGATAGCTCATTCGGTAGTAAAAATTGCGACACTCCAACAGCCATTGCTAAACACCCAAAAGCAATGTATATATACTCCTTTATCAGATTCTTTACACAATTTTTATTTAATTCACAAATATTTTCTATATTTTTTCTAATCTTCTTTTGTTTTCTTGTTTTTTTCTCTACCATAAAAATCACCTATATTAGCATTATTGGCAAATATAGGCATTTTTATACTTTTATGCAGTTTCTAAAACATTTATTTTGAATTTTCCTGGTTTTATTTTGTTGTTACACTTTACTATTGTAATTACAGCATATGTATCTTTTAATTTATTTATATTTTCTTTTTTATGTCCAATAATATTATTTAAATCCTTAGAATTTGCTTCTATCTCAACTCTAATCACTTTTGCATTTATATGTTTTATGTCATCAACAATCTTGTCATACCAAATTGCATCTTCCACAAGCTGACCAAATGCCGGGTGGTATGGTCCAGAAATAACTTCGCTATCTTTATTAGCAGAATCTGTAATTGTATCTGTATTTTGCAAACCAACTCTTATTACTTGAATGTGTTTTTTATTAAACATTTTAAGTATTTCTTTGCTTCTTTCTACAGCCTGTCCAACGGTTAATGGAGTAAATTCCCCCTTATTAAATTCTTGTTCAAGTTCAGTTCCTTTTATTACAAGCACGGGATAAATTCTAACCATTTTAGGCTTCAATTTTATGCAATCCTTCGCAGTTTGAATATCATCTTTTTCGCTACTTTCTGGAAGCCCAACCATCATCTGATGTCCGAGATTAAATCCATACCAACGAATTAATTTTGATGCTTTAATAACGTCTTCGAAGCTATGCCCTCTCTTGCATCTAGCCAAAATATAGTTATTTGAAGATTGAACACCAAGTTCTATAGTCTTTACGTAGTATTTCTTTAGCATTTTTAGAATTGGCTTATCTATCGCATCAGGTCTTGTTGATAGACGAATACTGTTTACTTTTTTGCTTTTTATATATGGCTGAACCGCTTGCAATAGTTCTTCTTGTTTTTCAACTTCTATTGCAGTAAAACTTCCTCCAAAAAAAGCAACTTCAACGTAGTTCTTGTCAGTCTTAAAATTACTTAAATAGTAATCAATAGTCTTTCTAACATCGTCTGCTGTTACTTGCTTTTTCTCTCCGCTAATGGTTCTTTGGTTACAAAAAGTACAACATTTTTTACATCCCCAATGTGGTACAAATATTGGAATGATATACTCTTTTTTCAATATTATTTACCTCCGTCCACATAATTCATATTTTTATAAATTCTTTAGTGCCTTATCTGCAGCATTCATTTCAGCCTGTTTCTTTGTTTTTCCTTCTCCTGTTGCCAACACTTTGCCATTCAATTTTACTTCTGCAGTAAAAGTTTTGTCATGGTCTGGCCCTGTTTCTTTAATAATCTCGTATTTAATATCAACAGTTCCGTGTACTTGAAGTTTTTCTTGTAATACGGTCTTGTGGTCTTTTATTCCAACATTTTTGCTTGCAATTTTTATCTCTTCTTTCAAGTTTTCTATTATAAACTTTTCGGCTTGCTCTAAGCCAGAATCAAAATACATTGCAGCTATAACAGCCTCTACACTATCAGCCATTATTGCTACTTTTTTATTTCCTTGATGCATCTGTTCACTTTTTCCAACGTACAAGAAATCACTAAAATTATGCTTTTCTGCAATTTTGTAAAGGCTGTCCTCACATACAACCGTAGCCCTAACTTTAGTCATTTCTCCCTCTTTTAAATTAGGATAATTATTATAAATATACTTGCTTGATAAAAATTCTAATATACTATCTCCTAAAAATTCTAGTTTTTCGTTACTAGCAATTTTATGTTCATATGCATATGATGTGTGTGTTAAAGCATTTTTTAGTAGATTAATATTTTTAAATTTATATCCTATGTTCTGTTCTAAAGCTGACAAATCTCTATTCTGTTCCATATTCTCACCTCCTCATCAAGTACTATATTACCTCATTTTTTTGCATTTGTAAACAGCATTATAAATTATTAATAAAAAAAGACCAGTTTTGCACCAGTCCTATTATTCGTTATAAATTGCTCATCCAATTAGACGCCCCGTAAAGAATTCTTTCAATTCTTACAATTCTTTTGTTCTCATCTATTCTATAAAAAGCTATGTAATTCTTTATAAGTAATCTCCTAATATTTAAATGTTTAATTTCATTATCCTCAATAATCATATATCTTTGCGGAATATATTTTAATGTTCTTATTCTTTCATTTATTAGTTGTGCATATTTTCTTGCAATAGTTGGTTCGTTTAAATTTTTCTTTATATATGTTACAATTTTCTTTAAATCTTCTTTTGCCTTTCCAGACAATTCGATTTCATATTTTTCTTGCATCTGAACCTCCTATTTTATTTTTTCAATATTTTTTCAACTTCATCAAATACTTCATCAATGGAATAAACATTACCACTTTCAGAATCTTTTATGCCTTCCTCTAATTTTTCCTTGAGATCTTTTTTATCCTGTGCAATTAATTCTTTAGGTGCCGTAGCTGTTGCAACTGTATATTTTAAATATTCAATATAGTCTAGAACCTTACTTGAAAGTTCATCTGGTAATGTTTCTATTATATTGCATATTTCTTTTTGTTTAGTTGTCATTTTATCAACTCCTTTATATTTAATACATTTATATTATATCACAGTAAATAGAAGATTTATACTCTTTTCATATTTAATTTTGACAAGTAAAAAAAAGAAAGGTATTTAAACCTTTCAAATTTATTTTATCTTAAGCTACGTGATCCTTTATATAATCAACAACGTCACTTACTGTTACTATCTTTTCAGCATCAGCATCTGGGATTTCTGTATCAAATTCTTCCTCTAGTGCCATTATTAATTCTACTATATCTAATGAATCAGCTCCTAAATCATCTATAAAAGAAGCTTCCATTGTAACTGATGTTTCAGTTACACCTAATTGCTCAACTATTATTGATTTTACTTTTTCAAATATTTCTTCTGAACTCATCTTGTAAGTTCACCCCCTCTCGAATACCTAATCAACTTATACATAAGATAATACAAGTTTTATTAATTGTCAAGCAAAATAAATAAACTTTTCACATTTGCATGTAAATTTCTGCTGAAAGCGTGCATTTTAAAGCATTACACGTTTTCGAATGGTCGTTCATTTTTATAATATTACTTATGAACATTTTTCATTTTGAAAAACGTCCCACAAATAAGCAAAAATTCTGTTGCCTTTTTTTTATTATAGTGTTATTATTTTTATAGTATTACGAAGGAGAAATTTTATGTATCAAGAAACTTTTGATTTTTATGACTCAACTTCCATAAAAATATATAATCTAGATAAAAAAATAAGATATGAACTTTCCATCTTAGATAGATTAGACCCTATGACAAAGCGTCATTCCGAAAATGTTGGAAATTTAACGGGTAGAATCTGTCAATATTTAAGATTGAATAAGCAATTTACAGTTCATGCAATTATTTGTGGTTATTTACATGATATTGGTAAATCACAAATTCCATACGAGATATTATCAAAAGATGGACCTTTAACCAACGAAGAATTTGAAGTTATGAAAACACATACTACTTTAGGTTATAATATATGTATGAAGGATTTGCGTTTGCGTCCATATGCAGAAGGAGCTTTATATCACCATGAAGCATTAAATGGAACAGGCTATCCTCAAGGTTTAAAGAAAGAAGATATTCCTTTTGTTGCAAGAATAATACGTGTTGCAGATGAATATGATGCATTGGTTACAAAACGTCACTATAAAACCCACGTAAACATTTCAGAGACATTGAAATTAATGTTAAAAGATGCAAAACCTGATGACATGCACAAGGTAGTTGCACTAGACCAACTTTCTGAGAATGCGCAAAGTGGAAAAATTAGTCCTAAAATTCTAAAATGCCTTTTTAAAATTGTTATTGAAGATACTAAATATGAAATAAGTTGCGTTATTGATTACATTGACTACTTAAAGGAATCTATTAAACGTCTAGAATTGATTGATTCATACAATATGAAAATGCAAAATGCTACTAAACAAAAGAAAAGAGATTACTACAAAGAAGGAATGGTAATGCTATTTCAGGCTGGAGAAAACTTTCAAAATTATCATCAAATTTTAAAAGAATATAGAGCCGCTTTGGTAATCCGCGAAAAAAGAATTGATGATTTATATAACGAAATTAAAATAATAAAAAAGCTAAAAGTTTAAGTACTTTTAGCTTTTTACAATTATAGCATCTTCACGCTGTTCGTTATTCTTGTTGTGAAAGAATTAAATTTTAGCATAAAAAATGAGTTCAAAAGGTAATGGCGCATACGTGTTGTATGTAACCGCATTTTGAATAAAATTTGACGTAGCTAAAATTGTAATTATTTCGCAACATTATAGGCCGAAACTCACTCCTAATGCATTATTAATCTTATTCATAACATTTTCATCATCTATATGACCTATTTTTTCTTTTAATCTGCTTTTATCTATTGTTCGTATTTGCTCTGTTAGCACTATTGATTCTGTTTTTAATTGTGAATTTTCTGGTCCAATTTCTATATGAGTCGGAAGCTTGTTCTTCCCCATTTGAGAAGTTATTGCAGCTGCTATAACTGTAGGGCTGTGTTTATTTCCCATATCATTTTGAATTATTACAACGGGCCTAATTCCTCCGTTGCTCTGAACCAACTACAGGACTTAAATCAGCATAAAACATATCTCCTCTTTTTACTATCATATTATTCACTCCTACTATTTCTGTAACTAAGATTTGTTTTTTGATATATTTTAAATACTAGTTTTGAGATAAATTATTTTATTTCTATCTCATTGTATAATATGTAAACTATTACATTTTTGCTATTGTCCATTATTGATAATTTTGTTGGTTTAAGTGTTTTTTTGTCTAAAATTAGCTCCTCTGTGGCTATTTTTTTATCATTTTTTCTTTTTATTTGCATTACTATCTCTTCATTTTTTTCTGTTATATTTCTTTGTTCAGAATTTCGATATTCTTCAATAAAAGAGTTTAACCAAAGTATATTGCTTTCGATATATGGATAATTATTATATATTTTTTCTAAATTTAAATTGCTATTCTCTACTATTAATGATGAATCTTTGTATGTTAATTTTACTCCCTTAATAGTATCTGGCTCTAGTACTTCTTGCTCATCATTTTTTTCTTTGTGATTTTGTTTAATTAAGTATTTGTTACTATTTTTATTGCTATTTACAGTAACCTCTATTGTAGCTGTATACTCTTTAATATTTAAAATATAATCTTCAACTTCCTCTAAAGTTTTGTTAAGATTATTATTTCCAATATTTATAGTTTCATAACTTTTTTTAGAAAAAATAATTAAAATTATAACCAACAAAATAGCAATGCCTACTACAATAATTAAAAATTTTTTTGACTTTATAAATTTAACATTCATACAATAAAACTCCCAATATATTTAATAATAATATATTGAGAGGAATTATAAATATTCACTATTCTATTTAATATTTACAATTAAACCACAATTTTTAATCTTATAGTTAAATTGTAAATTTAATTTCGTCCAAAAAGGGGCGTCCCTATTGGGCGAAATATTCTTTTAAGCATTTTCGTACTTCTTCTGCTGTTTCCATTGTGTTTATTTTACTTCTAAAACTACTTGAGTCTGGCATGCTTTTTGTGTATGCAGAGATATGTTTTCTCATTTCTTTTACTGCTATGTTTTCTCCTTTTTCTTCTATTTCTAGTCCTAAGTGTTTTAGTATTGTCTCATATTTTTCTTCGTTTGTTGGTTTTTGAATGCAAATACCGTTTTGTAGATATTGCACTGTTTCTCTAAATATCCATGGATTTCCGAATGCTCCTCTTCCTATCATTATAGCATCTACTCCACTTTGTTCTAACCTTTTCTTTGCTATTTCTCGGCTCGTAACATCTCCATTTCCTATTACCGGAATGCTAACACTTTCTTTTACTTGTTTTATTATGTTCCAATCTGCTTCCCCAGAATAGTATTGGCTTCTTGTTCTTCCGTGTACTGTTATTGCTGATGCACCAGCTTTTTCCGCTATTTTTGCTGCTTCTACAACAACAATATTATCCGCATCCCAGCCTGTTCTCATTTTGACTGTAACTGGCACTTTAGAATTTGCAACTGCTGTTTCTATTATTTGTTTTACTAGTTCTAAATTTAATAGTAATCTACTTCCATCACCATTTTTTACAACTTTCGGTGCTGGGCATCCCATGTTAATATCTACAATATCTGCAAATTCACTAACATATTTACTTGCATAGGCAATTGCCTCAACATCACTTCCAAATATTTGAACTGCCAATGGCTTTTCTTTATTGCAAGTCTTTAGTAATAACTTTGTTTTTTCATCATTGTATAAAAGTGCTTTTGCACTTACCATTTCTGTATATACGAGCCCTGCATCATTTTCTTTGCAAATTAACCTAAATGGCAGGTCTGTAATACCTGCCATTGGTGCTAAAAATATATTATTTTCTAGTTTTACATTTCCTATTTTCAAAATTTACCTCGTTTAAATTTTATATATTTTTATTATTTTTCAATCGTTAGTCTATAAATATTGCCTTCTGTCTTCTTCCACTAATATTTAACAAAAGACCTATCATCATTAAGTTTGTAAGTAATGAACTTCCACCATAGCTTACAAATGGTAGTGGAACACCTGTTATTGGTAATAATCCCATTGTCATTCCTATATTTTCTGCCATATGAAATAAAAATATTCCTGCAATTCCTATTGCTATATATGACCCTAAATTATTTTTTGCTGTTTTTGCTATAAATATTGACCTTGTTATAAGCACAACATAAGTTATTATTACTGTTGCAGCTATAATAAAGCCCATTTCTTCTCCTATTACAGCAAATATAAAATCTGTAGTCTTTGGATATAAGAAACCTAATTGAGTTTGGTTTCCTTTTAAAATTCCCATTCCGAGGAACTCCCCTGCACCTATTGCAAGCTTAGATTGAATAACATTGTATCCAGCACCTCTTGGATCTAAATTTGGATTTAAGAACACATCAATTCTTGTTTTGGCATGCTCTGGTAATACAAAAATATACAATACAGGTAGCAAAATAACAACTAATAAAATTCCGGTAATGATATACCTTTTCTTTATTCCTGCAACAAATAATATAAAAATTGTTGCTATTATAAATGTTATTGCTGTTCCATAATCTGGTTGTTTTACTATTAAAAGTACAGGAACTGCAACTATTGTAAGTGCTAATAACAATCTAGTCGGTCTGCTTATTTGGTCTTTGCCTTTTTCCTGTATTTTTGCTACATAAGTTGATAACGAAATTATCGCTATTATTTTTGCAAATTCTGCCGGCTGTATTGATACCGAGCCTATTGTAAACCAGCTTGTCGCACCATTTACACTTTTTGTGAACATAACGGCAATTAGCGAAATTATCATTAGTACATACAATATTGGAGAAATTTTTGATATTGTATTATAATCAACAAATGTTAGAATTATCATTATTGGAATACTTATAGCAAGCCACATTATCTGCTTCTTAAATTCTTCATATTCTGTGCCTTGCGTTGCTGAAAATAATGCTACTAAACCAATGGCTAATAAAATAACTATACAAACGAGAATTCCCCAGTCCATATTTTTTAATATTTTCTTTCCCATTGAATCTCCTCATTTATTCTTCATTAGATTTGTTAGCTGATACTTTTTCTTTTACTTCTTCAGAATCTTTTGAGTCATCTGTTTCATCTACCTCTTCATTGTCATCTTCTGAATCATCATTTTCTGATTTATTATCTTCGTTTTCTACATCAGATTTTTCACTCTCATCATCAACGCTTTCATCGTCATCAGATGTATCAACTGCGCTCTCGTCTAACTCTTCGTCTTTAGAATCATCTTTTACAACTTTTTCATTATTCTCATCAGAAGCTTTTTCTTCTACAGCCTTTTTTGAATTCTTATCTTCTTCTGTTTTATCTTCCTTTTTAGCATTTTCTTTCTGCTTTTTTTCTACTGTTTCTTTTTCTATATTTTTTTCTTTTTTCATTTCTTCCCTTATTCCGGCGATTGGAATATTTGCATATAATGCTGGTGCACCTGTTGTTCCATCCTCATTTGTCTTGTTTGTTAGACGCACATCTATATCTTTCTCATCAACATCTATATATTTTTTTATAACTTCTATTATTTCTTGTCTCATCATGTCTAAGAAATCAGCTGAAACATTTGCTCTATCTTGCATTAAAACTAAATGTAACCTTTCTTTTGCTGTATCCTTAGATTTTGCTTCTATCTGGTCTTTCTTTCCAATCTTTTTAAAGAAATTAATTACGTTCTCAAACATTATGTACCCTCCACTATTTTTTTCTGAATATGCCTTTTATTTTGGTAAAAAATCCTTCATCTCTGCCCGGAATTGTAACATCAATATTTTCACCAAGAATTCTTCTTGCAATTTCTAAATATGCTTTTCCTGATGGAGCTTTTTTGTTTATTACTGCAGGTTCTCCTTTATTTGTTTGAGTAATTATAAACTCATCGTCTGGCACGACGCCTAAAAGATTGATTGATAGTAAGTCAACAATATCGTCAACATCCATCATCTCTCCTTTTTTAACCATGTTTGGTCTTAATCTATTTACAATTAGCTCTGGATTTCTAATCTCAGACGCTTCTAATAATCCTATAATTCTGTCTGCATCTCTGATTGAAGATATTTCTGCATTTGTTACTACTATAGCTCTGTCTGCTCCTGCAATTGCATTTTTGAAACCTTGCTCTATTCCAGCAGGACAGTCGATTATAATATAGTCAAATTCCTCTTTTAGTTTGCTAGTTAGTTCTTTCATTTGTTCTTCATTTATAGCGCTTTTATCTCTAGTTTGAGCAGCTGGTAATAGGAATAACTGTTCAAACCTTTTATCTTTTATAAGGGCTTGTCTTAGTTTACATTTTTCTTCAACAACATCTACTATATCGTATACTATTCTGTTTTCTAATCCCATTACAACATCAAGGTTTCTAAGGCCAATATCAGTATCTACTAATACAACTTTTTTTCCTTTTAGGGCAAGAGCAGAACCAAGATTTGCTGTTGTAGTTGTTTTTCCTACTCCACCTTTTCCTGATGTTATTACTATAACCTCTCCCATAGAATCCTCCATTTCTTACTAACTCTTATCAAATTCACAAACTTTTTATAGATTTTTTAATCCATAATTTTCTACTAATATATTATACGCAAATGGGCAAAAAGTCAAGTAAAATTGGGCATTTTGTGAAATTTACAAATTTGATGAGAATGATAATTTTAGGAACCTTATTTTAAGAGTAAAAATAAAAAAACACCTAAAACTAGGAATAAATTTCCAAATTTTAAGTATTTCATTTTTTTACTTTACATATTTGTTTACTAATAAACTTTATCATTAAAATATTCCATAATGTCTGATTTTTTCATTCTATTAGCTTTTATTTCATTGGCTATATATAGCAATGTAGTTACAGTTATTGCATTTCCATAAATCTCAGTAAACAGTGTTATACGTTGGAGTTTTTCTTCAATATTTCCAACAAATTTTCCAGATATAAATGAGAAGTAAAATTTTTTTACATTACTATCAAAATTATTCCACCATTCATTTGGATTACGTTTCTTTTCTCTTTTATTGTTTTCTTCAACATATCTTGTCATTTCATCCACTTGTGAAATTGGTAAATTGTACCCTTTAGAGTAAGCTTTCGTATCAATTATTATTCCATAATTCTCAACTTCATTATTAGTATATACAATTCCATCTGGCTTTCGTGTTCCACCTAAATGTAGCCCCTTATAATTACATTCATTTATCAGTAATTCTATTGTTTTCATCTCAAATAATCTATTTTGTTTGCTATCATATGCTAAATCTACCATAGACAAATAATCGTGTGGTAATGTATCTAGTTTTTCTCTTAATTTATCTTTCTCAATTAAGAATTCCGATTTTTCAGCTTTAATAATTATTGGAATTACAAAGTCCATAATTATATCATTAAAATAATACTTCCCACTTTTGTAATCAATATTTAGCCCTATATTAGTTAATCCGCAAATATCATCACTTATAGCACTTGGTAATTCAAAAATCTCATAAGATTCCAATTTGTTTTTTATTTCGTCTATAGTTAATCCTTTTTTACTTTCTGCTAAGATTTTAAGTATTATACTTCTTCTCGTTCTTATATAATTTCTATCATTTCCTTTCGTCGCCATCATTTCCCATGATACATTCTTAGAAATTCTACAAAATCTACTTTTTCCTTCTGCCCTATTAAGTGCTTTTAATCCTTCATTAGTTATAATATATGATTGTCCTATTTCTTCTTTGTATTCTTTTCCACCAATAGCCACTACAATTTCTTTCGTAACTTGTTTCAGCAATCCTAGTTCTGTCAACCATTTTCCTATCATTCTGGCGTATTTATCTGAAGACCCTTCTGTGTTAGTTTTAATTTTATTTTTTTCATTTATAGACTCTGTTGTTGCTAATGTCATAATTAATACATTTTGAGGAATACTTGTAAAACCATCTTCCCCTATAAATCCCAAGTTAGAGCCCAGCTCAAATTTTGTCATTACTTTTCCATTTGACAGCAACCTTAAAATTCTAATTGCCGGTGGATAACTAAGAATTGCCTCTTCCAACAATAGCTTACCTTCACTAGCATCTTTTGTTTTAATCCATTCTAGCCCTTTTTTTGTTATTTCAAAAGTATCGTCCTCATAATTGTACTGTATAAATCCTAGGCAATGAGCCCATCTAACAAAATTATCTGCTGGCCAATCGCTAATAAATTTTCTTTTTTGTCCTTCTACTGTAGCTTGAACAATTCCATTGCATCTTGCACTTGACCTAGGTGTAAATGCCGTTCCTATTAAATCCGTGTATTTTATTTTTAATGGTTTACTTCTCATTACTTCTAAAAAATGGCTTCTTCCGTCTTTTTCTTCTATAAGCTTTTCTATTCTTTCATCAACTAATTGCTTATGTACTTCTGATGTATTATCAAAAATTGCGACAACATTATATAAGGACTTAAAGTCACTCGGATCTTGTACCCAGCCAAAAGTTCTAAATTTTCTATTTTCCATCTTTCTTAATTCAATCATCTTATCCTCCTAGTAGTTTATAATTAATACTTCTATGCTCTTATCACGTTTAGTATTATAACTCGAATTTGAATAATCACTTGTCAAATATATTGTTTTATATTTTTTACTCCACTCTTTCAAAAGTATATTTTCTTTTCCTTTATGTTCAATAACATTTGACAATGCAAATTTTACTTTTCTTTTATTTAATTCATCTAGTACTTTATATAATTGTATTTCTTCTTCTTCTTTCCAATCCTTAAACCCTCTATTGCCATCATTATACGAGCCAGTCGTTATTAAATAAGGAGGATCACAGTATACAAAATCTTCACTATTTAATCTACTTAAATCTACTTTATCAAATGGTTCGGATAAAAACTCCACATTCATACTTTTTAGTTTTTCGGTAAAAAGAATTAAGTTTGATTTCATATTGTCTGAAAATTGACTTCTGTTTCTTCCAAATGGATTATTATATTCTTTATTGTTATTAAATCTAAACTGATAATTAAATGAATAACATGACAAAGTATATAAGTCTATTGGTTCTTTTGTTTTATTGTAATAATTCCTAAATTTCTTAAAAGCCTCTTCATTTTCTTTTGATAATCCATATTCATTAATTCTTCCTGTTATTTTGTTTAGAGTTTCATCTATTGGTTTACTATATAGTTCTTTATATAAATCTATAATAAATGTATTCATGTCATTACATACAACTTTATTGCAATCTACATTTATTCCAACATTAAATCCTCCTGAAAACAAATCTACAAAAGTGTTTATTTTCTCTGGAAAGAATTCTATTAATTGTGGTAGTAATTTATACTTTCCACCAATATAATTCAGCGGACTCTTTAAAAATTTTCTTCTTGAAACAATTCCATTAGCATATGTATATTTTTCCTCATCTTCTCTAACTTGTAGCGCATCTGCATATGGGACATAAAAATAAACTTCAGGCTGTTTATTACTCATTTTTTCCTTTTTTATGTAAAAAATATATTCATAATGCATATCCAATTTTTTAGTTAATTTATTTTGATACTGCTTATAAGGAATTTTATATAACCTATATGTATTAATAATTCCATATCTTTTTAAAATTCCTTCTATTTCTTTTTCAGATAAAATTCCATCTTGATTGTAGCTTAAAATAACATGTTTAAAATTGGCTTTTTTTATTAATTCTTCCAGTTCATTGTAAACTTTGCTTTTAATGCAATAATCTGATTTTTGATTTACATATTCTCTTATTCCTGTTTTACCGATTTATTATCGGATTATCATATTTAGCTATCGTTTCAAGTAGATGATAATTTGGTAAATACTGCCTTTCATTGTATGGAGGATCCAAATAAAGTATATCCCCACTTATTTGCTCTATCAATTTATTAGAGTCTGTATTATAACATTCATTATCACAATTATTATCGATAACATTCAATCTAATAAGCTCAAATTTTTTTAATGCTCTTCTATCCCACTCTTTTAAATATGCTCCATATGTTCCAGTTATATTAGATACAAATGGAATTCCTTCAAGTAAAGATGCTAACAAATAATAATATTCATTTTCGTTAATAAGTTCTTCATTTTTCCATTGTTCTATTGTTGTTCGAATAAAATCTATTCTTTGAGCATTTTCTGTTGTTAAATACATTCTTTCACATTTCTCATGTGGAGAATAATTAGAATACACAAATCCATCCTTTATATCAATAGGAGCATTTTCCAAATAATCAAATACATCTTTTATATTCAATGCTATTTTTACTTTTTTAAACTCCGGAATCTGATTATTCTGAATTGTTGCCTTTTGCAACACATATGAAAAATACAACATGTCATTAGATATGATTTTGTATTCATTTTTAAAAAATCTTGCAACTGATGAAGTACCAGAAAATAAATCGCAAAATACCTTCTCGCTTCCATCACAATTTTCTTTGATTACCTTTTGTATATCATTTAATAAATTCGTTTTGTTTCCTATAAATCTCATTTTTCACCTCTGCATCCGTAAACATCCCTATTCTATAATAAATAGATATTTTTTACAAGATGTTTTGAAGAAAAATTAGAATTATAAAATTAAATTTAATTTTTTTATTTTCCTTAATTTATTTATAAAGTAGTGAATTTTTCCATAATATAATAAATATCCAATTGAATAAATGTGTTTATTATCTATTCTATTGGATATTCTTTTTTACATATATATTTTAGTTTTTAATATATAACTATTCTAAAGCCCAAATCGTAAAAATTATAGTTTGTAGCAACTAAATACTGCCTTGTTGATACCGTAACTGAGCCATTATATTTGTAATAGCTTCCCATTAATGAACACGGTCTATTAGCTTCTCCTGTATTTTCTAGTGTATATTCCCACACGTTTCCCGCAATATCATAAATATTCATATGTGCAAATTTTTCACTACTTCCAGTTGTTAATAGTATATTTTCAGCTTGTTTCTTTTCATATGGGCAATTGATGTAATTATTACCATCTTCTACAGAATATTTTGCATTTTTATTAGTTATATTCCAAATATTATCTCTGTAATTTCCTAAATTTACACTATTTTCATTTATTTCATTATTGCTTACATTACCTTTTGTATGCATAAAAGCAAGTATTAAGTCCCATTGTACTCCAAACATTAAACTACTTGTTTTAGTTCCTGAATTTACATTACTTGCTAAATTTTGTGCTTGTGTTCTTGTTACATATGTGTATGGATATGCATCTGCTTTTGTTACTGGTGCTGTTGTTGGTACCGGATATTTTCCATCTACTTGTGATTCTATACTCATTCTATTAGTTCCAATTCCAGCTTCGTATCTTCCTACATAAAATCCACCATTTTGGTAAACACTTTTTAACATTGTCTTTTTTTGTGCATAATATTCGCTTTCTGTAAACCATCCTGTATTGTTGTTATCTGCCACCCAGGTATCTTTACGTCCTGTTCCATTTCTGTACACACTAGTATATGTGTGCAAATCATTTTCTATTTTTGTATATTCATCATCTGTAAAATTTGTTATATTTAATCCAGCTGTAGGATATACTGTTGTGTTCTTTGGAACTTCTACCCAAACATATTGGTTCCCATTACCATCTTCTATTACAAGTCCATTATCTAAATTAGTTTCTTTTACTTGTTTAAATTCTCTACTTGGATAATATGGCTGAGTCTCATTAGTTCTTGGTAATCCAATTACTTCATCCCTTATTTCATCCAAATTATCTAGCTGCTTTTCATATGCTTCTTTTGCTAGTATTTGACTTTCCATTTGCATTTTCCTTTTTGAAGAAGCTTGCATAAAAGCTGTTGTAAGTACTATCGAATAAAGCAATACACTTATAACAACTAATGCAGAAATTGAACCTTTATTGTCTCTCAGAATTTTTTTCATTAGAATCCTTCTTTCTCTTTTTTAATACTTATATAATATAATAAATTTAATAAATAAGTCAATAAATTTTCTATATTATTTACCGAATTGTTGTTCACTTTTCTTGACATGTGAGCCAAATAAGAATATACTGAACATGTTAGTTTTGTACTAATTTTTTTGCTATTAAAAAAATTCAATTTTATTTGTATAAATTTTATAATTAACTTAATTATAGAATCTATACATTTTTGAATGAAAATTTCTAAAAATTAATTTTGTTATAGCAATTATGTTTTAGTACAGCATAACTTTTAAGAAAGGAGATTTTTTAAAGTGGAAAATTTGGTAGAAATTAGATGGCACGGTAGAGGTGGCCAAGGTGCTAAAACAGCTTCTCTTTTGCTTGCAGATGCAGCATTTAACACTGGTAAATATATTCAAGGTTTCCCTGAATATGGTCCAGAGAGAATGGGAGCCCCAATTACAGCTTACAATCGTATTAGCAATAGTCCTATTGTTATTCATAGCAATATTTATGAGCCTGATTATGTTGTAGTTGTTGATGACACTCTTTTAGAAACTGTTGATGTAACTGCTGGTCTTAAAGAAACTGGAGCCATAGTAATAAATACAGTAAAAGATGCAGATTATTTAAAGAAAGCATTAAAAGGATATAAAGGTGGAATTTATTGCATAGATGCAAGGAAAGTTTCTGAAGAGGCTTTAGGAAGATATTTTCCAAATACTCCAATGCTTGCTGCTATTGTTAAAGTTGCAAATATTATGGATGAAAAAGACTTTTTAAATGATATGAAAGGCTCGTTCAAGCATAAATTTGCAAAAAAGCCTGAGGTTATAGAAGGAAACATGAAAGCCTTAGAAATGGCTTTGAATGAAGTTAAGAAGATTAATTAAGGAGGTAAGATTGAAAAACAATTATAATTTTGGCAAGGAAAATTTAATTCTTTTCCAATCGAATTTATACATTATAAGAAAGGATTGTGATAAAAAATGTCAAAAATGCATATAGATAAAAACACACCAGCAAATGAATTAACGCCAGGCGGAATTATTTATCAAGCTGGAAATGCTAGAGAATTTAAGACAGGTGACTGGAGAAGTATGTACCCAGTATGGATTCCAGAAAAGTGCACACAATGTGGATTGTGCTTCCCTGTTTGCCCTGATGACTCTATTCCTGTTAATAAAGAATGTAAAAGAGAAGATTTCAATTACGATTATTGCAAGGGATGTGGAGTTTGTAGCAAAGTTTGCCCTTTCGGTGCAATAGAAATGAAGGAAGGAGTTGGAAAATAGTATGAGTATAAGAGAACGTTTAAGTGGAAATGAAGCTTCAGCAGTTGCTATGAGACAAATTAACCCTGATGTTGTTGCAGCCTTCCCTATTACCCCATCAACGGAAATTCCACAATACTTTTCAACATTTGTTAGTAACGGACAAGTTGATACAGAGTTTGTAGCAGTTGAGAGTGAGCACAGTGCTATGAGTGCTTGTATAGGTGCGGAAGCTGCTGGTGCAAGAGCTATGACGGCAACATCTGCAAATGGATTGTCTTTTATGTGGGAAATGCTTTATATAGCTTCTGGTTCAAGACTCCCAATAGTTATGTCTTTGGTAAACAGAGCCGTTTCTGGTCCTTTAAACATACACAATGACCATTCTGATGCAATGGGTGTACGTGATGCTGGCTGGATTATGCTTTTCTCTGAGAATAACCAAGAGGCATATGATAATTTAATAATGGCACATCAAATTGCCGAAAATAAAGATGTTTTACTTCCTTTAATGGTTTGCCAAGATGGATTTATTACATCTCATTCAATAGAAAATATTGAGCTTATCGAAGATGACAATGTTAAAGAATTTGTTGGTACATATAAGCCAGAACATTATTTGTTAAATCATGATGAACCAGTTGCAATGGGACCGATGGATTTGCAAGCATTTTTGTTTGAGCATAAATATCAACAAGCAGAAGCTATGAGAAACGCAAAAAAGGTTATTCTAGAAGTTGCTGATAGATTCGAAAAAATGACTGGAAGAAAGTATAGCTTCTTCGAAGAATACAAATTAGACGATGCAGAAATTGCAATAGTTTGTATGAACTCTACAGCAGGCACAACAAAGGCTGTTGTAGACGATTTAAGAGCAAAAGGAATTAAGGCTGGTCTATTAAAGGTACGTGTTTACAGGCCTTTCCCAGCAGAAGAAATTGCAAAAGCATTATCACATTTAAAGGCTGTTGCAGTTTTAGATAAAGACGACAGTGTAAATGCTGCTGGTGCTCCCCTATTTACAGACGTAACATCTGCAATGTATACAAATCAAATTGCAAATGTTCCAATGATAGACTACATGTATGGAATTGGTGGTAGAGATACTACTACAAAAGACATTGTAAGTGTATTCGAGGATTTACAAGAAATTATTAAGACTGGAAATTTAGGAAACCCTTATAGATATTTAGGATTACGTAAAGGAGGAAAATAAACAATGGCATATAATTTAAAAGAAATAATGGCAACTAAACCATCAAGATTTACTGCTGGACACAGAATGTGTGCCGGATGCGGTGCTCCTCCTGTTGCAAGAATGATTATGAGAGCATTACACGAAGGTGATCACGCAGTTGTTTCTAATGCAACTGGATGTATGGAAGTTTCTACATGTATTTACCCATATTCTGCATGGACAGATTCTTACATACACACAGCTTTCGAGTGTGCATCTGCTACATGTTCTGGTGTAGAAGCTGCATATAAATCTTTAGTAAAGCAAGGAAAATTAGTAGAAAAAGACGGAGAAAAAACAAAGTTCATAACATTCGGTGGAGACGGTGGAACTTATGATATAGGAATTCAATCTCTTTCTGGTGCAATGGAAAGAGGACACGACATGACATATGTTTGCTACGACAACGGCGCATACATGAACACTGGAATTCAACGTTCATCTGCAACACCAAAATTTGCAGACACAACAACATCTCCAGCTGGAACTGTTATTCCTGGAAAGATGCAATCTAGAAAAGATTTAACACAAATAATGGTAGCACACCATTTGCCATATGTTGCTCAAACAGCAGCATTTGCAAACTTCAAAGATTTATATGAAAAAGCTGAAAAAGCAATATACACAGAAGGTGCAACATTTTTAAATGTTTTAGCTCCATGTCCACGTGGTTGGGGCTATGCAACAGAAGATTTAATGAAGATAAACAAACTTGCAATAGACACCTGCTACTGGCCATTATACGAAGTTGTAAACGGAGTATATAAAATAACATACAAGCCAGCAAAAAAATTACCAATAGAAGAATTCTTACGTCCACAAAAACGTTTCAAGCACATGTTCAAACCTGGAAACGAATGGATGATAGAAGAATTTCAAAAAGAGGTTGACAAAAGGTGGCAAGAATTGTTAAACTTAGAAGAGATGACAAATATCGCCCAATAGGGACGCCCCTTTTTGGGCGAAAAGAAAAGGTGGTGAAATTCATGGCATATAAAATTACAGATAAATGCATTGCTTGCGGAGCTTGTGCAGCTAACTGCCCTGTTTCTTGCATTTCTGATAAAGGAAGCAAATATGAAATTGATTCTTCTATGTGCATAAGCTGTGGAACATGCGCTCAAGTATGTCCTGTTGGTGCTCCAGAAGAAGAATAAGATTTTTGAAATTAATTTTTGCCAATATTGACAAAAACTAATAAAAGTAGTATCATGATATTAGTTAATCATACTGTATGTTAGTATATTAACTACTTTCTAAATGTATATAAAACAAATATATGCATAGAATAATAAGGGAATAAAATTCCTTATATATTATTTTATTGAAGTTTAAATTCAATAAAAAAGATAAGAGCCTAGGCCCTTATCTGATGTCGTTTATAGAATTGGAGTTCACTGCACGAACTTCAATTTCTTTTTCTGACCATTTGATATATGAAGTATATCCTAGACTTGCTAGAAAACATAAAACAATACCAACAATCAGAGCGATTAAAGCCCTGTCAAGATATCTAACGGCAATATCATTGCAATTATAATCTTTATGTTTCAATTCTACCGCCTCCTTTCTCATAATGTTGCACTTAACAATTCATGTGAAGAGTTAGGTGCATAAACTAGTAGTTGAAATACAAAATTACAATAACTAATTTATGCACCCAACTGAAAGAAAGCTAAACGATTATTTGTAGTATATCAAATTGATCGATGTATTGCAATAAAATTTACAAAATAGTTAATCAAAGCAAAAGAAATATCTTGTCAATTTTGCGTTCTATACATTGATATACTCACAAAAAAATGATATAATTAGTTTTAGTTCTTTTGGCTCATTAGAGCTATGAATTATGTTCGACTTTTCAAAAATAATTTTAGGAGGTCAGAAAATATGTTAAGAACCATTACCCAGAAGTGCCCGTCTTGCGGATATGTATATGTTGAACAGCAGCACATTGAAGTTCAAACAGTGTCCGTAGAAAAGCGGTATACCCATAGGCCCGTTCGAAATCTAAATCCTATTCATGGAAAAGAAATCATAAGACACGATTATTTGGAAGGTGACGAAGAGTTCAAAGAAATCTTTGTTAAAGGTTCCTTGGTTCCTCACTCTACGCAGTATCCGGAAATGAAACTTTTAGTTTGCCCGAAATGCGGTACTGTTTTAGCTCCTTGGATAGCTATGAAAACGGAAGAAACTGAAGAATAATACGTTCTTAACGTCCAACCCAGCCAGCAGAAATTTTAATATTCCTGCTGGCTGGGTTGGTTTATGTAAAAATTTAATTGTTTCTCTTTTTATTTTCTTCTTTTTCTATTATTTTGTCTCTTTTTTCTAGTTCTTCTAGTTTTTGCAATTCTTTTAGGTTTGCCATCTCTTCGCTATCCACTGTATTATCAATACTATCTTTATCATTTCCACTTGCATTTTTTATTACTTTTACGTCTTTTGCTGGATATGTTTTGTATGTTGTGATATCGTCTTTCCTAAATTGTACCTTTATTGCTTCTTTCAATACCTCTTGTGTAACAACAGTTCCTTCTCCATCTTCTGTTTTTACTATTGAACCTACTTTTGGTAATTTTTTTATTTTGTCTTCATATACTTCTTGCTCATATTTCAAGCAACACATTAGTCTTCCACAGTTTCCAGATATTTTCGATGGATTTAAAGAAGCACTTTGCTCTTTTGCCATTTTTATTGATACCATGTCGAAATTATTTAAGAATGAGCAACAACATAGTTCTCTTCCACAAACACCATTTCCACCTATTTTTCTAACTTCATCTCTAACACCTATTTGTCTTAGCTCTATTCTTGTTTTGTAGATAGCTGCTAAATCTTTTACAAGCTCTCTAAAGTCCACACGTCCATCAGCTGTAAAATAGAATATTATTTTACTATTGTCAAACTTATATTCTACGTCTACTAAGTTCATGTCTAATTTGTGTTTTTTTATTTTTTCTTTGCACACCTTCATTGCTTTTTGCTCTTTTATTTTGTTGTCTTCTACTCTTTTTAAATCTCTATTATTTGCAAGTCTTACTATTCTTTTTAGTTCTGTTGAAACTTTATCGTCTGGAATCTGTCTTTTATTTATTACAACTTCTCCTACGTCTTCTCCCATTGTAGTTTCAACCACGACTTTATCTTTTAAGTTTAATTGTATGTATCCTGGATCAAAGAAATAAACTTTACCAGGCTTTCTGAATCTAACTCCAACTATTGTTTTCATCTATAGTCCCCTTTCTTAAATTTAGTTGAAAATAATTAAATTATTTTTCAACCGTTTCCTCCCACAATTTCAACACTAAATTATCAATACACATATCATAATTATTATTCAAAACTATTCTATTTTTGGTGTTTTCTATTATTGCTATTAAATTCAAAAATTTTACTCTGTAATCTTTATTTTTGTTGATATATTCATAAATTATTACTATCATATAGTCTAATAAATCATTGATAATCTCTTTTGATTTATATAATATTTCGAATTGGCTTAACATTTTTACTACATTTGGTATTTTCCCATTTAGAAAATTGTTAGTTGTACTTTCTACCGCATTGTATTCTTCTAAATTTTCATTTACCTTCATTAGCTTTCCAATGCTTCCGTTACACATCTTTAGCAAATTTTCACTTGGCACTTGCATTCCTTGTACACTATTTATGTATGAGATTAAATCACTCGTTTCAAGATTATTAAAACTTATTTTTAAGCATCTAGATTTTATTGTGTTTAACAATTTATTTTCGTTTGCCGTTATTAAGATTATCATTATGTATTCAGGTGGCTCTTCTAACGTTTTTAATAGGCTATTTTGCGCCTCTTCTGTCATCTTATCACTATCATTTATTATAAATACTTTTTTTCTCGACACAATTGGTTTTGTATACACATTTTCTTGCATCTCTCTTATCTGTGCTATTTTGATAGAATTTCCATCAGGCTCTATCAAAACAAAGTCTGGATTGTTTCCTGAATCAAATTTTACACACGAACTGCAATTATCATTTTCAGTTTTATTGTTCAAGCATAAAGCCATTTTAGCAAGTTCCTTTGCAAATAACTTTTTTCCTATTCCTTCTTGCCCTACAAATAAATAGCTGTGCGATAATGTATTATTTTTTATATTATCTATAAATTCTGATTTTATCTTTTTATTTCCAATAATATTTTCAAAACTCAAGTTTTTATCTCCTATTCAGCTTTTTTTATAGTTCCAAATTTATTTAATGGCCAAAATCTTATAGTAACTTTTCCTTCTATTTTTTCTAATGGAATACAACCAAATCTTCTGCAATCTGCCGAAACGCTTCTATTATCTCCCATCGCAAATACGTAACCTTCTGGAACTACTATATCTGTAAACATTCCACCATAAGCTTCAGTTTTCACATTTGAATTTAAGTAAGCAGATTCATCTAGTTCTTCACCATTAATATATACTTTTCCGTCCATTATTTGTACATGCTCACCTGGCAAGCCTATAACTCTTTTTATATAGCTCGTCTTTCCCCATTCTAACACATAATAGGCGAACTTAGAAAATATATTTGTTGGCACTTTATCATATATTGCAACTGGATTACTTAAATCTACTTTATCTTCTCCAATGTATGTAACGCTTGGTTGTTCAAATGTAATTATATCTCCTCTTTTAGGAAGTTGCTTTCTTGTTCTTGGTATTCTGTTTAGTACTAACCTTTCCCCTTGCTTTAATGTAGGGTACATTGAGTCCATCTGAACTACTGTTGGAGTTCCAACATAATATCTTATTAATAATGCAAGTACAATTGCTATTACTATGCATTCAATCCATTCTAATATATTTTTTAATTTATCACTCATTTTCTGTTCCTTTCTTTACAGCTGGAATTCTAATTACTACTTCTGTTCCTTTTCCCAATTCACTCTTAATGTCTATACTTCCATTGTTTTGTTCTATTATCTCTTTTGCTATTGATAGACCTAGTCCTGTTCCACCCATTTCTCTTGAACGAGCCTTATCTACCCTGTAGAAACGTTCGAACACTCTTGCTAAATCTTCTTTTGGAATTCCAATTCCATTGTCTATTACTTTTATGTAGGCATCATTGTATACAAAACCAACATAAATTTTGATAATTCCTTCTTCTTGCGTATATTTCACAGCGTTAGATAATACGTTTAAGATTACTCTTTCTATTCCATTCTTGTCTGCTTCTATTGGTGGAACATCGGCTGTAACGTAACATTCAACATTTTGTTTTTTCTTTTCTATTTCTATTGCTAGTTTTTCTTGGCATTTTTTTGCTATCTCACCTAAGTCAAAGGTTGTAACCTCTCTTGTCATTCTGTTTGTATCATATCTTGAAAGTGTTAGTAAGTCGCTTACCAAATCTGCCATTCTTCTGCCTTCAGACGAAATTACAGATAAAAATCTTTGCTGTGTTTCTTTGTCGTAATCTCCGTCTTGTAATGTGTCTGCATAACCAATTATCGATGTGATAGGTGTTTTTAATTCATGAGATACATCTGCAACAAATTCTTTTCTCATATCATCTAGCTTAACATGCTCTGTAATATTTTGAATAACAGCAATTATTCCAGATGATAAATCATTTTCATCTTTGTATGATGCTAAGAAAACGTTTATAGTTTTATCTCCAATTACTATTTTCTCTTCAGCAGTATTATCCAAGTACAAAATTGCATCCATTTTTATATTTGCATCAAATCTGCTAAAAATTTCTTCAAAATTTGATTCTTTATCAATTTTTAGAAGTGCCTTAGCAGCTGGATTTATATGCATAATATTTCCTTTTTCATCAAATGCAACTATACCATCATTCATGTGTAATAAAATAGCTTCAATTTCTCTTTTTTGTCTATTTACTTCATTCAATTTTTGGTTCATTTCCACATTCATAACACTAATTATATTTATAATAGAATCTAATTCTGTTTTCTTTTTTCTTTTTTTCTTAGGGTTTAACTCTATAAGTTCAACACTCTCACCATTTGCCAGTTTTTGAGCATTTATTATCATCTTATTTAACGGCTTTACAATAGCCTCTGAAATAAATATTCCAACAACAATTACAATGCAAGAAAATACTAATATTGTTCCTAATATTAGTATTTTTGCTTGGTTCATTTGAGTATCCGTAATATTTATTAAATCTTGAGAAGTTACATATTCCGAAGTTCCTATAAAATCTTGAGTTTCACCTACTATCCCAGCAAAAAAAGCGCCCATTCCAATTATTATAATTGTTCCTATTATAAAGAATATCAATAATATTTTATTTTGTAATTTTTTCATCATTAATTCCTTTTATTTAGAGGCTAGATAGTATCCAATCCCTCTTTTATTAATAATAATTTTTGAATTCTTTGTGCTGTCTCCTAGTTTTTCTCTAATTCTACAAACAGTTACGTCTACAGTTCTTATGTCTCCATAGTACTCGTAATTCCATACTTTTTCAAGTAGAACTTCTCTTGTAACGGGAACTCCAGGTTGCATTGCTAAGAATTTAACAAGCTCAAATTCCTTTGGTGTAAGTGGCTTAACTTCTCCCTTTACTTTAACTTCAACCTTTTCTAAGTCAAGTTCTAGGTCTCCTACAACAATTTTTGTGTCCTTTTTTTTCTCTTTAGCATTATTTTCATCATCATTTTTTCTTAAGTTGGCTTTTACTCTCGCCATCAATTCTCTTACACTAAAAGGTTTCGTAATATAGTCGTCTGCACCTAGTTCAAGTCCTACAATTTTATCAACTTCTTCATCTCTGGCAGAAATCATTAATATTGGAACATTGTATACTTGCTTTACCCTATTGCAAACAGTTAATCCATCTACTTTTGGAAGCATTACATCTAACAATATTAAATCTGGTCTTGCTTCTAGTGCCACGTTTATGCCCATTTCGCCATCAGTGGCTTCTAATGTGTTATACCCCTCTTTTTTTAAATTATATACCAAAATGTCTATTATTGGCTTTTCATCGTCAACAACTAATATTGTTTTTTTGTTTGGATCTAATTCTTCTTTCATAGAAGCACACTCCTTCTTTTTATTTTCGTTTTATCTATCGTCTCTTTCTTGTGATTTTGAACGCTCTATTTCTTGCATTTTGATTTTTTCTCCATCTTTTTCGGTCACAAGTTTATAGTTTGCATCAAAAGCTTGTGCATCTGCAAAATTCTCAATAATCTTATCTAATGCCTTTGTCGATTGATCATCTTTCGAGAAATGATATTCATCAAGTTCATGTGCCTTTTCTATTTGCTTAATCAATTTTCCATCTATCTTATTATCTGGCAATGTTGCACTAGCATTTATTATTTTTCTTCCGTCTGGCAGATTCACTTCTGTAATAATATAAAGGTCTTGTCCTTGTACTTCTTCATAAGAATATATACCAATTTTGCTAACTTGATGTGGATCTCTTATACCATATGCCTCTGCAATTTTCTTTTTAATAATTGCGTTATAGTTATCTGATACCAACTGTTTTGCGTTTCCAATTGTATTGCATGCTTCTAAATAAGCTTCTTGTTCATTAAATGTTTTATCAGGTTTGTTTTTTAATTTACTATACATGTCGATAGCATTTGTTAATTCTTCTAATCTATCAAAATCCTCTATAGATACTACTTGACTCATTAATGGGTTCGATTTTATACCTGCTAAGTATTCTTCTGAATCTGCTACTATCTGTATAGCTTCTTTAATGTCATGTGTATTTTTAATATCTTTAACCATATTTGAAATTATTGGTCCACCAATAATTCCTGCTGCAAGTCCTATTGATGCAATTCTAAGCCCTAATTGTCTTCTCTTTTTTTCTAATTGTTTGCTTTTATAGACTCTTCTTCTTGCTTGCTCATTTGTTTCTCTAATGTTTAATGTTAATTCTCTTTTTTCCATATGTTTATCCTTTCTATGGTATAACAATAATTTTTCAGCTACCATTTCCGTTCAAAATCTTTGCCCTTATTATAACTCTACCTCGCATATATGTCAAAGCTTTTTTTCAATATTATTACTAGATTATTACATTTAAGTTTCATAAATAATTTTGACTATTGATTTGCTCATAATTATGTATTTTCGCCCAAAAAGGGGGGCGTCCCTATTGGGCGAAAGTTTATATTATTACTTCTATATTGTATACTCCATTTTCTCCTATTTTAATTTGTTTTTCTGGTATTTCTTCTCCATTACATATCATTTGTTTTACAATAGTTGTATTGCTTATGCTTGTGATGTTGGCAGTATTTTCTCCTGTTTTTTCGCTGTTTTTATTTAGACCTAAAATAATGTTTCCACGTGCTACTTTTATATTTAATACACTGTTTTTGTATTTATATTTTATTTCGTAATTGTCCCAATTTTGTGGTATGTGTGGTTCTATTTTTAGATATCCGTTTTCTATATTTAATCCTAAAATATATTTTATTCCTGCTATATACATCCAACTGCTTGAACCTGTATACCAAGTCCAACCTCCACGGCCAGCTAGGTTTCCTTGTCCATACACGTCTGCTGCTATTACATATGGTTCTACTTTGTATTTACTACTTTCGTCTTTGGTACGAGCATGTTCTATTGGGTTTATCATTCTAAAGTTTTCATATGCTTTGTCATTTAAGTTCAGCATGGTTTGAGCAATTATCGTCCAAGTTGCAGCATGAGTGTATTGTCCTCCATTTTCTCTTGTTCCCGGCAAATATGCCTTTATATATCCAGGTTCTAACTTGCTTTTTTCGAATGGTGGGTCTAACAATTTTATTATTCCTATTTCTTTATCTACCAAATGGTTTTCTAGGCTTTCCATTGCTATATATTTTTTGTCATTATTGCCTGCTCCAGAAATTGTTGCCCAACTTTGTGATATGCTATCTATTTTGCATTCTTCGTTTTGCAAACTTCCGAGTGCATCTCCATCATCTGTAAAGGCTCTTTTATACCATCTACCATCCCACGCATTGTTATTTAATGCTCTTTTTAGCTCTTCCATTATAAACTGATATTTTTCTTTCTTCTCGAAATTTCCCATTCTTTCACAAATAGGAATAAATTCTTTTAACACAGCATACATGAAGAAACCAAGCCATACACTCTCTCCTTTTCCTTTTGCTCCGACATTGCTCATTCCATCGTTCCAATCTCCCGTACCGATTTTAGGCAGACCATGTTCTCCAAAATTTCCTATTCCAGTTTGATTTAATCCTTCTTTTCCAAGATTGTCCGTTTCTCCTTTATTCTGTTCTGCATCTTGTTCATATTTTCCTACTTTTATTTTTTCAACTTCATTATCTTCTATTCCAATTGCCTTTTCTATTGCTCTTATGCAGTGTTTGTATACACTTTCTTTAAAGTCTGCGTCTTTGTATAAATCATACCTTTCATTTTCGTTTTCGGATAATTGTAGTCCGTCTTTGTACGACGGGTTTTCTTCTAAAATTTCATAATCTCCTGTAAAGGAAATGTAGTCTGCGACTACGTATGGAAGCCACAACAAGTCATCAGAGATTCTGGTTCGTATTCCCTTATCAGTTTCTTCATGCCACCAGTGTTCAACATCTCCTTCAATAAATTGATGTCTGCAATTTCGTAATATTTGTTCTCTTGCGATGTTTGGTTCTACATATTTTATAAGCATACAATCTTGTAGTTGGTCTCTGAAGCCATATGCACCACCAGATTGATAAAACCCAGTCTTGCCATACATTCTAGAGCTTATTGTTTGGTATATTAACCAACCATTTAACAATATATTTGTAGATTCCATTGGCGTGTTTATTTGCAATTTGTTTACTAGCTGTTCCCAATGTCTTCTTATATTTATATATTCATTTTTGCAGTTATTTACATTTGAATACTTATATGCCAAGTCTTGATATTCTTCTTTGTTTGACGCATCTCCTAAAGTAAATACTATTTCCTTTGTTGAATATGCTTCTATTGTTACATTTATTTGAATTGCGACTATTCCATCCTCTCCAAATGAATTTTCTCTGTTTAGAGCAAGTTCATCTAGTCCAACTGGATTTTCTAGTGTCGAATTTTTTAGGAACGATGTTTTACTTCCAGTGTATGAGCTTATTTTTTCACTGCACCCGATAAAGACTTGATTATTATTTTTTTCATCTGATAAATTTTTTACTAGCATAATGTTTGACGCATTATTCATTTCTAACTGTAGAAATCCATTGCTTTTTATCTCGTCCTCACCTAAAACGGGCTTTATATAATAAATTAATTTTAAATTTTTACGCTGAGGATTTTTGTTTTCTAAGGTTATTAAATTTACTTTAATATTGTCGTTTTCTGGCACGAACATATCAACAGTCTGCCTTATTCTCGAAGAACTATGAATATATTTTGCATAGCCAAATCCATACACTACAAAATAATCGTTATTATCTGGCATAGGATTAAATCCCAGCGACCACTTTCTGCCTGTATCCATGTCTTTTGCATATATTATCTCTGATGGAGTGTCTAGCACTTGGTCATTTGACCATGCTGTAATTCTGTTTAATCTACTGTTCTTGTACCAAGTATATCCTCCCATGTTTTCTGTTGTTAATGTTCCAAAGGTTTTATTGGCTAAAACATGGCTCCATACCGTCGGTAGCTTACGGGTTTTATTAATGCAAATTAAATATTCCTTGCCATCTTTAGAAAATCCGCCATATTCGTTAAAATATTTTAAAGAAGCTTCGTCCATAAAGTTTTCTTTCTCTTCATTTACTTCTATAAAATTGTTTTGTTTTGCATCAAAAACAGTTTCTTTAACATTGTCTAGCATCTTGCTTTCTATGTCTTCCATTTGAAGCGCTAAAGAACTGTAATAAGCGTTTATTACTAAGTTTGCACGCTCTTCTAGCAATTTTTTTTCTTTCTTCTCTATATTTTCCAAGCAGAAAATTCCAGCTGGAATATTAAGCAAATATGCTAAATTTCTATTAAAAATAGCCCTTTGTATAGCGTCTTTTACATAGTTTTCGTACGACTCTTTTTCCTCATTTAATATTACTAAATCCACTTTGATATTTTTTACCCTAAAGAATTCATAAGCACTTAAAACTTCTTGAATTATATCAATATCGTTTATGTCTTTTATTTTTACCATTAATATTGGCAAGTCTCCAGATATTCCATATTTCCACAGTTCAGATACTGGGCACAGTCTATCATACGAAGCTTTTATAGAAACTTTTGGTGTAAACAGCAAATATGAAAGCATCTTCTGATATACTTCTATGTCTTTGCCCTTTATGCCTAGATATCTATTCTCCGCCTCACTCTTTGCTTTTAACAGTTCGAAGGTACGTTTCGTATTTTCGTTGTTCATGAATTTTGTCATGTTTTTTATTACTTGCTCTTTATCATATCCAACCGAAACTATTAGGTCAAATATTGCTGTTTCTTCTGGTTTTATATCAACAGTTTTCTTTAATGCAATTATTGGGTCTGTGGTGTAACCAATCTTCTTGCTAAATGGAATCGAATTTTCTACTTCACGTGGAATTTTGTAATTACATCTGCCCCACAATTTTTCTTTGTCAATTTCAAACTCCACATCTCCCAACTCATTCGACTGGCTAAATAGATTTACTGCCATATATGCATCTTTTTCACCGTTAGTGTGTGCTTTTCTCTTCACGACTATTGTGTTTATTGAGTCTATATACTCAAACGAAACAAATAAATTATTGAAGGCCTTGTGTGCAAAATCTTGCATAGCACTCGATAGTACAGGTTCTAAAAGTGCTGTTATTTCCAATACTTCTTCAGACACGCCATTATTTTTCAGTTCCAACCTTCTTATTTCGACTGGATCATCTGTATCTACTATTATTTTTGTAACAGTTCGAATATTTTCATCATTTCTTACTATTTTGTTAGCCTCAGGTGAGAAAATTATATCGTATTTATCAGGTATTCGCAGATTTTTTGAATACGTATTCGTCCAAATGTTTTTATTACGTATATTCTTAATATAAAATTTTATTCCCTGCTCAGCCTCATCAGTTTCCTTATATCTATTAACCTGCAAATCTCCATATTTACTATAACCATTGCCATATTGATCAAGCACGATTGTATAGTTGTCGTTTGCAATAACATTAGAAACATTCAAATTTTCGTTTATTTTGCTGTATTTTCTCTGAGTGTAATCTTCGTAATCTACATATTTTATCTTCTCAATTTTCTCTTTTTCTTCTTTTGTAGTTATCATATTTTCTGGCATTTTTTCTTGCAGTAAAATATCAACAGCCTCAATTTCCGGATTTTGCTTAAATCTCTTTTTTATTACACCATTGTTTAATAAATTGTCTATTGAAAGCAAAATTAATCCTTGATGATGTGCCATATACGTTTTTACAGGTGTATAGCCGTTTTTCGCCCTGCCGGGTGTGAAATCTATCGACTCATAAAAGCCATACTTATTGTACATTCCCTTTTCACTTAGATTTTTTAGATTTTCTATTACTAATTTAGGTTCTTCATCAATAGCCAAAATTGAACCATATGAAGATGTTACAATCTCGTCTGAAAGTCCCCTCTTTAGCCCTAGCCAAGGTATTCCAAACGCCTTGTATTGATAATTATTATTTAAGTCTTTTAGATTAAAGGCAGCCTCAGAAATTCCCCATGGAATTCCCAATTTTTTTGCGTATTCCAGCTGACTCATTATCATAAATTTACAAGACTCATCTAAAATACTGCCAGGGTACTGCTCAATGTTTATTGTAGGCATCAAATACTCAAACGAAGTTCCAGACCATGAGATAAGCCCTTTGTAATTATTTAGAGTCGTAAGAGTTCTGCTTAAATTATACCAATGCTTCTCCGTAATATCTTTTTTAGCAATAGCAACTAAACTTGTCTGTCTTGCCTCAGATGCAAGTAAGTCGTAATATGAGTCTGTTAGTTTATTTTCCTCTACATTGAAACCTATTGAAAATAGCCTATTCTCACTATCATACAACTTTGAAAAATCTGTGTTATTTATGAGCGAGTCTGTAACATTAATCATGAAATCTATCTTATTTAGCACATCAGGCGTTATTTGTACATTTTGTTCTTTTTCTTCACTACTTAAATTCTGATATATTTCATCATTCTTATTCTCTCTTTTTTCTATTAAAAACTGCTTTAAAACATACAAATATCCTACAAAATTTCCACTATCAACAGACGAAACATACTTTGGAATTAGTGGCTCTAATGTTTCTATATTGTACCAGTTGTACAAATGTCCATTCCATTTTGTGAGTCCGCTAATTGTTTCTAGCATTTTATATAATAAATTTAGTGTGTCCTCTAAATTTTCAAACTTTAAGTCGTATGAAGCCATTACAGCAAGCAGTGCAAGCCCGATATTGGTTGAAGATGTTCTCATTACCACTTTTGGTTTTCTATCTTCTTGATAATTGTCTGGTGGCAAAAAGTTTGACTTTTGTGTTAGGTTTTCCTTAAAATATAGCCATGTTCTATATGCAACTTCTTGCAAATATTTTTTTTCGCTTTCATCTATCTTTTCTACAGCTTTTATTTCTTTATTTGCCTTGCTAATTTTACACATTAAAGCTGGAGTTAAAAGCCAATACAAACCTATTATTAGCGCAAAATTTGCAATGCCAACATTTAAGCTTTGTACTAATATTGCAACAGCAATTCCTAATATTCCAGTCAGAGTGTTTGCACTCATATTCTTGTAATATGAAAATACGTCTGTTTTAGCCGTTCGTTCAGCTTCTTCTGACGTAATCCACTCCAAAAGATGTTTCTTGCTTTTAGTCATTCTGTATATTGTTTTGATTTCTGCCTTTGTGGTTATCCATGCCTTGTCAGGAATTAACCCAATATCTAAAATTCCTCTATAAACACTAGCCTTTAAACCATCTATTGTTTTCACAAACCTTTTGGTCTTAATGTTTCCATCTTTTTTACTAATGATGCCATTTATAATATCTAGTATAGTTGGAATTAGAGAAGATATCAATGCAAGCACAATTATTCCACACATGTTTATTTTTAATACAGTTGCTATAACCGCCGAAAATACTAGCATTGCTAGTACACTACTTTCTTGTTTACTTCTTACTATATTGCTAAATATTTTATATTTACTAAGCAATTTTAATGGATTTTGTTTTATCTCACCTTTTTTATTTTCTATTGTTTTTCCAAGCCATGGTAATATTTGATAGTCGCCTCTAATCCATCTATATAGCCTCGTTCTAAAACTTATATAGCTTGATGGATAGCCATCCATAAGCATTATGTCTGATGTTAGTGCACATCTTAAATAGCTTCCTTCTAATAAATCATGACTCAAAACTGTGTTTTCTTTAATCTCATTTGCAAGCACTTTCGAAAATATAGATAAATCGTAAATTCCTTTTCCAGTAAAAATTCCTTCATCAAAATTGTCTTGATACAAGTTTGAAATTACATTTGTATATGAATCTGTCCCGCCTTCGCCTGCATATACTTGAGTAAATATGCTCTTTCTGCTCTCTACTAGTCCAACTCCAACACGTGGTTGCATTAGTGCATGCCCTGAAATTACTAGATCTCCTCTCTCGTTTACTTCTGGTTTATTTAAAATATGAGCCATTGCTCCAACAAGCTCTAATCCAGATTTCAATGTTAAATCAGTATCTGAGTCCAATGTTATAATGTATTTTACTTTGTTCATTTGTGAGATATCTATAGTATTAGCCCTAAAAGGATTTGCAATATTCCCGAGCAGATATTCATTTAATTGGTTTAATAAGCCTCTCTTTCGTTCCCATCCCATGTAACACTCTTCATTAGAATTCCAAATTCTTTTTCTATATACAAAATTGAAAATGTTACCATATTTTTCGTTTAGCCTTTTTGATTGCTCTATTCCTTCTCTTATAACTTCTTCATCAAACTCTTCTATTTCCTTGTTTCCAGAACTACAGTCTCCCAGCAAAGTAAAGTACAAATTTTTGCTCTTGTTTGCAATATAATAAACCTCTAATTTTTTCATTAATTCTTTAACTTTTTCTTTGCTCTTTACTATCGTAGGAATTACCACCATTGTGCTGCAATTCTCTGGAATTCCGTTTTGAAAATCAATTTTCGGAATAAGCTTTGGTTTTATCACTTTACTTAACACATATTGAATAATCTTAGAAACAATATTTTCTATTGGCAATATTGAAACCAACGCTAGAATTATTGAAAGTAATACTTTAACTAATATTGGAATATTTCCTATAAAATTACGAGCAACGTCTCCAAAGCTCTTGTACCATAACATATAATAAAAATTAATGCTCAAAATAAGTGTCAACAGCAAAGAAACTCCCCATACTGTCTCTATATAGATTTTTGCCTTTTCTTCATTTGATTTTAGTGTAATCTTCTTTTCTAGCAGGCTATTCAATAAAGTTTCTTTTCCATCAGAAATTAAGTAAAACCCAATATGCATGCTCTTTTCGTTTGCTTCTGGTTTCTCACTAGCCTGCAAACTTAACTCCAAGCACTTCTTTGCAATATAAATTTCTGAAATTTTAGTCTTTTTAGAAATCTCCTGTATTGCATTTCTGTAATAGCTTTTAGTAGTACTATCCATTTTCTCATACTGCTTTGCTGGGTCTTGTTTTAGAATATCCTCTACCCTATTTATCTTTTCGAATATTTCCAAGAAATTAATTCTCGAAATTGCCTTAAGAGTCAATATACAATTTCCAACAGATACTTTCTTTACTGCAATATCAAAATGCTCTTTTTTTACAACCTCGTAGATATCGTTGCCTGTTTTTGCAACTTCGTCTTCCAAAATATTTAGATACGCATATGCCTTGCTTCCCATCTTTTTTAGTCTATATGACATATACTCTATGAACGCATTTTTTACTTGCCCATTCTCTATAAGCATAATTTTAGGTAATATTACAGTTCTGCTTTTTTTCTTTTCCTCTCCAAAATACTTGCATATAATCTCTTCTACTCTGCTCTTTTGCATTTGAGACATGTAAATTGTTTCACAAATTTCTCTTATATTTTCTATTAATGCAATCTGAATGAACAATCCAATATTCCAGATTTCATTCATGCTTAGAGTTTTTTTAGTTTGATATGCTTGTAACATATATTCTAAATTTTCTGAATTTATCTTACCATCAGTATAAGCTACCATTTCTGTTGCAAGCACATAAACACGTGCAAAGCCCTTGAACCTGCCATTTGCAAGTCCCAGAAAATCTGTATATTTCTTTAACGTTAACTCTTTACTTATATTTTTTACAATTTCTTCTATTACATATAAATTATCTAGAATCCACTCTCCTGCTGGATGTATTGGTATTCCCTGCTTTATTTGTTCATTCAATAATTTATAAATTTCTTTAATAACAAAAAAATTTTCTTTAAGTCTTGGAATTGGATACGTATCCTTCGCCGATTTTTCGGTTAAAATATGGTCAGAAGCAATTTTTTCTAAATATTGCTCCAGTTGGTATCTATCTAAAACGGTTCCTTTAATATTTAATTTCTTTTTTTCCTTCAAAAAAATCCACTCCTTGGAATATGTTTTACACATATTTTCTCCAAAAAGTGGATAGTTTATTCTATTTTTACTATAAATCTCTATTTCTCTTTATTTGTATATACGATACTACTGCAATTAATGCAAGTGCAAGCACTGCTATTGCTACATCTAATTCTCCTGTTTGAGGTAATTTTGTATTACTTTGTGTATTGTCTACTGTTATAGTATTTTCAACTACTTCTATGTCATTAGTAACATTTCCAATTACGATTGTATTTTCTACTGTGTTATTTTTGTCGTCTTTTTTGTTGTCATCATCCTTCTTGTCGTCATCCTTTTTGTCATCGTCTGGAACTACTGTACCAGTTACAGAAAATTTTAATGTTTGATCATCTAATTTTACAGTATCTTCTGCAACAGATGATAAGCTTGTAAATTTAATTTCTGTATCTTGACTTTTTAAGTTTGTTTTTACTTTTAATTTAATAATTCCTATTACCTGATTTTTGCTTGTTCCAGTATTTATTGTTGCTAAAAATGTTCCTTTTTTTGCTGTTTCTTCATCATTATAAGCTATTGACCAGTTGTTTTGTGAAGATATATCATCTGATGTAACTTTTTCAAATACATTTTCATCATATTCAAGTTTTCCACCAAATGTATTTATTCCATCTTGTCCCATTTTTATATCTGATAACTCAAGTGTAATAGTAATTTCTTCACCTTCATTTAGCTTTGTAGAACTAGGTGTTGGTGTAAATACTAAACTTCTTTCAGTAGTATCTGTTTCTCCTGCTTGCTCATCTGCTTGAGTAGAAATTTTAGTATTTATTTCATTCTCGTCTGTACCAGATGTTGCAGCTTTAACAGCCCATGTCTTGCTGGTTAATAATGATATAATTAATAAGCTTAAAATAATTTTAGATTTACGCATTTTTTCTTTTATTCCTCCTTTTAGGCAAATTTATTTAATAACTTACAGCTATTGTTCCAATATTCTCATTGCCTTTTTTATCATATGCTAAAAATGTGTATTCAGCATTTCCTCCTGTTACAATATGGCTTCCTTCCGGCTCATAACTAAATGTACCATTTGGAAGTACTATGTATGCAAATTTATCTTTGCCTTCTGTAATTTGCCATTTTATTCTCCAATGTGTAGAGTCTATGGCTTCCTTGTACAATACAAGTTTTATTTCGCTTCCATTATTTATACTATCTATAGTTACATCTTTTACTGTTGCATTTCCTGCATTATCATATGCTATAAAGCTGTAAACTCCGTTTTCATATATTTCTATGCTTCCACTCGGGTTTGTAACCCTCTTGCCATCTGGTAATGTAATATTCGAAATTCCACTCTGTTCATCAGAAGATACCCATGAAATCTGTATTCCTCCATCATCTGCTGAGTCAACTGTTAAGTCTAAATTTGGATTAATTTTATCTATATTTGTAATTTGGTGTTCTACTAAAATTCCATTCCCTATTTTATCATATGCTAAAAATATATAATTTCCATTTTCAGTTACTATATAACTGCCTTGTTTATCTGTTACATTTTCAGAACTTGGTAAAATTACATTTTGCAATCCACTCTGATAATCATCGGCTTTCCAATTCAATGTAATTTCTCCATTTGTCCATTTATCAGTATCTTGAGTTACTTCTAAAATTGGATTTATCATATCCACATTACTTACATTTATACTAAGTTCTCTCGTGTTTCCAACTTTATCGTAAATAACAAATGAATAATCTCCCATTTGCGAAACTGTAAATTCTCCTGTTGCACTTGTAGATATTGTTGAATCTGGCAATAATATTTTTGAAAATCCACTCTGTAGGTCAAATGCTTTCCAAGAAATTTTTATTTTTTCATCTGTAAGTCTATTCTCTTGTAATGATAATACTCCTTCTGGCATTATTTTGTCAATATTATTTATATTTTCTGTCAAAATTCTGCTATTTCCAACATTATCATATAATGTAAATGTATATGTTCCATTATCTGTAACAGTGAAATCTCCACTCGCATTTGTAGTTGATGTACCATCTGGTAATACAACCCTATTAAATCCACTTTGCGAATCTGATGCTGTCCAATGTATTTTTACATAGTCTATTACCCAGTCAGTTGGATTATGGCTCAAACTTCCCGTTGGGTCTGTTTTATCTATATTTGTTACGGTTTCTTGTAATGTTAATGTATTTCCTGCCACATCATATACTACAAATGTATATGTTCCATTTTGTGATACTGTGTAATCTCCTGTTGCTGTTGTTTTTATTGTTCCATCTGGTAACTTTATTTGTTTAACTCCACTATTTGCATCTGCCACACTCCAATGTATTTTCACATCTGTGTTTACCCAATTTGTTGGGCTATGACTCAAACTTCCTGTTGGTGCTGTTTTGTCTATATTATTTATTGTTACAGTATAATTTCTTGTATTTCCAACATTATCTTCTAATACAAATGTATATGATCCATTAGCTGGTACTACATATATAGTTGATACACTATAAGTATAACTTCCATCTGGCTTTTTTATCCTTTTCACACCACTCATATCATCAGTCGTATTTAATGTAATAGTTACATCTCCATTAGTCCAATTAGTAGGATTTATTGAATGTGTACCTGTAGGTGCCGTTACATCTTTATTAACATTAAAATATACAGTAACAGGCACCGACATGTTTCCACAGTTATCTGCTGCCCATACTTGAAAAAAATGTTGCCCATTTGATATGTTGTTTGGAATAGTAAATGATGTATGAAAATATTTTTCACTACCATTTGGTCTCAGATTATTGGCAATAACCATTTCCTCTCCACCATCTATGGCATATTTTACTATTACAATGTCTCCATTATCAATGTCGTTTACATAGCCTTGTACATCAACTACTTCCCCTTGATAATAACTATTTTTTAATTGACTAGTTACTCTTATTGTAGGCGGTGTATTTAACGTTCCAATACCAATAGCTACTGAAAAGATAAGTTTTTCTCCGTTTTGAATAGTTCTATTTTTCCAAGAGAAAGCCATACCAGAGTCTCCCTGTCTTTCTGTTGTACTTCCATAAACATAAGTTTGTGAATTATTCCATTTATTTTCTTCTCTAATTTGAAATTGTCCAAACCAATATGTATCAACATCTGTTACACCATATGAATTTCTGCCAAGAAAAGTAAAAGTGTATTTTGTCCCATCAGTCATTGTAAAACCTCTATTACCACTTAAATTAGTAATTGGCGCATAGTCATTGTCCGCAATTTGAATATCTGCATAGGTTGCAATTCCTATTGTTTTAGTTGAACCAGATGTATTTGTTGCTTCAAATGAGATTTTTACATAATTTCCATTACTTATATATGATAGTTTTGTTTGAACACTTACTCCATTTAATGAACCAGAGCAATTTTTTATATTAGCTTCAGTTCCATTAACATTTAATACCGAAAAATATCCTTTATCACTAAATGTCGTTTGAACACTGTCGCCCCATATGTTAAAGTTTGAATCTTTCATTGGATATGCATTCATAGTTATGGCTTTAGTCGTGTTAATATTAATAGCATTAAGGAGAATAACAATTGTAAACATTGCTATTAATTTATATAATATCTTATGTTTATTCATATCTTTCTCCTTTCATTAATTTTATATTACATTACTTGTTATTCTAAATGGTATATTTTTATCATTTAAAGTAACACTTTTTATAATAAATCTTGTATATGTTTTTGTTCCTTTTTGTTTTTCATCAGATATTTCAAATTTGTTATCATTATTCTGTTTATTAGATACATCCACTGTTGAACTATATGACTGCCCCTCTTCTTTTCCTTGGTTAGAATTTGTAGTATTTAGCATATTTATGTTTGCATTATGTTGCCATACAGTTCCACTTCCGTTTGAATACTGAGAAACTTCTATTTGTAATCCTTGTGGGAAGTATTCCAAGACATTTACAACTTCTCCATCTTTTCTTACTAATTTAATATTACCAGTTATAGTTCCTTTTACATTAGTTGTTGCAGAATTTACTTGTATGAATTTAGAGGCATCTGACAAACTTGTATCTGAAATTAAGAAGTCTGCACCATTGGCAACTGTACTTCCATTATTCGTACGTGTAAAACTATTTATCTCAAATTCAATATGATCAATTTCGCTTGTATTTAAACGCCCCATATTAACTTGTATTGTTTCTATATTTGCATTTCCTGCCACATCATAAATAATTATAGATACCTGATGTGTTTTTGAGCTTTGTTCTATTACATCAAAATCTGCAGTATTTTCACTAGAATTTAACTCTTTATATAATTTTCCATCTATATATAATTGATATTTTGCTGTTCCTGATAAATTCTCCTCTGATGAAGCTTGTATGTGGAACGTTTTTCCTGTTATTTGACTTGCCACTAATTTTATATTTTGAGGAGTCGTTTTATCTATTTTTATAACCTGTGTAGTTCCTTCTGATTTATTACCTGCCACATCATATTCATATATTGTAATTGTATAAATTCCTTCATTTACAATCGACATCTCTTGTCCATTTGTCCTAGTTTCTGGTACATTTGCTGTACCACTTACTTCATATGTTGCGTGACTGACACCTGAGCCACCTTCATCTTCTGTAGATTCTATTATTTTTAGATTTACATCTCCCTTATACCATTCATTATCTTCTTGGTCTTTTTCGCCTTTTACAATTTGTAATACTGGCGCAGCTGGAGCTGTTTTATCAATTTTTACTTTAAATGATGTTTCACTTTCATTTCCCACATCATCTCTATTTATAACCGTAATTGTGTATAATCCTTCTTGAGTAATTGTTAGTGGTTCAGACCTTTCTTCAATGACTACTGTTCCATCAACCTTAAACGTTGTTACTATATTTTGACCACCTTGTGCAACTTCCATATAAACATTTTGGTTTGTCCAAGTATTAGATTTATATTCATTTCCATTTGCATCGTTTAATTTCAAAGTTAAACTTCCTGGTCTTTTTATTTGTTTATCTATAATGGCAGTATATTCTCTTTTTGTTACTAAACCTGCTTCATTCTCGGTTGAAACAATTAATTTTGTTTTTCCCTCGTTTTCCAACACAATCGGTAAACTTGTTCCTGCTTTAAACTCATTTGCCCCTTGTGCTTCAATTGTTACTTTGTTTCCAATTTTATCCCTTTCCTTAACATATATATTTTGTTTAGCTGTTTCTCCAAATATGTATTCTGTACCATCTTCACTTCCAAGTGTTGCCACTATTTCAGCATTTATTGGTGAAGTTTTATTAATTTTTACAGTCAATTTTGCAATCTCAGATTTTGTTCCAATTACAGAAACACTATAAGCTTTTACTTCATATGTTCCATCTTGTTGAATTGTTATCTTTTTAGCATCGTCAATTTGTGTTTCTTGAATATTTTCTGTTCCAGTAATCTCTAATACCATATATTCAATTTTTACAGGAGATTTCTCAGGTTTATTTATTTGCAATTCAACACCAGAAGTATACCAATTATTTTTTCCTTGTTCTCCAGATAAAACACTTATAATTGGAGCTGTTGGGGTCTTTTTCCCATCAATATCCAATTTTCCATAAACAACATATTTTATTAAAATACTAACATCTTTTTGTGTAATCTCTCCGTCTCCGTCAACATCTATTGCTGTTGCATTTATCCCAGATAATTGGTGAGCTTCAAGTCCAACAACATGTTTTATTGCTTTACTTATTTCATACTGAGAAATTTCTCCATCACTATTTATATCTCCAATAACACATGCAGTATACTCATTCTCTATGTTATCAAAACGAATTTTCATTCCAGTTCCAATAACTCCATTTTTCATCTCAGTAGTACCATTTTTGGCATAAACATGAACTTTTTCTTTCTCCAAATTAAATTGTTGCTTGAATTCTTCAATATCTGTTTTAGGTATAATTCTGCTTATTGTTAAGCTTTTTTGTGAAATCGCATATTCTTCACTCTCTAGTACAACATTAATAGTATCAGCATTTACTCTAGAAAAAATGCTAATATTAATGCAAATCAATATAAATATTGCTAGAATTCTTACTCCCTTTCTTCTCATTTTTATTCTTGCTCTCCCTTCTTGGTACAAATTTGGTTAAAAATTGTAAATTTCTTTTATTTCATACATTTATACTTTTTATATTTATCTATATTATAGTAAATAACTAAAAGTCTTTCAAGACGGAAAATGTTGGTATTTCGAGCTTTGTGCCATATTTACATACGGATATTATGTTTGCTGAAATTTATTACATTTATGTTACATTCTTAGACCATTTTTCTTATTTTTCTAGGGAATACTAGCTTTTAAAGCACAAAAAAACACCTATTGGAAAATGTTTTACACATTTTTTCCTTTTAGGTGGATAATTTTTACTATATTATTGTACTGATGTATTTGTTGTATCATTATTTGAATTTCCAACATATTCAGCTTTTCCAAATCCAAGTATCATTTGGAATATTGGGCTTAATAGTAAAAGTCCAAATATAAATGCTGTTGATTGATTAAATGCCTTGCCTAGTTTTACCATAGAAACTATTGATAAAGCAAGTATTATAATCCAGCCAATAACTGGTATAGCTGATAATAAATATAATAACAATAACCATGGTGAAAGTCCTATTATTTTATATAGAACAACTACATTATATATTGGAATTAATGCTTTCCATCCTTCTTGACCAGCTTTAACAAATATTTTCCATTGTGCAACAATTATAAGTACATAAAAAGCTACAAAAATCATGCTATATGTACTTATTAAAGATGCAATAGTAGCTACTGAAGCAAATGTTGTCATATCAGCGTATGTATAATCATACATATTAAAGTCCTCCCTTCATTTATTTTCTAAATTGAAAATATCATAAAGCTAATAAAATTTCAACATTTTTCTATATTTTTTTACTACAAAATGTTACAATTTACAACCAATGATGAATTATAATTAATAACTATCTTCCATCATCATCTCTTTGCATTCTATCATAGTCATAAGTGCTCATATTTTGAGGTTTTCTTCCTGTCCATTTACTTGCTTCTAAATCTGATACCGTAGATTTATTACTTCTGCTCTGTTGGTTTAAATATGATAATTTCTTTTCCAGTTTACTAGCTATAGCTTGTAGCTCTTCTAAATCTCTTTGCTGTAATTCGTAACTAGAAACATATGAAAAACTGTTAATACTACTATCAAAACTATTTATTTTTTTTATTTTTCCAACTAAATCAACTATTTCTTCTGCTAACATTCTTTTTTTATATGCATCATTAGCTCTTGCCTGTGTTGATGACTCTTCATGTGTCTTTCCAAAAAAATTACGTATTTTATCCATAAATCCCATATAAATTCCCCCTCTTGATAAAGTTTTTATACTACTATTATACCTCTTAATACATTAATTGTCAAAATTTGTCCAATTTTCAGCGTTATTTACCTATTTATTATATTCTTAATTTCATTATTTAATGTCTTTCCTTAAAAAAATTCCATTATTCCATTATATATTCCCCATGCTAATTTTGTTTGATATTCTTCCTGCTGTAATTGCCTTTCTTCTTCTGGATTAGATAAAAAACCACATTCTACAATAACAGTTGGTATTTCTACATGTTTTATGACATACACATTGTTAATTTTTAGTGGCGTTCTCTTATTTTCCTTTTGTATTGTTTCATTTAGATTGTTCTGTATACAATTGGCTAGTCTCTTTCCATCTTCATTACCATCTTTAAAAAAAGTTTGCCAGCCATAATATTGATTTTCTGGTATTTTGTTTAAATGTATGCTAACAAATATATCTGCTGATGAATTGTTCCCAATTCTGACTCTGTTTCTTATGTCTGAATTTTTCTTTTCTCTTAAAGTTTTCTTATCTATATCATAAATCGCATTATTGTCCGACCTTGTAAGTACAACATTAGAGCCACTTTGTTCTAATAACTGCTGTAATTTTAGAGCAATTTTTAAATTAATTTCAGCCTCGCTAATTCCATTATTACTTACGGCCCCGCCATCTTCACCACCATGACCTGCGTCAATAATTATTGTCTTACTACTTACTGGAGTTGCCATGGTTGCAACCGTTTTGTTTGTATTTATGTTACTTGCTGTTTGAAGCACAAACATACCAATAGGCAAAAATATTGCAAGTGTTAAAAATATTGTTCTTTTTTTATTAATTACAAACATAAAAATCTCCTATGAAAATATTAATTATTTTTAATATATTCATAGGAAATATATTTTATAACATTTCAATTATATTATTTTTCTATACTCATCTAACATTGTTTCAAAGTTTTTAAGTTTGCTTTCAAAGCTTTGTTCTGGATTATCAGCGGTTTTTAAATCATGTAGTTCAAAATACCTGCTCGTCATATACGAAGCTATATATCCCTCTGTTAACTAAAAAAAGATACATGTTAAGTAATTTATAACTTAATACCGTATCTTTTTATAAAAATCTAGAAGTTCAATAAAGAAAGTATATCTGTTATATCACCAAATGAAACCTTTAATATACTTGATAATACAATAGCTAATATAACTATTATTGCACTAAATACTCCTGTTGTTGCTAAAACTAATGTATCAGTGCTTTCAACCTCTAATGTATCTCTAAACGCATTTATTAATGTAAATGATGCATATACTGTAACTGCATACCATACTAATAATCCAAGTGGTGCATATATTAATGAAAGTATTAATTTTAATACGCTTCCTACTGCATATATAATTGCTGTATTGTTTATCATAGATAAATTACTTGCATATTCCTTTGGACTTTTTACTATTTTAGCTATTATAAATAACACTAAAGCAATCAATGCAATTACTATGGCTGATATTACTGCTGTTTTTAAGAATCCTGTAAATAATTCTGCATTTTTTATTGCGTCCCATCTCATCTCACTTAATTCTGATGAACTGTAATAACTATACCAGCCTTTTTTTGAATATTTTGTACATATTGATATTACTGATGAAATTGTGCTTATTAAAGCCATTACAGCTGATATAATTGCTAATTTTATTCCTGATTTTTTTAAATCTTCTTCCTGTGATTTTTCTATTACTGTTGTTACAGGATTTTTTAATTTTTCTAATAAATTTCCAAACATTTTATTACTCCTTTTATTTCACATCTTTATAATTTGTATATTTTTTATAACTTACTATTGAAATTATTGCTATTAATGCAATTATACTGATAACAGTATAATTCATACCTGTTTGTGGGATATTGCCAGTTGCTGTTGTATTATCTTTCTTCTCATTATTTTGGTTGTTAGCTTTATTTGTATCATTTTTGCTTGTATTATCTTTGTTTGTATTGTCTTTATTCGTATTATCCTTGTTTGTGTCATCTTGTTTTTGGTCATCTTTGTTATCTGGTACATTTTCACTTAAAGAACCGTTTGCATATAATGAATATTCACTATATTGAATGTTTATATTTGGACAACTTAGTACAGCTACATTTCCTACTGCATCTTTTAAATCTCCACCTTTTAAATTAACTGCACTTATTGTACCCTTGTCTTCATCTTTTATTGTATAAGAATATGATATTGTTGACCCACCAAGAACTCCGTTTGTTAATTCAATTTCTTGTCCTTCTCCAAATTTTATAACTAATTTTGGCACTGTGTTTCCAACAAGATTTTCACTGAATTTTACATTGATTATAATCTTTGTATTAGCTGGTGCAATATATGACTTTGTATTGGTATCTCTTGTACAATTCTTTATACTATCCTCAGAGATTTCAATTTTTTCAACTGCAGGTGCTGTTACATCATCACCAGTATCTTTTTTATCCCAGTTAGCAATATAATCAAATTTTATATTATTCTCTTCAGCAAATTCTTTTGATTTCATCCCATCGTTCCCGTATATTGTCAACTTAGAGCATCCTTCAAATGAACCAGTTGAAATTGTTGCAACTGAATCTGGTATTAAAATCTTCTCTAAATTTGTACATCCTCCAAATGCTTTTTCCCAATCCCATGAAGTACTACTAATTGTAGTTACTGAGTCTGGAATAATTACACTTGTTAATCTAGAGCATTTATAAAATGTTCCTATATTAATTCTTGTAAGCTGATTTGAAAGTGTAATTTCTGTTAATCCGTAGCATTCGCTAAATGCTTCTTGCTCTATTGTTGTAACACTATTTGGAATATCTAATTTTTTTAATCCAGAGCATCCTTTAAATGCACTTTCTCCAATGCTTACTAATTTTTCTGGCAAATTTAATGTTTTTATTCCCGCACAATTTTCAAATGCATAGTTTTGAATACTTTTTATTTCTTTAGAAAAAGTTATATCTGCAATTCCTGTGCATCCATAAAAAGCATTCTCTCCAATTAAATTGATATTATCTGGAATAGTTACACTCTTTAATCCTACACAATTATAAAATGCTGAGTCAGAAATTTGAGATATTGAATCTGGAATAACCACTTCAGTTAATCCTGCACAGTCTTTAAAAATAGCATCATAAAACCTTGGGCTTTTTGTTCCAAGTAGTGAAACGACCTTTTTTCCATCAATTTCCGAAGGAATTACTACCTTTCCCGCAACCGATACTTTGTCGGCACAATTTAAATTTATAACATTATTATTTTCATCAAGTTCATATTGCCATTCTATTCCTTGACTCTCATCCTTCCATGTTAGTGTATCTGCTTTTACAATAGATGGTAGCAAAATTATTAATAGTAAAATTACAGCTATTATTATTAATTGATAAGTTTTTTTCATTATTATTTTCCCCTTTCATTTTTATTATTTCGTTTACTTTCAATTAAACTATAATGTTTCAGTTAAAGAATATCATTCTTTCTTTTTTTTCACAAGCCTTGTTAAAGGCTTAATATATATATATATATATATACTCTCGCAAGGGTTTGCGGGTTTTATTACATTTTCATTACATTTTTTATTTTAGACTAGAATTGTAAACTCAATTTTCAATATTAAAATAATAAAAATCTCATTAAGTTCATCACTTAACAAGATTTTCATACATATTTTATATTCGTTTTAATAAATTTAACCTATAATTTTTTTTACTTCCTCGATGCTTAATTCTACAATTTCCGCTATTTTTTCAATTGGGGTATTTAAAGAATATAATTTCTTTACAATTTCTATTTCCTTATCTCTTTTTCCTTCTTTCCTGCCCTCTTCTTTTCCTAATTCTCTGTTTATGTTCATTTCTACATTGTATCTCATTATACTCCATTCACGCTCTTCATATTTTGCAACTTCTTCTGGGTCTTGGCTTATTTTATTTAACTCTTCTACTGTTTTGTTTATTTCTTCATTTTCTTTTGCCGACATTTCTACTTTCTCCTCCTTACTTCCATCTATCAACCACAGCCATTGTTCTAGCTTTGTGTTACAGTCTGGATTTTTTTCTTTAAATTTTGGAAGTTCTATAAAGTGCATTTCAAATGTACTTGTTGCCTCTTCCTCTTCTTTTTTATACCCCATATCAACAAATTCTATTGGTTTTGTATCCTCATATTTCATTTTTGCTATTGAATGATATGAATTTCTCTCTAGATAATTATATTTTAATATATTTATTGTTATTATCTTTTTTAACTCTTTGTAATTTTGCTTAGCTTTTAATTGTTCTGCTGCAAGTTTTGATAGATATGTACTAGACCTTTCTTTTATATTATGTTCATTCGAAACTTGCATTTCTACATCTACTACTCTTTCATTATCTATATCCAATTTTAAATCTAATATTCCAAGTTTTTCATCTGCCATATTGGGCGTTAACTCTGGATTTTTCACTTCCACTTTATTTATATGTATATTTAAAATTGCTTCTAAAAAATCCTTCAACATTGAATTGTTTTCTTCTCTTGCAAATATTCTTTTAAAAACATAATCTGATGTTAGTGGCAATCGTGTTACTTTTTGAACTTCTGCCTCATTATTATTTACTTTTAAATCGTCCATTTACTTCCTTTCCATTTTACCATTTAATTTATTGTTTTTCAACTGATAAGTAAAATTTTAATGTACTTTCTCTCATATTTTTCTTCTGACGTTTATAAATCATTTTTTCATAATAGCTAATTTTATAATTTTGTTTTGGATTTTCCTTTCGCTATAGCGAATATAGAAATTAAATTTTTAGATTTAATAATACTTTGATAAAATCTTTTAGAATTCTAATAATTAACGTTAATACTTCTATAGATTCCTATCTATAAAGTAAATTGATTATATATCAAAAAATAAAGGAAAACAAGCAAAATCGTGTATCAAATTATTACACGTTTTTCTGTTTTTCAACATTTTTTATCATTACTTTTCAGTAACTTTGTATGGTGATTTTTTATTTTTCTAACCAATTTTTTCGCCCAAAAAAGGGCGTCCCCATTGGGCGACGTCCTTCTTCTAAAATATTATTCTTCATTTTCTGTTGTATTTTCTACATCATCTATATCGTCAACAACATCTTCTACAGTTTTTGTATCTTCTGGCATTTTTTCTCCGTCTGGTGCTACTGATACTTCTGTGTTTTCTGGTTCTTCTGTGTTTATTCTTATTTTCTTGTATCTCTTCATACCAGTTCCGGCTGGGATTAACTTACCAATGATAACATTTTCTTTTAATCCTATTAATTCGTCTGTTTTGCCTTTTATTGCAGCTTCTGTTAATACTCTTGTTGTCTCTTGGAATGATGCTGCAGATAAGAAACTATCTGTTGCAAGTGAAGCTTTTGTTATTCCAAGTAATACACGTTTACCTGTTGCAGGTCTTAATCCTTGCTCTTCGGCTAACTTGTTCTTGTCTTCGAATTCATACATGTCTACTAGAGAACCTGCAAACATGTCTGTATCTCCATTGTCTTCAACTCTAACTTTCTTTAACATTTGTCTTGCAATAAGTTCGATGTGCTTGTCGTTGATATCAACACCTTGGTTTCTATAAACCTTTTGAACTTCGGCAATGATGTATTCGAATACACCTTGTGGTCCGCTAATTGCAAGTACTTCTGCTGGGTTTTTAGAACCTTCTGTTATTTGGTCTCCGGCTTCTAGAACATCTCCTTCTCTAACTTTTAGTTTAGATCCGAAAGGTATTAAATATGTTCTGCTATCATCATTTGATGTTACTGTTACTTCTTTTCTCTTCTTTTCGTCTCTTATAGAAACTTTTCCAGCGATTTCTGTAATTATAGCAACACCCTTTGGTTTACGAGCTTCGAAAAGCTCCTCAACTCTAGGAAGACCTTGTGTAATGTCGGCAACACCGGCAACACCGCCAGAGTGAATAGTACGCATTGTAAGCTGTGTACCAGGCTCACCAATTGATTGAGCTGCGATTATACCAACTGTGTCTCCTATATCAACTTCTTTTCTAGATGCCAATCCCATACCATAGCACTTAGCACAAACTCCGTGTTCTGTTCTACATCCGAATACACTACGTACTTTAACATGTGTAATTCCTGCATCTACTATCTTATCTGCTAATTCTTCTGTAATTAGAGTATTTTTGTCTACTATTATTTCTCCAGTAGTTGGATTCTTGATATCGTCTAATGGATATCTACCTAATAATCTTTCTTGCATTTTTTCGATTACTTGGTTTCCATCTTTTATATCATATACTTCAAGTCCATCTGTTGAACCACAATCATCTTCTCTTACGATTATGTCTTGTGATACATCAACCAATCTTCTTGTTAAGTATCCAGAGTCTGCTGTTCTTAAAGCTGTATCTGAAAGTCCTTTACGAGCACCGTGTGCAGAAATGAAGTACTCTAATGCGTCAAGTCCCTCTCTGAATGATGATTTGATTGGGATTTCAACTGTTTTACCAGTTGTACTAGCCATAAGTCCACGCATACCAGCAATTTGCTTTAACTGGTCTAAGTTACCTCTGGCTCCAGAGTCTGACATCATGAACATTGGGTTTTCTTTACTAAAGTTGTCTCTCATTGCGTTTTTAACATCATCAGTAGCTTTTTCCCAAATCTTAATTACTTCGCTGTATCTCTCATCATCTGTAATTAATCCACGTCCATATTGTTTTAATATGTTATCAACATCTGCTTGAGCTTTTGCAATTATTTCCTTTTTCTGTGGTGGTACCTTAACATCATCTATAGATACTGTTACAGCACCTAATGTAGAATATTTGTAACCTGTAGATTTAATATAGTCTAGTAATTCTGCTGTTCTGCTTAGACCATGTACAGAAATACATTTTCCTATAATCTTTCCTAGGTTTTTCTTTGATACTACTCCATTTATTTCATATTCAAATTCGTTTTCTGGCTTACTTCTATCAATAAATCCTAAATCTTGAGGAATTCCTCTATTGAATATTATCTTACCTGGTGTTGTAGCAACTTTTGCATGTTTTTCTACACCGTCTACAATCTTAGTTCTTCTTACGAAAATCTTAGAGTGCATTGTTACATCGTTGTTTGCAAGTGACATTATTGCTTCTTCTGGAGATGAGAAGTATGTTCCTTCGCCTTTTTCTCCATCAACATCCATTGTTAAGAAGTAACTTCCTAAAATCATATCCTGTGTAGGAGTTGTTACTGGCTTACCATCTTGTGGTTTTAACAAGTTGTTTTCTGAAAGCATTAAGTATCTTGCTTCTGCTTGTGCTTCTGGTGATAATGGTAAGTGAATAGCCATCTGGTCACCATCGAAGTCAGCATTGAACGCTGTACAAACTAATGGGTGAAGTTTTATTGCTCTACCTTCAACAAGTACTGGCTCAAATGCTTGAATACCAAGTCTGTGTAATGTAGGAGCACGGTTTAATAATACTGGGTGGTCTTTAATAACATCCTCTAATATATCCCAAACTTCTGGGCGTAATCTTTCTACCATTCTCTTTGCATTTTTTATGTTGTGTGCTATTCCACGGCTAACTAGTTCTTTCATTACAAATGGTTTGAATAATTCTACTGCCATTTCTTTTGGAACACCACATTGGTAAATTTTAAGTTCTGGTCCAACAACTATAACTGAACGTCCTGAATAGTCAACACGTTTTCCTAGTAAGTTTTGTCTGAATCTACCTTGTTTACCTTTTAACATGTCTGATAATGATTTAAGTGGTCTGTTTCCAGCACCTGTAACAGGTCTTCCACGTCTTCCATTATCTATTAAAGCATCTACTGATTCTTGAAGCATTCTCTTTTCGTTTCTAACGATTATTTCTGGAGCTCCAAGTTCTAGTAATCTCTTTAATCTGTTATTTCTGTTTATAACTCTTCTATATAAATCGTTTAAGTCTGATGTTGCAAATCTTCCACCGTCTAATTGAACCATTGGTCTTAAGTCTGGTGGTATAACTGGTACAACTTGCATTATCATCCATTCTGGTCTATTGTTTGAAAGTTTGAACGATTCAACTGTATCTAATCTTTTTACCAATTTGGCTCTTTTTTGTTCGCTAGCCTTTTCAAGTTCTTTCTTTAATTTCTCTGATAATTTATCAACATCAATTTCTGATAGTAATTTTCTTATTGGTTCTGCACCCATTTCTGCTTTGAATGAATCTCTACCAAATTTTTCTTGAGCCTCTACAAATTCTTTCTCAGAAAGTATTTGTCCTTTTGTTAATGTTGATGTACCTTTATCTGTTACTATGTATGATGCAAAATATATAACTTTCTCTAAGGCTTTAGGTGAAACATCTAACATTAAAGCTATTCTGCTTGGTATTCCTTTGAAATACCAGATATGAGCTACTGGGGCAGCAAGCTCTATGTGCCCCATTCTCTCTCTTCTTACTTTAGATTTTGTAACTTCAACGCCACATCTATCGCAAACTATTCCCTTATATCTTACTCTTTTGTACTTACCACAATGGCACTCCCAGTCTTTTGTTGGTCCAAATATTCTTTCACAGAATAGACCATCTTTTTCTGGTTTTAATGTTCTATAATTGATAGTCTCTGGTTTTTTAACTTCTCCATGTGACCATTCTCTTATTTTCTCATCAGATGCTATGCCAATTTTCATTTTATCAAAATTTTCTAATTCATCCACTATTTTTTCCCCCTTGGAATTAAAAGTACCTATTTAGTTTTACTCATCGTCATCATTAAAATCTTCATCTTCTAAGATGCTTGAATCATCATCTAGTATGATGTCATCGTTTTCATCATCTAGGTCATCAAATAATTTGTCATCTTCAGAATCTTCGTCATCTGATGATTCTTCTGTGTATCCATCTGATAATTCATTTTCATCTACAACATTTTCTTCATGTAGAGATTTATTTTCTATATTACTAAAGCTTGTAGAATCGTCTATATCTTCTTTAAGCTCAACTTCCTTGTTATCATGTGTATACAATCTTATGTCTAAGCCTAATGCTTCTAATTCTTTTACAAGAACTTTGAATCCTTCTGGAACGCCTGGCTCTGGAATGTTTTCCCCTTTGACAATAGCTTCATATGTTTTAACACGTCCTACAACATCATCTGATTTAACAGTTAACATTTCTTGTAGTGAATATGCAGCACCATATGCCTCTAATGCCCAAACTTCCATTTCTCCGAAACGTTGTCCACCGAATTGTGCCTTACCACCTAAAGGTTGTTGTGTAACTAATGAGTAAGGTCCTGTTGAACGAGCATGTATCTTATCATCAACTAAGTGGTGTAGTTTCATCATATACATAACACCAACTGTAATTGGTTTAATGAATTGCTCTCCAGTTCTTCCATCGTATAGAATTGTTTTTCCATCACGACGTAGTCCTGCTTCTTCTAGCAAGTCTTCAATTTCATAGTCTTTTGCACCATCGAATACTGGTGTTGCGACTTTCCAGCCTAATGCACGAGCAGCCATACCTAAGTGAACTTCAAGAACCTGTCCTAAGTTCATACGAGAAGGTATACCCATTGGGTTAAGAACTATATCTACTGGTGTACCATCTGGTAAGAATGGTAAATCTTCTTCTGGTAATATTCTTGAAATAACACCTTTGTTACCATGACGTCCAGCCATTTTATCACCAACTGATATTTTTCTCTTTGTTGCTATATAGCATCTAATTACTTGGTTTACTCCAGGAGCTAGTTCTTCTGAATTTTCTCTAGTAAATATCTTGATATCTACTATTGTTCCAGCTTCTCCGTGTGGTACACGAAGCGATGTATCTCTAACTTCTCTAGATTTTTCACCAAATATTGCACGAAGTAATCTTTCTTCTGCTGTTAGCTCTGTTTCTCCCTTTGGAGTAACTTTACCAACTAATATATCTCCAGGTCTTACTTCTGCACCTATTCTTATAATACCGTTTTCATCAAGGTCTTTTAATACGTCGTCACCAACATTTGGAATATCTCTTGTAATTTCCTCTGGACCTAATTTTGTATCACGACATTCACAATCATATTCTTCGATGTGGATTGATGTGTACACATCTTCTTTAACAAGTCTTTCGCTTATTAATACGGCGTCCTCGTAGTTGTAACCTTCCCATGTAGAGAATGCTATAATTACGTTTCTTCCTAATGCCATTTCGCCATTCTTTGTAGCTGGTCCATCTGCTAGGATGTCTCCAGCTTTAACTACTTCACCCTTTTGAACAACTGGTCTTTGGTTAATACATGTACCACCATTTGTTCTCTTGAATTTACGTAGTCTGTAATGGTCTATCTCATTTTTCTTATTTCTTACTTGTACTTCGTCAGCTGTAACCTTTTCAACAATACCTTCATTTTTAGCAGTTACTGTTGTTTCAGAATCACGTGCAGCTTTGTATTCCATACCTGTTCCAACTATTGGAGCCTCTGGTATTAAAAGTGGAACTGCTTGACGTTGCATGTTAGATCCCATTAGAGAACGCTTAACATCATCGTGCTCCAAGAAAGGTATCATGGCAGCAGCAACAGAAACTAATTGTTTTGGTGAAACATCTACATAGTCTACTTCGCTTGCCTTAACCTCTGTAATTTCAGATCTACGTCTTACTTTTACCATTTTGTTTACAAATCTGCCTTCTGCGTCTACTGGTTCTGATGCTTGTGCGATTGTATATTTATCTTCTTCATCAGCAGGCATATAATCAACTATATCTGTTAATTTACCTGTTTCTTTATCAACTTTTCTATATGGTGTTTCTACAAATCCATATTCGTCTATCATAGCAAATGATGAAAGTGCAGAGATAAGTCCAATGTTTGGTCCTTCTGGAGATTCAACTGGGCATAGTCTACCATAGTGAGTATAGTGAATATCACGAACCTCGAATCCAGCTCTTTCACGAGAAAGACCTCCAGGTCCTAATGCAGAAATTCTTCTCTTATGAGTAAGCTCTGATAATGGGTTTGTTTGATCCATGAATTGTGATAATTGAGAGCTTCCAAAGAATTCTCTTATTGATGATGTAATAGGTTTTGTATTGATTAATGTTTGTGGTGTTACAGAGTCTAAGTCTTGTATTGTCATTCTTTCACGAACAACTCTTTCAAGTCTTGTTAAACCAATTCTGAATTGGTTTTGTAGTAACTCACCAACACATCTAATACGTCTGTTTCCTAAGTGATCTATATCATCAACTTTTCCTATTCCATAATCTAGATTTAATAGATAACTGATAGATGCAATCATATCCTCTGTTGTGATTGTTAGAGGAACTAATTCGTTGTATCTTTCTTTAATTACATCATGTAATTTCTCGTCTGGAGTTGTATCCATTATAGATTTTAATACATTGTAATTAACTCCTTCTTTGAAGTGAAGGTCAGATAAATCCACATTTGGTAACATTTTGTGGATATTTACTATTCCATTTCCTATTACTCTTACTTTTTGGTCATCAACTAATACATCTACTATATTAATTCCAGAATCTTGAATAGCTTCTGCGGCTTCTGCAGTAATTCTTGTATTCTTTTCTGCTAAAACTTCACCTGTTGATGGATCTACTATATCATCATAAGCAACTTGTCCTGTTATTCTAGTTGCTAAGCATAATTTTTTATTAAATTTGTATCTTCCTACTTTTGCTAAATCATATCTTCTGTTATCGAAGAATAAACCATCAAATAAGTTTCTAGCAGCATCAGCTGTTGGAAGTTCCCCTGGTCTTAATTTCTTATATATTTCAATTATTGCTTCATCTTGAGTTTTTATTGTGTCCTTATCAAGAGTTGCCTTGATTTTTGGATCATTTGCAAATAGGTCTAATATTTGCTCATCTGTTACAAATCCTATACTTCTTAATAAAGATGTAACAGGTAATTTTCTTGTTCTATCAACTCTTACATAGAAAATATCATTTCCATCTGTCTCATATTCTAACCATGCACCTCTTATAGGCATAACAGTAGATGTGTAGATTCTCTTTCCTGTTTTGTCGTAGTCTTGTGCATAGTAACAAGATGGAGAACGAACTAATTGGCTTACAATTACTCTCTCTGCTCCATTGATAATAAATGTTGCACTGTCTGTCATTACTGGGAAATCGCCTAAATAGATTTCTTGCTCTTTAATTTCACCAGTTTCCTTGTTGATAAGACGAACTTTAACATGTAATCTTGTTGAATATGTAGCGTCTCTCTCTTTTGCCTCTTCCATTGTGTACTTTGTTTTTTCTTCCATGTGATAATCTAAGAATTCAAGTACTAAGTTTCCAGAGTAGTCAACTATTGGAGAAATATCTTTTAATACTTCGCCTAAACCTTCCTCTATAAACCAATTATAAGAATCTTTTTGTACTTGAATTAAGTTAGGCATTTCTACGAAATCACCTATCTTAGAAAAAGATTTTCTTGTGCATTTTTCGTGTTTTACTTCTTTTAGATTCAAAGTTACTCACCTCATAATAAAAATTAAAGCAGAATTTGAAATATATAAGATTTCAAAAAAGTCCTTCTTGTTTTTAGCCACTTTGTAAATTGCTTGCTCACTGCTCCTTTAAGCTTGCTTTTCACTAGTATTTTCTAAAACAATTCCTCTTTTTTGATAATTTATCAATAACATAAAAAGACAACAAAAAACCTATTGACAATCTATGCTGTTTTTGTCAATTAGTTCTTTTGTATGTTCCCTATTTTATTTAGTACTTTTGATTACTAATTTATTAATATTAACCACCCTTGCTATCTCGTTGGAGATTAATAAAATTTAATTTTTGTTGAAAATATTCCATATTATCAACACTATACTAATTATACAATTTTTGGTATGTTTATGTCAATAGAAAAGATGAAAAATTTAGAAAAACTTTCTATTGTTTCGAACATAAAAAGAAAACTAATAATACCATTTTTTTAGCCTCGACACATTGTTCCTAGTCGGAGCTACTTCGGACTCCCCAAAAGGTGAACTCGGGTCTTGCTTTCAAAAATGGTATCACTTGTTTTCTCGTTTTGAATTTGAAACTAAAAATCAAAAAAGCATAGTATTTTTAATATATTCGTGTTATACTATTATTAGATTTTTTAAGAAAGGATAGTGAAATTTATGATTAATGAAAAGCAAGAAATTCTTGCAACAGTCAATACTTTACCTGACAATACAACTTGGGACGATGCAGTTTATACTTTATATCTACATTCGAAATTACAAAAAAGTAAAGATGATATAAAAAATGGTAGAGTAATGTCTATTGAAGAATCTAAAGAAAGGATGAGGAAAAAATATGCAAATTTTCATGTCAAATGAGGCTCATGAAGATATAGATTCTATTTTTGAATATATATCACATGACTCTATTAAATATGCGAATGAAACCTCAGAAAACATATATTCTCGCATATATGAGTTGGAAAAAGCTCCATATTTAGGTAGATATGTTCCCGAACTTCCAGATAAACATTTACGAGAACTCATTTATAAAAAGTATCGAATAGTTTATGATATCTCTGAAGATTCAAAAACAGTTTACATACATTTTGTTATTCATGGTTCAAGAAGTTTTAATTCGTTTTATAATTCCTATATCAAAAATAATTTTTAAGTCAGACTAATTAATCGTATCAAATAAATTCCAAACAACTCTATATAGTAAAAAAATTAGAGACATGTTTTCACATATCTCTAATTTTTATTGTTTAGATTATTTTCTCTTTTTTAATACTACCAATGTTATTGTTATTCCTGCGATTAGGATTAAAGCTATTGCTCCGCCTAATACGTAGAATAGATGTGTGTTACCAAATGGAGGTAATATTACTACTTCTTGAGAATCGTCTGCATCTATTTCGCGTGGTTCCATTGTTGGGTCTTGGTTACCTACAACTGAGTATGACATTTTTCTACCAACTGTATTTTGTGTTGTTACAAGTTCTGTCATGTTGTTATATATTCTGTCATCACTACTACTGTCTTGAGTAATCATTTGTGTTAATATTAATTGTACTCCGCTTACGCTTTGTGTACTGTTTACAGTGTTTAATGCGTTCATTGGGTCATCTTTAAATGCTTTGGCAATTTTGTCTTTTACATTTCTTTGGTCTGCAATTACTGGTATTAAACCTTTCGAAGCAGCTGTTGTTGTTATAATGTGACCATCTGTATACTTATTAACATTATCTGTTAATCCAGTATTTAGCAATCCATTGTTTAACAAGTCTGCACTTGAAATTGTATTCCAATCTGGGTTTTGAGCCTTGTTAAATTGTAAGTTATTTCTTGTTGCTGTGTTATCATCGGTTGAATTGTAATCATGTACTTGTGTTCCAACATAGTCAACTAAAACTTTTGGATCTGTTTTTACTATTGTGCTTGTGTCTGCAACTTTTCCCGTGTAGTAGAATTGTTCTTCATTATAGTCAACTTCACCAACGTTTGCTACTGTTATAGCATATGTTATTTGAAGTGTTGAACCATGCATCAATTCTTCATCCATCGTTAGTTGTACTTTACCTTTATTTGTAGAGTTCTGTCTTACTACTGGGTTTAGCATTAAACTATTATTGTAGTTCTTGTTTGTGCTATACTCATTTTCTGTATCCTGTCCGTGAGCTACATGATTTATCCATAATACGTTTGTTGCTCTAGCAGATGCATCGAATAATGTGCTATTGTTTGCAAGTGTTAATTTAACATTTGTAATTTGTTTTGTAACTTTAAGCTGTGCCTTTGGTCTTTGTACTAAACCTAAGTCTAAGTCTTTTAATACGTAGTAACCAGCCATTTGATAATTTTCTTTACCTATATTGTCATGTCCTGTACCAGATGTATTTGTTACTCCAGGTTCTTCACCATTTCTGTTATATTCGAAGTTCACATCTATTTTTCCAGATTCTGCAATCATATATGTATTTTTCATAAATTCATTTAACAAGTTTTTCATTTCTTCAGCAGTATATTTTGTACCATTATATTCTGGTATGCTTTCATAAGAAGCTAATATTTCTGCTAAGTGGTTTGTCATATCTCCATTAGAGTAAGCCTCAACATTTTTTCTTGCATTGTTGCAGTTTACTAAGTAATCTGCATTTGGTGCAACATTTACAACATTATCATCCTTGTTCATTATATCTTTGGCATCTGAATATTGTCCTTTGTCTGCTTCTCTAAAGTTATATTCATATGAACCTGTTTTATTGTTTGTGTATGCTCCTGAGCCATTGTTTACACCAACTTGATATGAAGTTGATTTATAGTCTTGGCCATTATAAGAATTTTTGTTTAATCCAATATTTGCAGATGAAGCAGAATATCCACTTCCTTCTGTTTTCTTCTTATACCCTTCTTGTGAAGCATATAAGTTTGTTACAGGATTTTCTTCTTCGTTTCCATTGTTATAATTTGTATACGTTGTTCCAAGAACTGTGCTCTCACCAGAACCATATATAAATCTTACAATGTAGTTACCTGGTGCAAATGATGTAAATTTGTATTTACCATCTGCATTTGTAGTAGTGTCTATTGAATATTGAGGGTCACCAACTTTACTATTATTAATAATTCTGTCTGTTGGATCCGTATTTCCAGAAATAACTTCTTTCCATATATACTCATATGTTTTTCCGTCTTTTCCTTGTCTTAACTCAACTAATTGTACTCTTACACCGTTTATTCCGGTTTCATTATTCTTTACACCGTCTCCGACTCTTGCATTTTGTTCATCTACATTTCTAGTATCCTCAAATACCGTTCCTTCTACTGTTCTTAAGTTATCTCTGTTTAAGATAATTCTAATATTTGGAGCTTTATCTGTATCATTTTCGAAGTTTTCATACTTGATTACTCCGTCTTTTGGTACATCTGTTGGGTTTAGGTTACCTGGTGTAGAGTTGCAATCTGCTATACCTGCTATATCTCCAGTCTTATATTCTTGTTGTGTTTGTGAATTGCCTGTATTTGGAGCTTTTGCTTTTTGGCCATAGTATGATTTGTATCCATTAATTTCTGCAATATTTTCTTTACCAACACCCTTGGCTGTTCCACTTGCAACATCTTCATCTAGAATTATATTTCCATTATTCTTTCTTACCTCAAATGTTACATAGAAGTATACATCTTTGTTAACATCTGGGTCTGATAATGGGAACATGTTGCTTGTTACAGCATCATTTGTTGCATTACTGTAGCTTTGATCACCTGTAATATATAAGTTCTTATATCCGGCTATTGTAGTTTGAGTTTCTACTCCATATCTACTAGCATCTTTCAAATATACATTTCCGATCTTATTTCCGTTATTATCTCCTAAATATGAGCGGTCTTGTACATATTTGTAATCCGTATCGTAGTAATCCACAACTTCTGTTACAGCTGCTGCGATATTTTCTGACCTATTACGTATTGTATATTTATAGGTTACATATACTTTCAATTCAGAATCCTCAGATAATCCTAAATTTTCTAATGTAGTAGCATTATCTACTATTGAATAATTATCTACTTTGTAATCATAATCTTCTCTGTATAGCTCTCTTGAGTAATCATTTCCATAGTAACTTGCATCTGAAAGTCTTGTCTTGACCTCCCAGTAAGAGTTTCCAGCTGCGTCTGTTTCTAATCCATCTCTCTTATTATATGTATACACTTGTGTTTTTCCATTAATCTCTAATGTTGCTTTGTATACATCTTTTCTTAAGGCTAAGTCTAATTGTTCTCTTAGAACTAATCCTAAGTTAATATGATGCATTACATCTGGATTCTTGTACAATGTTTCAATTTTTTGTGCTGCTACAAATTTCAATACTTGTGCAGTATTTGATTTTGCATTTAAGAAATCTTCTGTTACAAATACTTGGAATCCTGGATATAAATCTTTGGTTGATGTTCCATTACATGTATACGCATCCATCATAGATTGATTTACATATTCGTCTTTAGACTTTCTTTCTCCATTTGAACTTACTTCTCCCTTTATGTTTCCAAACTTATCAATTGTTCCAGCTTTTTCAAGTTCATCTCTTGTATGCATTTCACTTGGATTGTTTGTTGTAACTGTATTCTTTGGAGCTGAACCAATTTCTCTAAAGCTTGCATTGAAAGTATCTCTTTCTTTTAATATGTCTAAGCCTTTTGATGTATTATCCCAGTTTGAATCTTGTCTGTTTACATTATAAACTGTTGGTTGATAATATTGACCATTATATGTGAATTTTACATAGTATTGGTACATTGCATTTTGTTTTTGGAATAAGTATTCTCCATTATTATCTGTTGTTGTTGCTGCAATAAATTTTCCTGATTGATTTCCATCTAATCCAGATACTTGGTATAGTGAAACTTTTACATTTGACATTGGTGTATCTGTTTGCTTATTAAATAATCCATCATAATCATTTTCTTTTCCTACTGTGCCATCTACCCAAACTCTTCCTCCTAATTCGAATGTTAAATTAATTGGAATGTCTATGTCTGGTGTATCTGGCTTATCTGGCTTTTTGCTGTCTGGTTTTGCACTTACTGTTGCAGTATATATGTTATATGTTCTGCTTCCTTCAAGAGCAACCCTTAACTGTTGAGCACGTAGGCTTCTAACTGGATATTCAGTCATCTGTACGAATGGTTGTACGACAATTACACCTTTTGAAGAAGAAAGGTAATTTACAGTCAACTTTTTATACGCTACATATGACCCAAATAAAGTCTTACGTTCATATGCATATCTAACTGTTCCCATTCCGTATCCTTCTCTTAAACGGTATTTGCTATAACTTGTTGTTGCAACATATCCAATATATTGGTATACATTTGCTTTTGTATCTAATATATTAAATTTAACAGTTGATTTTTCAAGATATTCAAGGTCCACATACATGTTTACTGTTTTTGGATAATTTGTTTTTTCAGCCGAGAATTTTACGTAGAATTTAGCATTTGATGCAGGATATTTCTTTTTCAATCCGTTTGAACCCGATACAGTTGCTCCAATAAATTCTATTTCAAAGTCATCTGTATTTTCATCATATACTAATGTTTTTTCGTTATCAGTTCCCTTATCTGTTACTAAATATATTGCCTTCATGTATGAAATATCTTCATAATATGGGTATGTAACGCTTAGAGGTCCTACAATATAGCTTTTAGTTGCTTGGTTTACAATTACCTGTGCTTCTGCTTGAGGGTCTTCTGTAACACTGTTAGTATTTTTTTCGTCTTGTTTTCCTGTTTTTGTTCCAGAAGAATATGAATCACTCTTAATACCATGAACCTGTGCTTTATATCCACTGCCATTAATATATGTATCCAAGAACTTTTGGTATGATAATGCTTTGTTGTAAAGTGTTAATCCATTGCTTGTTAAATGGTTTCCATTAGGTATAATTCCATCTAAGTCTGCAACCTTCCAATGTGCAGTCTGAATATCTGATAGAGAATATCTATTACGTATTGAACCAGTTGTTCCTGAATAAGCATTTTCCATTGTAGTTAATACAAAAGATAGTTGTGTATTTGTTGTGGCCTCTGTAGATCCAACCTGTTTATAATGATCTTCTGCTCTGTCTTGAGTTTCCATTATAACAACTTCCGGACCATATATTGCATCGCCATTCCAGTCTTTTTGTTTATTTGCTGGATTTGTTGTATCGTCGTCAGTATCTTTTGGAGTCTTCCAATCGCCTAATTTAGATAATAACTCTTTCATAAGTTCTTTAGACTTGCTTCTGGCTTTAGATTGTGCGCTCATAATTGCTAGGTTTTGGTTTCCTGCAACTATAGCCCCATACCTTACCGAAATCATAGGTTTGTCTTTTTCAATTGCCCATTTTTCAGAGCCTTGGGTTCCAGGTCCATATTTTTGTTCGTAATGTATATTGCTACATACCGCAAATAAAAATGTTCTTCCTGCACGATCTGCATCTTCTTTTGCCACCTGCCATAAATACTGTTTTACCTTTCTCTCAAAAGCCGAATACCCATATCCATTACTTGTTGTATAACCAATTTCATCTATATAATGTTTCTCGGAATCGAATTCACCATATCTTACAGCTTTACCAGCATCATTACAATATACTGTACCAGTACTCATATCCGTTGTCCAAGCTTCATATGGAAATTGATTATCTGCATTTCCCGTAAAAGCTCTTTGTTTTAATATTTGAGGAAATAGACCAGAATCACTATAGCTTAATTGTGGCATACCACTAGTCGCATTTCCTTGCCAAGTTCCATATGCTAATGAGACATTGCTTGTAGTAAAAAATGCTGTTATTGAAATTGCTGCAGTTGCTATTGTTGTTATTAAACATTTTTTTAATGTTTTATTTTTCTTCATCACTCTATCTCCTTTCTATATTAATACTTTCTTTTTTATCATGTAAATTCCTACTCCAACTATTGTAATTATCGTTATTATTAATGTAGTATAAATTACTACGTCACCTGTTTTTACAGATGTTAGTACATTTGCTGTTGAGTAGTCATCTTCATTTGTAGCCTTATTACCAGGTGTTGAGTCAATATCTAATGCACCATAATCATTTGATGTTTCATATATTTCTGCTGAGTTATTTATTAATCCAAAATCATCGTCACCATTCATATTCTTTGTTAATATTAATGTTACTTCTTTGCTTTCTCCTGGATTAATTATTGTGTTTGCAAGTGAAGCATTATATATAACTCCATCTTTACCTTCATACCAGTCTTTATTCAATTCAGAATTGAATTTTAATTCTTCTGGTAAATAATCTGCTAATTTCTTAACATATCCTGCAATTCCACCCTCATTTGTAATTGTGAATTTATATTCAACAACCATTGATGATGTATTTGCATATTTAGATTCAAAATCTAATTTTGCAAGTTTACTATTGTAAACATGTTCTTTTGTATTTTTTCCGTTGTTTACTGTTATTGCTTGTACAACTTTATCTAGTTTCAAATCAAATTTAGCATCTTCGACTATACCCAAATCAATATTGAATTGATTTGTATCTGCTAATACTATTTCCTCTGTAACAGCTGCTATTTGATCTTTTCCTTCATAGTTAACTGTTTTATCTATAGCATCTGAATTTTGTTCATCACTTACTCCAGATTTTTTATATGTTGTAGGGCTATAATTTGCTGAATCATAGAAGAATATTACACTGTATTTACCTTGTGGTACATTGTTAAACATATATGAACCATCTGTTCCGGTTGTTGTTATGCATTGTTCATTATTTGAATTCATTGCAATATTGCTTGTATTATTATTTAATAATAAAACTTTAACTCCTGAAACTCTTTGTTCATTTGCATCTTTTACTCCGTCTTTATTAGCATCAACCCATACAGTTCCTATTACTTTTCTTGTTTCCTTATTTGTATCATCTGGATCTACGTTTACATCTGTTTTTTCAAAATGTTTAACTATGTGTGATACTGAATTTGTTTCTACTTCTCCAATATCCTCATTTTTAAACTTCGCTTTATTTGATATTTCTGTATCATTGTCTATTGAGTTTGCTACTACATGTACATTTATTGTTACTTTTTGTCCTGCAGATAAGTAGAATTTTGTATTTATACTTCCATCACTATTTATATTAAAACTACTATCAATTGTGCCATCTTCATATACAATCTCTAAATATTTAAATGTTACTTCTGTAGGTAATGCGTCTGTAAATTCTACATCATTTAAATATATGTCTGATAAATTTTGTATAGTAAATGTGTATGCAAAATCTTCTCCTGCTGATATTGTTGTTCCAGTAGGAATATTGGCTGTTTGTGCAACATTAATTCCTGGTTTATTTATTGTAACTGATATATCATCAATGTTCTCTGTTTCTGTATTGTCAGCTTTTATATTACTTGTAATAGTTACCTCTTTTTTGTAAACTTCATTTGCTAGTTTTCCAACTTTTGTGTTTATAATTAAGGTTTTGCCTCTCTCTCCATCTACATCTCCGACTTTTACAGTTACTTTTCTGCCGCTTACTTTGACATTTGCTGTTGAAGTAATATCGTCTTCTTCAAATGTATCTTCATTAAATCTTGTTAATTTTATAGAGTCATACTCTAGCTCATCTGGCAATGTGATTGTAACAACTGTATTTTTTCTGCTATTATCAATACTTTCATCTTCAAGCTCATAATTATATTGAGACGATCTTAGTGCGATTTGGAAAGAATATGTTTCTCCTTCTTTGAGACTCTTATATTTTGAACCGATTTGTGTGTCGAAATATACTTTTTCAATTATATTTGATACAGTATTTGTTTCTACTGATATCATATCACTATATCCAACTGTTGCTTTTAATTCAACTTTCTTTGTTTCATCACTTTGAGCTCTAAATTTAAGAGTCTTTTTTAACGTTGAATTAGCCGTAATTTTTCCTAAATTAATTTTTAATACTTCAGAATCAACATCATTATCTTCATATTGTTGCAATTCACTAATCAAATTTTCATATTTTGTTAGATCAATTACTTCATTTTCTGGTAAATTCAATAATTCCTCATATCTAGACTCATCATATTCTTCATCTTCTGGAACTTTATATGTATAGTCATCTCCATCTTGTGGAATAAAGCTTAATTCAGGTGGCAATTTTATTTCTACTGTTGTGTTTTCTGCATCTACTACACCAGTATTATTTATTGTTAATTCATATTCAAGTATTTCTCCAGATTTTACACTAGCACCTTCACCTATTGTTGATGTTAGTTTTGCATCTAATTTAGCAATACTTCCTGTTGTTAAACCTATTTTTGTTGCTATTGCTTTATCTGTAATTGTTCCAGATGTTTTATTATTGTTGAAGAATACTCCATAATTTTCATATACTTCTTGATCATAATCTAAGTTTGCAGGTAATGTTGCTTTATATGAAAATGTAATTGTGTCTCCACCGTTCATTGCATAATCTTCATTTAACACTATCATGTAAGATTTTATTTTTGTATAATCTGTTACACTTGTTGTCCATCCATTTTGTGAATTAGATAGGTCTGTTGTTGCCTCCCCATTTTCTGAATAATATATTGTAACTTTTGAAGCATCTACTCCTGTTACTGTTATTCCAGATGCAAGTGGCATTGTAATATTTGAGCCTAAACTTAATGATGTTGATACATCTTTGTTATCTTTAAATGGACTTCTTCCTAATACTACAACATGGTCTAGTGTGTTTTCATAATTGTTTATTACATTCATTGTGTATGTAACTTCTTTTTGTTCTGCTTTTGTTGGTATTAAGGCTTTTTGAGATTCTCCATTAATAACTTCTATTTTTTCGTCTCCATTGTATCCTGTCATTGAGTTTGTTGTTACAACTCCTGATGGAGCAATATATTTAACGTCTGTTGCTACATTTGTAACCGTTGAATCTCCATTTGTTATTTCTGCTGTTATTTGTGTATTTGTTGTTGGTGTTAATGTATTTAATGTAATGTCTGTTGTTAATACAACTGTTGCACCCTTGGCAGCAACATTATTATATTTTGTTTGTGTTCCTTTTAATTTTAATTCTATTGTTTTTGTACCGTCACCATTTTCATAAAACATTATAGAATCTTCATCAATTTCAAGCTCATCATCGAAATATACTTTACAATCTTTCACATTGATTGTTTCTATATTTTCTGAAAATGTAATTTTAATTTTTGGGTTTGTATACATAGTGTCGTCTGCGCTGTCATTTTCTAGTGTAACTTTAATTTCTACATTTTCATTTTTTACTATTGTAGATAGTCTATTATTACTTGTTGTTATACTTGCTTTTTGTGTTGGTTCTGTTAAATCAACGTTTTTTGTACTTTCTGTACTAACAATATCTATATCAGAATTTTTTGCTGTTCCTGTTACTTGAGTTTTTATTTGTGTAAAACTCTTTAATTGGCTTGTACTGTATTCAATATTTTTAGCTAAAGCTTTTGTTATTTCGAATATAACATTTCCTTCTGCTTGTGGTTTTGATGTTTTTATTGTTATACTGTTTGTATTAAATGGTACTAAGTTTACTACTATTTTATTGTCTTTTACTTCTGTATCTTTGTTTATTGTTGCAAGTGTTGTTCCTGCTTCATTTAAAATAGTAATTTCACCATTTTCCCCAAACACTTTATCAAATTCTTGTTTTGATATTGCTAGTGTTTTGTTGTAAGCATAATTTACTCCACCAACTGTTGTTGATTGTTCGCTTCCATTTGCAGTTACAAATTGGTCAACATCTTGTTTTAATACTATTGCATCTATTACATCTGCATATGAAACATGGGCTGTATACTGTGCCACATATTCTGTTTCCTTTTTATTTTCGTCTGCAGCATTTTTGTTATTATATATGTAACCTTTGCTTATGCTTTGTGTTGCATTAGCTGTAAATTCTACTATATCTCCTATTTTTTTAGTTTGATCTTCGTATCCATCTACATGTGCACTTACTTTGTTTACCCCACTTTGTACATATAAGTTCATACTTGAGCTTGCATCATATGTAACTCTTGTAACTGAATCTTTTACAGCCTCATATACATCTGATGAATATATGTATGTTACTATAAATTCATCTGCTGTATTTTTAGCCCATTGGATTTTTCCATTTACAGCATTATTATTTACTGTAATTGTTATTTTTCCAGTTGTGCTATCATATGACCAGTTATTCTTAGAGAAGTTATCTCCGTTTGCGTCTCTATTTGTTGCATTTGTAGAGTTTGCAACTACTGTAACTGTTTCTGGGTATTTATTATTAATTTTTGGAGCATTGACTTCTATGTTTGTATTCTTTATTGGCAACACACTGTTTTCAACATATGATGTAATTTTGCCTTGAGTGATTAGCTTGCTTACATTGTTTGCTGAATATGGAATGTATTTTGTAATTTCATAATCCAACTTAGCTTTTGCAGTTGATGCTGTCCAGCTTGTGTGAACTACTATATCTTTCTTAACTGCAACTTCTTCACCTTTAGCATTTACATATGTTCCAGTAAATTTTATTGTATTATCTCTGTCAAACATATCTTCACTTATTTCATCTTTTTTGTCTAATGCTATGTTTATTGTTTCTGTTACATTCTCGCCATTGTTTATTTGGTTAAAGCTTATTTTTTTGTTTTCTGCATCTATTGCTTGAATGCTATCAGATTCTTCTGTTTTTGCAATTTTAAAGTTTGTGTCTGAGAAGTCTACTACTGCATCTTTTATATATCCAGCCTTTTTTACGTTTAATGCAATATTTAATTTCGTATCCTCTGCATTAACATCTGCTGAAACAGTATGTTTTCCTCCATCATAATAAACATCAAACTCTACATTCTCATTTGTAGTTGATGTTCCTTGATTTTCTAATGCTTTTGCACTTAAAAAATTGTCTGCCGCATAGCTTACAACTGCTGCTGAATTGGCATACAATATTGTTGTGGTTAATAGCACTGCAATTACTTTAATTAATTTTTGTTGCATCTTTGCTCCTCCTTAAAAAATTCACTGTAATTAATTATACTCTATTTTTGCTTATTTTTCAATGTTTTTTTAATCTTTTTTAAAGTTATGTAATCTTATTATTCATATTATATTATTGCATTTTTTCCCAGTTTTTTCAATGGATCTTTAAATTACGATAAAAAAGCAATTGAAACCCGCTTGCGGAAGGCATTACTAGCACATTTATTAAATTTTTATTACATTTTTAATCATTTATTTTTTTATAATTATTTTTACTTCTAAAAGTAATTAATTTTTCCCGCTTATTTCAAGCTTTTTGCAGTTTGTACGTTTTTATGTTAATTTATTATTATTCCTACTATATATATTTCCCTAAGTTTTTCACTTGTTCGGCAAAAAAAATTCTAATTATCAAGTTTTTATCTTAATAATTAGAATTTTATTTATTCTATTTATGCTTTTTTAATACAACTATTGTTATAGTAATACCTGCTATTAATATGAATGCTACTGCACTTATTAATACATAGAATATTGGTGTGTTTCCAAATGGTGGTAATATTACAACATCTTGTGAGTCGTCTGCGTCTATTTCATATGGTTCAATTGTTGGGTCTTGGTTGCCAACAATTGAATATGCCATCTTTCTTCCGACTGTATTCTTTGTTGTTACAAGCTCTACCATATTGTTGTAAGTTTTATCATCATCTGTGTTATCTTGTGTAATCATCTGAGTTAATATTAATTGAACTCCGCTTACACTTTGTGATGCATTTACTGTTTCTAATGCGTTCATTGGGTTCTCCTTGAATTCCTTTGCAATATTATCTTTTGCTTTCGAATTGTCTGCAATTAATGGAATTAAGTCTTTCGATATAGCTTCTGTTATAATTATGTGGTCTTTGGTGTATTTTTTTACACCACTTTCATATTTTTTATTTACCAAACTACCTAATACATTATCTTTGTCAATTACTTGCCACTCTGGATTCAACTCGCTACTGAATTGTAAATTGTTTCTAGTTGCCGTATTATCATCTCTATCATCCCATTCGTGAACTTGTGTTCCAACGTAGTCAATTAACTTTCTTGGATTTGTCTTTACTATTGTACTTGTGTCTCCTACTTTCCCTGTGTAGTAGAATTGATCTTCTTTATAGTCTACTTCACCAACATTTGCAACAGTTATTGCATATGTTATTTGAAGTGTTGCACCATGCATAAGTTCTTGGTCCATTGTAAGTTGAATTTTGCCTTTGCTTGACGCTTTTGCTCTTACAATAGGATTCAACATTAGATAATTTTTATAGTTTTTGTTTGTACTATAAACATTTTTTGTGTCTTGTCCGTGAGCTGTGTGATCCATCCATAATACGTTTGTTGCTTTTTCAACTGCATCAAATAGCACACTGTTATTAGCTAAAGTCATTTTTACATTTGTTACTTGCTTTGTAACTTTTAATTGTGCTTTTGGTCTTTCAACTAATCCAAAGTCTAATTTTTCAAGTACATAGTGTCCACCTTGTTCATCATCATTTGAACTTCCTATATTTCCTTTTCCTGTAGAGCTTGTACCAGATTCTTCCCTATTATATTCGTATTTCATGTCTATAATACCAGTTTCTGCTACCATATACGTATTCTTAATAAATGTATCTAAATTCTCTCTTGCCTTGCTTTCGCTTGATGGCAAATGCTCATATGATGCTAATATTTCAGCAAGTTCATTTGTTACATCTCCATTAGAATATTTCTCTACTATTTCTCTTGTATGGTCAATACTTGTTAAGTTTTGTGGATTTTTAGCTACTTTTAGTCTCCAATTTCCTATACTTTCTATTATGCTTGCAAGGTTACTATAATCCATATCTTTCATTATATCTTTTGCATCTGATTGATTCTTTCCATCAGCTTCTTCAAAATTATATTTATATGAGCCTGATGTGTTGTTTATATATGCTCCAACACCATTAAACAATTCAGATTCTACTTGATATGATGTAGATTTGTAATCATTACCATTATAAGATTTTTGATTTATTGTTGTTTCTCCATTATATCCCAATTTTTGTGTTACTGGATTTGTTATTGTTTTTCCTGTTTTATAATCAATAGCTTGTTCAGATAATACAGTTTCATCTGTTGAACCATATATGAATCTCACAATGTATTCCCCTGGGATTAATCCTTGGAATAAATACTCTCCAGTTCCAATTCCTTGTGACGTTAAGTCTGAGAACGTTACATTTCCTCTTCTCGGTATTACCGTCGACAGAGTCTGGCTAGTATCTCCAGTTTTTACTTCTTTCCAGATATATTCATACCTGGTTCCATCTACGCCATCTCCATTAGATTTTTCCTTTAGCTCTACAAGTTGTACTCTTACTCCATTTATTCCGGTTTCCCCATCATCGCGTTTTCCATTTCCAACCATTGCATTATTTACTTCTTCTGTTCTCTTGTCTTCCCAAACAGTACCTTTTATTGTTCTAACATTTTGACGGTTTAACGTAATTTTAATGTTTGGAGCTTTATCTGTATCATCTTCAAATTTAGAAGTATCGATTTCACGTAAGTTACCTGGTGTTGAATCTGTATCTGGAATACCTGCAATATCGCCTCTTACAAACTCTGCCATAGCTTGTGTATTTCCAAAGTTTGGAGCAACTGCTTTTATTCCATAATAAGATTTATAACCATTTATTTCTGCAACATTTTCTTTACCTGAATCATTATCTAGAAGTATGTTTCTATTTGCATCTTTCTTAACTTCAAATGTTACATAGAAATATATGTCTTTATTCTTATCTGGATCTGATAATGGGAAACAGCCTGCTGTTGCCACATCATCTTTTGCACTACTATATATATTTGAACCTGTTACATATATTGTATTATATCCATCCATTTTCTTCATTGTTGATTCTGAATATCTACTCTTTTCATTTAATGTTATGCTTCCTATACTTTTTCCGTCCTTATCTCCTAAATATGAGCGTTCTGGAACCGGTGTAAAATCAGGATCATAATAATCTACAACTTCTGTTACAGCAGTCGCAATTCCATATGAACTATTACGTATAGTAAACCTATATGTTATAAATACCTTTAATTCAGAATCTTGTGATAATCCAAGTAAATTCGACGCAATTCCTAAATTACTATAATCATCCACTTTATACGAATAGTCTTCTCTATAAATTTCTCTTGTATAGTTTTGATTATAATATCCATTATTTCTGCCTTTTATATCCCAACATCCTTCATAAATTACGCTGTTTCTCTTGTCATATGTATATTCTTCCACTTCTCCATTAATTTCTAGTGTTGCTTTGTATACATCTTTTCTTAATGCTAAATCTACAATTTCTCTTTCAACAAGACCTTGATTTACATGTCTCATAACATCTGGATCCGCATATAATGTTTTTACGTCCTTACTTTCTATTAGGTCTAATACTTGAGACGTTTCTAGTAAACTATGTTTTTTGTCATCATTTACGAATACATCAATGTTTGGATATAAATCCATCTTTTTTGTTCCATTACATGTATATGAATCCATCATGCTCTCATTTACATATGTGTCTGTAGATTCTCTTGTTCCATCTTCGCTTACTTCTCCTACTATGTTGCCAAAATCATCTATTAAGCCTTGTTCTTTTAATTCTGCTCTTGTATGCATCTCGGCAGCCGGTTCTAGTAAGTTCTCTGGTGCCGAACCAATATCTCTAAACTTAGCATTAAATATATTTCTTTCATCCGCGACATCCATTCCTTTAGAATTGTTGTCCCAATTTTCATCATCTCTGTTAGCATTATATTTTGTTGGTTCATAATATTGTCCATTATATGTGAATTTTACGTAATAATTGTACATAGAATTCAAACCATAAAATTCATAATATCCATTCTCATCTGTTGTTGTTGCTGCTACAAATCTTCCTTTTTCAATAAACGTTGAAGAACTTGTTCCACCAGTACTTCCTCCTGTTGTGCTTCCAGTAGAACCGGTAGTAGAATCTGTTTTTCCTTCTTTGCTCTTTTCATATAATATTTTTTCTAATAACCATTGAGCAAGTTTTCTTGCATCTGAATTTCTATTTTCTTTTGTTGTTCCACCTAGTACAACTATTGCATATTCTTCATTTTTATATACAAATGAAGCAATTACACAGTAGCCAGAAACCCTAATTTGACCTGTTTTTGTTCCTTCTATTCCTGGTGTTGTTTTTAATGGGTTTGTACTGTAAAGTGATCTTTGGAAACTTGTACCATTTCTTGTAATTGTTATAGATGTTGATTGATTTTCTCCTTCTTTAAAGTACTCTGCAAATATTGGGTTATCCATTGCAGCATCTAGTATTTTAGCCAAGTCCTTAGCAGAAGATTTATCTTCTGCTTTTACACCAAATGGAGTAACGAAGTGACTAGAAGTTGCGCCTAATGAACGTACTTTTTCATTCATTAAATTTACGAAAGCTTGGCTACCTCCAGGCATATAGTCTGCAAGCGCTTGCGCCGCATCACAACCTGAATATACAAGTACTGCTCTTAACAAGTCTCTTACTGTAACTTTGTCTCCAGCCTCAAGTCCTACTATTTGTAATTTTGGACTCCAAGTACTTTTTCTTAGATTTTCACCTGCAGCAGTTCTATTAACTGTTACTACATCGTCTAGGTTCATTCGTTCTGCGACAACTAATGCTGTTACTATTTTAGTAATAGATGCAACTGAACATTGTGTTGTGCTTCCTCTTTCTAAAAGAGCTTCTCCAGTATTTCTATTATATACTAGAAATCTTGGAGCAGTTATTGTTGGTGTTTGAGGTTCATCTGGATTTGTTGGTGTTGGTAATGTTGGCTTTGGTTTTGTGCTTGTGGTTGGCTTTTTTGATACCTCGTATAACGAAACTTTTACATTTGACATCGGAGTATCCCCTTCACCATTTTTACCATCATATTGGTTTTCTTTTCCTACACTTCCATCTACCCATACTTTACCTGAAATCTTCATAGTTAAATCAATTACTGATGTATCTGTATTTATACCAGGATTTTTTGGAGGAGTTATATTATCTTTATGTTGTTCTATATGATATACATCATACTCACGTTTTCCTTCCAAAGTGACTGTCAATTTCTGAGATTTTATCTCATCTACAGGTTCTCTTGTCATCATTACAAATGGTTGCGCAATATCATATGTTCTATCTCTATAGTGGTTTGAATCTATAGTGAAATTTTTCCATCCATAGCTAGTTACCCATTTCCAAGATACTACAACTGGAATTCCAAAAACATATATGATTTTTTTGGGCACACGCACCTTGTATGAATATGTAATTGTAGCATGTGCAGTTCCATATGCCAGTCTTAGACGTTTTTTTCTATGGTCTGCATTATAATCTCTACTACTTGCAACAAATCCAATATATTGATATACATTAGCTTTTGTGTCAAGCTCGTTATACTCAATTTTTGAACTTTTAATGTGTTCTACATCTGCATACAATCCAACTTTTGTCGGATATGCTGTCTCAGAAGCAGAAAATTTTATATAAAATTGGCTTCCAGATGCAGGATATTCCTTTTTTAATCCATTTGAGCCAGATACCTTTTGCCCTATAAATTCTATTTCAAAGTCATCATTATTTTCATCATATATTAATGTCTTTGATGATGCTCCTTTATCTTCGTTTATCTTTAAATATATTGATTTTAAATATGATATATCTTCGTAATACGGATAATTTATTGTTATTGGTCCAACTATATAATTATTCGTATTTCTATTTGTAATTATCTGCGTTTGCGACATATCTATTTTAGCTTGAAAATTTGTAAGATCCTTGTTTACAAATGTTTGATAACTTTTAGCTCTTTCAAATAAAGTTAGACCATTTTGTGTTTCATGAGCCTTGCTTATTCCATCGAAATCAACAGCCTCCCAATATGCAGTTTGAATATCTGCTAAATTGTATCTTTCTCTTATTGAATTTGTTGCTCCACTATAAGCATTCTCCATAGCAGTAAGAATATATGCAACATTTGCACTTTTACTGTTAGTAAAGTTATTGGCAGTTTTTGTATTTCCCTTTTGCTTGTATCCATCCTCTGCCCTGTCTTCAGTTTCCATTATTACTGCTTTTGGTCCGTCTATTTTGTCACCAAGCCATAAACTAACTTCCCATGCCTTCATGTTTGTGGATTTATCATCTGTGGTATATGTCTTATCCCAATTTGACAGTCCTTTAAATATTTTTGTTGCTATTTTTAATGCAGACATTTCAGCTCTTGTATAGTTATAACTTGTTTCACCATCTCCGTATTCAGCATTAGCTTTGGTTACAACGATAGGCTTGCTCGTATCAATGTCATAAATGTCATTATAATATGTTGGCCCTTGTATTTGTTTATAACCAATGCTTGTTGGTATTGTAGCTATGTATTTCCAATCTTTGGTCATTAATCCTTCTAAGAATTTATTCATATTATCAAATATTTCTCTACCAATTTCATCACATAACTTTGTCATGAGCAATTTATATGAACTATAATTTGTATAATCAATACCAAATATTGCCCCTACACCTTCATTTGCATAATGCAATGCGGGATCATATTTACCATATCTAATTGCAGAACCAGAGTCTGCACAGTATACAGTACCAGCACTTACGTCTGTGCTCCATGGCGTATATGGGAACTCTGTGTCTGCATCACCAGAAAATGTTTTTTCCTTTAATATTTGTGGTAACAATCCTCCTTTGGGTGAGTATTGCCCTTTTTGTGGCATACCACTTGTTTCGTCTCCTTGCCAAGTTCCATAAGCTAATACTGTATTGTGGGCAAAGAATAAACTAATTATCCAAATAAAGCCTGTTATTATAAGCATTTTATTCAATTTTTTTAAATATTTACTTATCACTTATTCTTTCCCCTTTCTCTATCTTAAAACTTTTTTTCTTATTACATATACACCAGTTCCAATTATAGCTATTATACATATAGTTAAAGTTGTATATATTGCTACTTCACCAGTTTTTATTCCCACCAACACATTAGCATTAGAATAATCATCTTCTTCTAGCACTCTATTCCCTGGTGTTGAATCAATGTCAGTCATTCCATAATTATTAGAAGCTTCATATATTTCTGCAGTATTGCTAAACATTCCAAAACCTTCGCTATTAATATTTTTAGTTAATACCACAGTCAGTTTTTTTGTTTCTCCTGGTTTTATTATTTCGTTTGCAAGGCTTACATTGTATATTGCACCATCTCCGCCTTCATACCAATCTTTATTTAGCTCTGAACTGAACTTAAACTCTTTAGGTATATAGTCAACTATTTTCTTTGCATATCCCTCTATTGCTCCTTCATTTGTTACTTTTATTTCGTATTCTATTATCATAGATGATTGATTCACATATTTAGATTCAAAATCAATTTTTGCAAAATTATTTTCATATTGATGTTCTTCCACTCTTTTGCCATTATTTGTTGTAATTTTCTTAACTATTTTATCCAATTTTAAATCAAATTTTGCTTTTTCTATTAAACCAAAATCTATATTATATATATTTTCTTCTTTTACTAATATATTTTCTGTAACACCCGCAATTCTAGATTTTCCTTCATATACAACAGTCTTATCTATTGCATCCGAGTTCTTAGATTCGTCAATTCCATATTTTCTATATATTGTTGCACTGTATTTTGAAGATTCATATAAAAATACTATTGTATAGTTTCCTTTATATATATCACTAAAAATATAAGTACCATCGTTTCCACTCCATACAACACAGACTTCGTTTTTTGAATTTGTTACAATATTTCCATTTTCATCTAACAATAATACTGGTACATTCTGAACCTTTGGCTCATAATCATCCTTTATTCCGTTTTTATTAGAATCTATCCACACAGTTCCAATTATTTTCTTTGTTGTTTTTGTATCGTCTTCTCCAGGGTTTGGTTTTATGTTATTCTTATCAAACATTTTTATTAAATGTGTTATAATATTAGTTTCTAATTTTCCAATTTTTTCTTGTTTTATAGTCGCTTTATTGCTTATTACTGTATCTTTGCTTAATGATTTTGCAACAACTTCAATATTAATTATTACTTGTTCTTCTCCTTTTAGCGTAAATGACTTCTGTATTGTACCATTATCGTTTACTTGTACATCTGAATCAGTTGTACCATCTGAATATATAATTTCTAATCTTTTAAATTGTACTTCTTCTGGTAATTTATCAGAAAACATATTTGATTCTAGTGTTATTGCTGATTGATTAACTATTGTAAATATATATTTAAAGTTTTCAGCAGCTGTTATTTCTGCTTTTTCTGGTATATTGCAACTTTGTGTAATCTTTATTCCTGGTTTATTAATTTCAATCGATATATCTGAAATTTTTTCTTTTTCAACATCAGCAGCCCTTACATTTCCACTTACTGTTATTTCTTTTTTATATTTTTCTCCGTCAAAATTTTTTATCAAAAATTTAATATTTAATTGTATAGGCTCATTTGAATTTATATCACCCAAATTAATACTTACTATATTATTCTTTTGACTTATATTTTCTTTTGATAATTTATTACCATTTTTATCAGTAATATCATTTATTTCTAATTCATCTGGAATTGTTAATTCCAATTTACCATTTTTTACTGTTTTGTAATAATCATTCAAAGATATTGCTACAATGTATTGAAAAGTTTTTCCCACTTCATATATATCTTCATCATTTAAGCAATCTACAAATGTTGTAAAGTGTACTCTTTTTATGTAATTTGTTACTTTATTTGATTTTACACTTTCATTTTTGTTAAACTTAATTGTTGCCTCAATCTCTACTTTTCCATCATTTATTATCAGTTCTGAACTAAGTGTTGAAAAAGTTATCTTTTTTGCAAATTCTGAATTTGCCTTAATCTTCCCAATATCAATTATCAAAACATTTTTTGTTTCTGTAATGTTTTCATCAAATTCGATCCCCTCTGCTTCCATCTCTTTTATCATTTTTTCATACTCTTCTATTTGTTTCTTTTGTTCTTCCATAGCTTCTCTATATTGTCTCAAATTTTCTTTCTGTTCTTGTTTTTGCTCTTCTGTTAAATCTGGATTATTATCTATATCTTCTTCTGTAAGTTCTGGCTCTTCAAGTATTTCAAACTTTTGACGAGGCATTATTGTTTTTATTCTATATGAATCTCCTTCTTGAGGAATAAATTCTACGTTTTCCGGAATATTTATATTTATAGTTGCATCTTCAGCATCTATCGTTCCAAAATTTTTTATAGATATAGTATAATCTAGACTTTCCCCTGCTTTTATTTCTTTTCCATCATCTAATTTTGGTATTATGTTAGCTTCCAATGTAGCCATTTTGCCTGTATTTATGCCTATTTTAGTAGCAAAAGTCTTATCATCAATTATCGCAGTTTCTTTATTGTTTTTAAAATATACTCCATATGTTTCATATGCTGTATTATTGTAATCTAAATTTGCCGGTACTGTTGCAGTGTAAGTAAATTTAAATGTATCACCCATTTCCATTGAGTAATCCTTTAATACAATCATATATGATTTTATAGTAGCGTAGTCTGTTATTTCTTTCTCCCATAAATTATTAGCATTTGTTAAATCTGTTGTAGCATCACCATTTGTAGAATAATATATTTGAACATTTTCTTCAGGAATACCAGTTATTGTGATTTTTGATGATAACGGAATATCTATTGTTGTACCCATATTTAGCATAGTTGCAATATCCTTATTGTCTTTAAACATCGTTCTTCCTAATACAACCACTTCTTCTAAAGAGTTTTCATAATTATTTATAACATTCATTTCAAATGTTAATTCTTTTTCACTAGATTTAGCTGATATTAATGCCTCTTTTGGTTCTCCATTTATAACTTCTAGCTTTTCATCTCCATTGTAGCCTTTCATACTATTTGTTGTAACTACTCCTGTTGGGGCTATAAGTTTTAAATTTGTATTATTGCTCGCCTCTGTTTTATTTTCATCGTCATTTTCAGTAAAAACATCTATTTGTGCGTTTGTAGTTGGTGTCAATTTGTTTAATGTTATATCTGTTGTTATTACAACTGTAGTTCCCTGTGCTGAGGGATTATTATATCTTGTTTGACTTCCATGTAATGCAGTCTCAATAACTTTTGTTCCATCTTCATTTGTATGTACACTAATATTTTCTAATTTTAATTCTTCGTCAAAAAATATTCTTGCACTTTTTATATTTATTTCTTCTATACCTTGTGGCAAATTAACTTTTATTTTTGGGTTAGTATACATTAAATCATCTGCCCCATCATTTTCCAAAGTTATTTTTAATTCGATATTATCATTTTTCTCAACAGTTGATAATCTATCATTATTTGTTGTTATGTTTACCTTTTGTGTAGGCTCTTTTAACTGTGTTATATTATCTATGCTTTGATTTACTATATTTATATCCGAATTCTTAGCAACAACATTTAATGAAGATTTTAAGTTTGTAAATTCTTTAATTTCTTCTATGCTATAATCATTATCTTTTTCTATTGCTTTTGTAATTTCAAAATTTAAGCTGCCTTCAGTCTGTGGTTTTGATGTTTCCAATACAATGTTTTCAGTTTTAAATGATGCCAAGTCAATTTTAATTTCATTTTGTTCTGCTTTTGTATCTTTATCAATTGTACTTAAAAGTGTTCCATCTTTAGATTGAATTTCAATCTTACCATCTACTCCCAATACATTATCAAATTCTTGTTTTGATATTTTTAATTCTTTGTTATACGTATTTGCTTTATATTCTTGTTCTTTACTTGTTGTAAACTTATCATCGTTTTGCGAAATTGTAAAAGAATCTATTAAATTTGAATATGCAATATTCAATGTATATTTATTTGCAATTTCTGTTTCTCTTTTATTCTCCTCAGCAGTAACTTTATTGTTATACATGTAACCTTTATATATGTCCTCATTTGTTGGATTTTCAATTATAACTTCTGCAATTTCTCCTAGTTTTTCTTTTTGTTCTTTTTCAACTGTTGCCTTGGCTTTTACTGTAATATCTTTATTGCTATATAATGCAAGTTCAGAATCTAGTTGGTAATTTAATTTTATCGATTTGTCTTTTATGTTTTCATAAACTTTGGCTGAATAAATATATGTAACTATATATTCTTGTGGTTTATTCTTTTGCCATTTTATCTTACCATTCTCTACCTCATTCTTGTCCTCTATTGTTAATTTACCAGTATTTTCATCATAAGTAACACCATTTTTATTAATTTCTTCTGTTGTTTCTTCTGTAGAATTTATTACCGTAACTTTTTCTGGGTATTCTCCTGCAATTTGTGGAGTATTAATATTAATTTTTGTATTTTTTACTGGTAATACATCATCTTTTACATTTGATGTTATTTTTCCTTGAATAATTAAATTGCTTTCATTTTCTGTTGCATATGGAATATATTTTGTTACTTCATAATTTAAATTTGCTTCTATATCTTTTGCCATCCACTCTGTGTGAATAACTATTTCTTGTTCTACTTTGGTTTCTTTCAAGTTTGTATTAACGAATGTACATGTAAGTTTTATGTGATTATCCTTGTTAAAATTATCTGCGCTTACTTCTTCTTTATTTATTGGGGTAATTATTATTTGTTCAGCAATTTTCTCTTTGCTGGTCATTTGACCAAAGGTTATCTTTTTATTTTCTGCATCAAAGTTTTGCACTTTATCAGATTTCTTTACTTGAGATATTTCAAAATTTGTATTCGATAAGTCTATTGTTGCCTCTTTTATATACCCATCTTTTTTCAAAGATAATGCAATATTTATTTTTTCATCGTTTTTATTCTGGTCTATTATTGCGCCATGCTTGCCATTTTCATATTGCACATCAAAATTTACACTACCATCTTTTGATGTAGTGTTTTGGCTTTCCAATTCATTTTCACTTAAAAATAATTCCGCAGAATAGCTTACCACCGGCCATGAAATTGAACCTAAGATAATTACAACTAACATTACGGCTATAAACTTAGATAATCTTACTTGCATTTTGCTCCCCCTATTTTCCTTGAATTATTTATATTTATTATTACATTTTTAATTTAGGTTTTGCAATGGGTATTTTTTTCTTACTATTAATGTAACTAAAATTCGCTTGCGGAAGGGGTTATAAGCACTTTTATTAAATTTTTATTACATTTTTTATTTGCTGTGTTTTTTGAAATATGCATATTTTTCATATAATGTCGAATAAAGGCTTATTTTTCAACATTTTTGCGGCTCATTCCTATATTATGTAAATTGTGGTAATATTCTTATCATGTTGATTTCCCTAAGATTATTCTTATTTTTCATTTTTTTATTTTTGGGGAATATATTTAGAATAAAAATCATACAATATAATATAGAAAAAATAAAAAATTTTATTGACAAGTATCTATATAAGTTGTATAATAAAAAAAGTTCAGACATCGCGGGGTGGAGCAGTTGGCAGCTCGTTGGGCTCATAACCCAAAGGTCGGTAGTTCGAGTCTATCCCCCGCAACCAAATATAGCAAGCTTTTGAGAGCTTGCTAATTTTTTTGTTTTAAAGTTGTTCATTCTATTATTATAGTTAAAAAAATTTACCCAAAATCTAGGCATTCCTCTTACTAGATTTTGGGTATTTAATATAATTTGTTATATAGTTTTCTTATCAAGTCTCCATATTCACTTTATTATTTTAAGTTCCAAGCTCTCTTAGAATATATAATTTCCCTTGTTTCTATTTTACCGCTCTGGACTCGCTTTTAGCGAGTGTTTAATTTTAACTGTGTAAAATCATATTTTTATAATTAATTTTAGATATATACAATAATATAACAAATTTGTATTATTGTATATATTTTTATGTATTAAAATAATATTTTAATACCCTTTCACCGTATAATTCAATTAATTGGTGTTTTACATTTTCCCAGTTTCTTGTTCCTTTTGACCAGCTTTTTTCCAAGTCTTTTATTCTTAAGTACAATACTTTTAATAGTGCTTCTTTACTTATAAATGAGCCTTTTCCTCTGGTTACTTTTCTTAAACTACTATTTAAGCTTTCTATTGGATTTGTTGTATATATTATTTTTCTTATTTCTACTGGATATTCGAATATATTAAATATATGTTCTATAACACTATTTAATTTTTTTATTAACTTCTCGTTTGACTTGTATTTTTCGATAAAGTTTTCATATTCTAATTTTGCATTGTTTCCGTTACTTGCCGTGTATATTTTCTTTAAATCTCCTATTATTTCTTTTGATTTCTTCTTGTCTAATATTC